>JAAGOD010009671.1_pt1 | contig 16090 bp, 18 predicted proteins | sample 8389681 | NCBI WGS metagenome assembly JAAGOD01 (sample SAMN13964374, study PRJNA552185) | sponge metagenome | biome: deep-sea hydrothermal vent fields; feature: spots directly above weak diffusing fluid; material: seawater and sediment | host: Tedaniidae sp. KZ-2020 ... | reverse complement strand
GTCTGATGCCTCCACTCGGGTATGTACATGCATGCTCATGTCTGTTGACAATTCAAATTGATGGCACTGACCCCTGTTGTACAGGCAACAGGAAGCAAGCCCTCATCTGAAGTGGCAAAAGTCCCCAGTATCTCCTCAAGGCGTAGGCTGCAGAGTGCAGAGAAGACCTCCTCCACCACATCAAGCAGTATTGCTGTGAGTAGCAGTGAGAAGTGGAATTCTACCACCAGGCCAACATCGGGTTACAGTGGTAAGAGCTATTTTGAGCACAGTAGAACCTCTGTAAGGCAGTGGAACCTGTCTATAATGGCACTGTGTTAGCAGGTCACCTACTCTATAACAGCCAGGGGTCTATCCCAAAATGGCCTTTCGTGTACATTTTAATCTGTGCTAGCAGGTCACCTCTCTATAACAGCCACTTTTTGTGGGCCCGAGGGTGACCATTATAGACAGGTTCCACTGTATACTATTTGACCCTGAACAAAAAAGACACCTCTGTGTAGGAATGATCCTAGTACAATCATACTGTCGTGATACTGACTGTTACATAGCCACAGAGACTACCACTACTACAAGTGAGACTAAGGATATGGAAGATAATAGTTCCGTGGTCCGTTCAGTGAACATCACTTCTGCGGCCACCGACTCCTCTACAGTTTCTGAGAGTTCTGCAGATGAACGAACTGTGGAGTTGGTCAAAGTGGCAGCTTGTAAGGACAGTAGTCCTAATTTCGTAATATCATTGCAATTGTGTAACTGTCTATAGGCCAGCCTGTGTCGACTGCAGAAAGTGATGGATATCAAACTCCCTTCTCTCATACCACCAGCAGCAGTACTGACAGTGTGGGGCTGAGCAGGCTGGATTCATCCTCTCCACTGGAGAGAGGGTCGTCTTCTCTGATTCTCTGTGCTGATTCTCTTCCTCGGAACTCTGGCTCCAGTCCCCGTTATCCATAGTATGTAGCATGAAGCATGCGGTTCATCCATATAGTATGTAGCACAGAGCATGCAGTGCAAGTTTCTCGATTCGGCATGGTTTATTTCATTGAGCTTGAAAGTTTTAGTAGAACCTTAGCTAACAAGAGCTGGTAGGTAGCTAGTAGACAGAAATAGCAACTCGTGGAAATACCACAGTTTGCTAGCTATGATAGCTGATGGCACAAACTTTGTGTAATGTCATAGCATGCCAGTGCTGGATCGAAGTGAGTCGTCCGACACCACCACTGTGCTGGATCAAAGTGAGTCGTCCGACACCACCACTACCAATATTAGCTCAAGTGGCAGTGAAGGAAGGCCAATAAAGATCAGAACAGAGTAAGGCTTTGCATGGTACTTCAGTGTGTTCATGCACTGTGCTATGCTGATAGGACACAATTGGTGAAAAGAACTGTTGATGAGAGCAAAGGATCAGGTAAGGTGGAAATTGCTGAAAATGCAATGTGGTATTGCATGTGAGTACATGTTGTGTATAGTGTTTTAGCTAGCTGGTATAAGCTGTAGCTAGCTCTATGCTAGACAGGAAGGTAACATTATCTCTATAATTGTGACTTGCAGACTCTGGTATGGTGGACCACTCCCCAGAAATGTTGGGCATGGAGTCTCGGGATATGCAAGACTTAGGTAAACAGGTGAGGAAGAAGATAAGCATCAGTTTCAGATCTTCTGTAAACTACTGGCCACGTGGTTATATACACAGGTTCCTCAGTGGTGCAACCAGTTGAGTGTAGAGTCCGAGATCTCACCAGAGCCCAGGACTTCACGAAGGTTATCACGACAGGAATCTTCCTCCTCCAGCTCTGACCGGACATCCCCTCCCTCCCTAATCCCGCCCGCAAAGCGCAGGAGGGAGAAATCCCGAAGTACAAGTTCTGATGTGAGGACAACGTATAGAGTATTGAACATGGAGACGTTTTTGGATTTTGTGCTTTATACAGGTTCCCAAATGGCAGAGGACCACCACTAGTTCAGCTCAAGGTTCCAATGGGCAAGCCTCTCAGCCGATGAGCAGCATTCGTTCCCAGTCTGACAATCCTTCAATTCTCCCCCGGCCTTCAGTCACCTTCCGAAGTGACAGCCAGGAATCTGAGGTGGACTATTTAGTTCGTCAGTCACTTTCCTCACCACCTGCACCCCAAGGGTCTGGTCTTTCGTCTAGCCACTCGTACAACGCTGGTGCTAGTTCCTCCCTCACGTCTTCAAGTTCGGGCAAGCATCCTTCGAGTGGTGCCAGTGGGAGTAGCAGTTCCAGTGCACAGCCTCAGAGCAATGAAAAGAGCAGTGGTAGTGGTAGTAGTAGTAGTGGTCAGAGTTATGGGAAGGGATCGAGTGGGCGGTCCTCAAGCAGTGGTGGTGGTGCTAGTGGTACTTTTAATAGGGACTTGCAGACGGACTCAGCTATTTTGGATGAGACACCATATCTTGATAGTCAGAGTGGGCCAACGAATGATGCACCAGCTCACTGCAATTCAGCTGCCACCACTATTAGCCAGTCTTTGCTTGATGACTCAATATTTGAGAACATTGAGGATTCTGATGTGGAAGTGGAGTCGTCTCAAAGCAAAGGTGTGAAGTCACCCGGACATTCCGCTCTTCCTGGTGTCGTGAAGCCCTCTAAGGCTGATAATGTTGAGAATCATGCGGATGACACCATTGACTACATGGATGTAGACACTCAACCATCAGACCAGGACACACCTGAGCTAATCCATGATTTTGAGTCTGCTCAGAGCGAGAGGTGTGCTGAGGAGAACTCACATGTCGTACCCCTTCAGTCTCCCATGAAGGCCCTGTCCGAGCATCACCCAGTGAGTGACGATACTGAAGATGAGCCTCTGATGGAGGTTGGTGGTGTGGACTGCTCTCTGCGGCTCCATTTCTCCCAATCCCAGGAGTACTGTGCCAACGATGAGGTGAAGAAAGGCGAGAATACGAACAAGCAATCGTCACAGCCTGATGATAGTGCCGACAAGCCAGAAGAGGAGGAGGAGGGACAAGAGGGAGCAGATGGCAAGGGGAGCATTCAGGGTACTGAAAATGGGAAGTGCAACATTAGCACTGAGGAAGCTGTGGTTAAGAGTGATGGTGTGATGAATGAGGAGAAGCTCCCCCTAGATGGCATTGCCGTGAGGAAAGAGCTACTGTATGAAAGCCTGCAATACGACGAAGAAGACTCTGTGAACCTCAGCTGTAGCCTCGTGAAGAACCATTCTGGAGAGGAGCCCCCAGAAAGTCCACAGAACAATCCTCAGCGTAGCAGTTCCCAGAAATCCGAGGTATCACAGCTCACTTCCTCTGCAGGTAACCACCAGCTTTGTTTGCACATGTACACGAATACCATGTCCCATGTCGTGTTTCTTATACAGGGACTCCGTTTCAGTTTCAACTTCCTCGAGGCACCCTTTTGAAGCCTGTCCTGTCCATAACACCACCACCAAGGGACCTTGAGCACACACAGTCAACAGTGACTACTCTAAGCGAGGAGGGGAACAAGGAGGCTACTCCAGCTGCTGTCAGTCCCAGCGAAGTGGACACAAACTTCTTTCGCCGCTCGGTGACGCCCACTTTGTCAGAGCAGGATCGTCCACAGTCTAATTCTCAATCTGAGAAGCCTGTGGAATGTCGCAAAGCAGAGCAAGCTTCTTCGCCTCCTAACGGCAAAACTCCCACTGGTAGGAGCAGTCGTATGGTGGACACCCCCACTTCGGTATCAAAGAAGAATTCTCCGCGCATGTCACTTTCCCTCAAGAAGTCAGGTGCTCCGTATTGCACAGCTAGGAGGTCGCTAGAGTTACCAGGAGTAGGTGCGAAAACGGCCAGTGGGTTTGAGATGGGAGTGGCCCCCCAAGCCGAGCAGGACTCCATGCTCAGCTACGGTTCAACGCCATCTCCACCTCCCATTACTGTTCCCTCCGACAGCCAGTTTGAGGCCTCCGACAGCACTGAGGTATTTTTCAAGCTCTCAAAGCCATCCCTGAATCAGTCGAGAGCGAGTGAGGCGGAGGAGGTGGATGAAGAGAAAGTTCCAGCTGTAACTTCTGAGGAGCCATCTCCTAATCCAAATCCGTCTCAAAGAAGCAAAGGAGAGGAGACAGATGTGGTGCCAGCAACTAAAACTTTCAGAGAATCACTTACACCAGAACTGTCTTCAGGTCAAGAAGAAAAAAGTGAAAGGCCATCAAAGAAATCACTAGTTGAGTCACCTGCAAACCAGCCAGCTTCAGATGATGGAGAGGAGATGGAAGTGGAGCATGTGCCTGGAACAGCGTCGAGAGAAACACAGGCCAGTCCAGTCCCCGAGAGACAACGGCACATGAGTGATGAGAGAAGCAAACTCTCCATCCCTTGGACAACATCAAGTGATGTGGCGTCCAGTAGCACAGCACCCCCACCGAAGTGCTTCTCCCCCATCCCTTCCCTGCAGCTCCAGCCTTCTCTGAGTCCAATGAGGCAGTCTGCCAGCCCCATGCTCAACCCCCTGCACCCAAGGGTTCCCCCCGGCTACCACCACCCTCACTCACCACTCTCCTCTCTGGCTTCCTCCGAGTTCGTCTCCCCAGGCAGAAGCATCTCTGCCGAGGGTCTTCAGGAGCTGAGACGCCAGGTGGTGGAACAGTTGGGAAGGGAGGTTGAGGTGTCTGAGTTGCGCTATGTGCGGACGGTGTGCACGGTGATAGAGGAGAGGGTGATCAGCTCTGAGCTGGTGGAGAATGGAGTCGTGGTCTCTGGAAGTGGGAAATGCTGGCCGGTAAGTGTTAGTCTGAAGATTACTAATACTGGTATATGCCTGGATCTATAGGCTATTAGTGCTGTATTACATATTTGGGAGGTTTATGGCAAAGTAAAGGCGGTTTGAGAAGTAGATCCAGTGTCTACGTTATTTGAAGGTAAGAAAGGGTCAGCTTTTGTACCTAGCTATTTGGGAATCTGTGATTTTTCATTGGAAGGTAAGGATTATAGGTTTTCTTTCATATTCAGTGTTAAAATTTTTAATAATAATAATGTTTACAGTACTTTGTAGTCTCCCTGTACCACTGTCTAAACTGAGGTTTCTGTTAGAGCCAGCCTCATCAACTCCTCCCCAGGAGTGCTCTCTGGTGTTTCAGCTGTGCTTCTCTCTCTCGGTGGTCTTGGCCAAACAGATGTGAAGGCCTCACTTTCTGGCGTGGGTGCTGATGAGTTCGCGTGGCTGCTGGGAGGAGTTAGTGTCACGTACTCAATGGGGATGTTATACCCAGGGTTGTGTTCTGTTACAATATCATCTTCTTGTATGCTTTTATCTGCGTCTGTGGTTAGGAGCTCTCTTTCTGGTTTAACGAGTGTGGGTGGGAGGTCTGTGCTATGTTTATCTGCTGTTGGTGGGATGAAAGGTTCATAGTTCTTATAGATGTTGAATATGGGCTCATCTCCAGGACTGCTGTCATGTGTATCGGAGGTACTTTCAACTCGTTGTGGCTTATTGTTGGGCCAGACAGATATGAAGGCCTCACTCTCTGGCGTGGGTGCTGATGTGCTGCCAAAGTTTGCATGGCTGCTTGATGGAGTTGGTGCTACGTGCTCGAGTGGGATGTTGTAGCCAGGGTTGTGTTCTGTTGCGATCTCATCCTCCTCTTTTAAACTCTTGTCCACACCTTGAATAGTGGGAAGAGCCGCCTTGTTGTATTCAGCTGGCATTGATAGCCCAGAGATTGGGAGATCTATGTCATGTTCACCTGGCATTCTTGGGGTTGATGGCTCATAAGTTTTATAGATGTTGATTCTCTTGAAGTTTTTTGGTCTCACCCGTTGCATGTTGTCGAGCGTGGAAGCATGCTCGATTGGTTCCGCTGTGGGTCCTGCTGTTGCCTGTGTTGTCCCATGCGTCATGTGACCGTGCTCTGCGAGGAGGTAATTGTAGGCTCGGTTTGGAGTCATGGTGCTGGTTTCCTGTGCTGTGTCAGCAGCCTCATTATCGCTGGCAGCATCGATGATGATGTCATTGTTGCCGTGGTAGAAATCTAAGTTGCTCTCCACTTCCATTTCTGTGTCAGGGTGAAGGTCTTGGCGAAGGAGAATTTGCTTCTCTGTCACTGCATTGTGGCTGCCAGTGGGAGCTGTTCCAACGTGCCTGTCCTCAATATGCTCTAAAAGATAATGAATGACATTAGCTTGTAACTGGGAAGGAGGCACTTTGTAAGATTCATGTTTTGGCATGTTGAAAATGACATAAAATGACATAAACCCCAGTGATCGTTTATAATGAGTAGTTTTGTGTACCGTCACAATTCTTTAGCTGTGTATGAAATATTGCATCTATTATGCACAGCTGAAGATCGCAGACGAAACTACCGGTCTTAATGATTAGTTGTCGACTTGGTAGTTATATACCATAGCTATGTATACATTATATTGGTAACAATAGCAGAACAACAGTTGCTGCCAACATTTAAACTTAAACATACCTCTCAGAAGTTCCAGAAAGCTGTGATTCTTCCTCTGTATCAGCACAAACTGTGTGATAGTTATGACAGCCATTATTAGAGTAACCAGTATCACTGCCACAATGCATAAAATTACGTGAAAAGTGGACTCAGATCCTGAAAAAATGAAAGAAGTGCTGATAGTTAAGAAGTATGCAGGTATAGGTTATGTTTACATACCAGCAATCCTGAGTTTAGTCTCACAGTGCTCTCCTGTCTCGCAAACACAAGTATCATTGCCACCATCATCTGCACACCTTCCTCTCTTAGTACAGTTTACTGCGATACAATCGTCCGTGCCTCTTGCTGTGCAGTTTGGGCCACTAAACCCTTCCAGACACCGGCAAGTGAAGGAGTTGACACCATCCACGCACACGCTGTTTTTCGGACACGGTGCCTCCTGGCATTCGTCAATGTTTATATCGCACTCCTGGCCAGTGTAGCCAGGAAAGCAAGTGCAGTTGCCGTGATTTTCACACCCGTCTGGTTCGCAATCAGGAAAGTAATGGGATATGAAGCACTCAACTTTAAAACTCAGTGTGAGGAAAGAGTATCCAAAAGAGCCATTGTACTGCATTGGAGCACTCTCAATTCCAATTGGAATCCGTTCAACATCTATCTCAAACCTGTCTATGAACTCATCTGTGGTCAGAATGTCTGCATCAGTGACTTCCACATATAGCTGAACACCCTGCATGAGAGAGAGATTACTTATTAAGATGTGGACTTTCAGTAAATGACTAGAATTTGGACTTACCTCCCATCTAAATGTTGGACCTCGCAAGGGTATGGGGTTTGGCAGTCCTAGCACGTGACTTTGAGAGAAGTCCACCTTTTTGCCATCTTGGTTCGTACTGCTCAACTTTGCCCACCTGTTGTGCTGGTCACAGCGTTCAGGATGGATGACATTTATAGGCGAGCGAGTTCCCAGGTCTCGTAGGCAGTAGTAGAAAGTTTCATCGCAGCGATCTGCCCCAGTGCATGTCTCTGTGTTGCTGAACTTGTCACAGCAGCCTGGTCGTGAGCTACTAATGCAGAGTGGGCATCTATTGCTGGGGTTGTCATAGGAGTGAACTCGCACATTTAGATTGTAAGCTGCCTGTTGTTACAGTACAATGTCTATATGATTCTGGACTTTTAAAAAATCTTGGAGGCTTGCTATGATCCATGTATGGCACTACATAGCAGCAAGCTCTAGACCATTTTCCCTTACAGCTAATACAACTTACATTTGTGCTGGATAGTAGCATAGACAGCAGGACCAAATAAGCCATTACAGGCATCTTTCCACTTGGCCTTCTCTGTAATAGCAGAATGCTTAGAAGCGGTGTTGATCTCGCTGCTCTACCATTGTAGCTTAGGACTTCATTTGACTTCTAGACGCTTCTCCACGGCTTGTGGTATTATTTCATTAAGTTGAAATTCTTTATTGAATGTCTGTCACTAGTGCCTGGCAACTCTGTAGGTCTTCTCTGTTGTCCTAGTTCTGTCAACAGGCAGGTGGTGCCTAGACCAAACACGCTCTGAAAGTGGATGTGTGGTTTTGCTGAGAGGATGTGAAGCCAGTTTCAGGTTTCTGGTTGTTGAGCTGAGCTGGCTGCATCTTCGTAGGTTCCTAATAAGTCCCAGCTTCAGCCTGTCTCCAGCGCTAGCTGATCTCAGCATCACAGCCATAGAAGAGCAACATGAAGGGACCAATCCATCAAACGCCTTCGGTGCAGCCCCTAGCTCTGCCATAAGCTTGTCACAAAGGGTGTTCAGAGCTCAGGGGTGGATGACAGCCACATTCAAGGCTAAATGGTTGAGAATGAAGAACTACAACTGCTGTGAAATTTCATACTCCAGATTGTAGGAAGTGTAAAATTGAGGCATCTACAGGAATGATATAAGTAACTACAATTATAAACATCATGGTATTGCATAATAGAAACTGAAGCAAGGATATAAACATCATGTATTGTTCTCTCATAAATCTTTGGAGTGACTCTTTTCTGGGACTCTCTCCAGTACATCAGACGTGCTTTCAACTTGTTTGTGGCATGGTGTTGGTCTAGACAGACACGAAGGCCTCTCTCTCTGGTGTGGGTGCAGATGTGGTGATGGAGTTTCCTTGGGGAGTTGGTGTCGTATGCTCAAGAGGGTAGTTGTACCCAGGGTTGCTTTCTGTTGTGATGTCATCTTTTCGCATGCTCTTGTCAGTACCAGAGAGGTTCAGACGAGGTCTGACGAGCATGGGTTGGGGGTCTGTGTTGGGCGTAACCATCTGTTCATAGCTATTGTGTACAGACTCTTCTCCATGACTACTGTCTTGTGCATTGGATGAGGCTTCTCTCTCTGGTAGGGGCGCTGATGTGGTGCTGAAATTGCTGCTGAGGGAAATTGGTGCCATGAGCTCGCTTGGGGTGTTGTAGCCAGGGTCTCATTCTATTGCAATATCGTCCTCTAGCAAGCTGCCTGCTTCATCTTCCATGGTGGGGTGGTCTGCGTCGCATTCAACTGACTCTGGAGGGTCATGGGGTTCGTAGCCCTGGCTGCTCGGCTGCTGTGGAGTTGGCGCCATGTGCTCAAGTGGGCAGTTATACCCAGGGTTGCGTTCTGTTACAACATCCTCCCCTCTCTCTTCAGTGGTAGAGTGGTCTGCATCGCGCTCAGCCGGTTCTTCAGGGTCGTAGGGTTCGTAGCCATCAAGGGTTTCAGAGTTTTGCATCCTGTCTGAACTGAACTGAGAAGATTTCTGGCTGTGCTGGTATCACACGATCTTCATGAGTCATATTTAGTCTTCGTACTCTTTCTTTCTCATCGTATCTGCTCTGTGACGGCGGTAGTAGTGTCGTGTGTCAAGGTAGTGGTGGCGAGGGGGAGTGGCTTGACTGCCGAGGTAACCGTGGAACAGGTGCACCCACACGTGAGATTCCTGTGAAATTACAAGCAAGATGGAGTGAAAGCCTCTTAGAATCATTCTGGGAAACCACTCAGTTTTTTTGTTTTTTCTGTTATATGTGGAACCTTTCGCTGTTTAGAGAGCCTGGTGCCTGGCTAAATGGAGGCCACTACTAGTACCACTCTTCCATTCATTGCTCACACCCCTTACTGTTGCCAGCTTCGTGTACGTCTTCATAGATGTGTGTCTTTCTGGTGGCGTAAAGCCTAGCCAGGACAGCAATAACAATTATGGCTAGGATGAGCAGTGCAAAGCCGAATCCGAGCACATTGTACATGGCTAGGGTGCCCTTTGTCTCTGAGACTATCACGTTTCCTGCATGTTGTGAGTGTGTGTAGTGAGAAAAACAGATAGCATTATGCTTTAAGGGGAAGGACTTTGAAGAGCTTTAATGAAAGAACTTGTACCTATTGGGGTACAGTTTTGGCTGCTGAACCCCTCCAGACACCGGCAAGTGAAGGAATTCACACCATCCACACACACGCTGTTTTCCGGACACGGTGCCTCCTGGCATTTGTCAATGTTTATTTTGCACTCCTGGCCAGTGTAGCCAGGAAAGCAGACGCAGTTGTCGCGGTTTTCACACCCGTCTGGTAAGCAGTCGGGAAAGTAGTGGGATATGAAGCACTCAACTTTAAAACTCAGCGTAACGAAGGCAAATCCGAATGAACCGTTGTACTGCATTGGAGCACTCTCGATTCCAATTGGAATCCGTTCAACATCAATCTCAAATCTGTCTATGAACTCATCTGTGCTCAGAATGTCTGCATCATGTACAGCTGAGTACCCTAGTATAAAATGCAGACGGCTAATAGTGCATATTATGTGTGCAGGATACATGCATGTGCATGCTAGAATTTGTACGCACCTCCCATCTGAAGGTTCTACCTCGCAAGGGTATGGGGTTTGGCAGACCGAGCACAAGATCTTTTGAGAAATCCACTTCTTCGTCATTGTTGTTGGTGCTGCTGAGCTTTGCCAACCTGTCGTACCGGCCACAGCGTTCAGGATGGGTAGCATTTTGCGGCGAGTGAGTTCCTAATTCTCGTAGGCAGTAGTAGAAGGTGGTGTCGCAGCGGTCTATTCCGGTGCACGTGTCTACGTCATCAAAGTTGTCGCAGCAGGAATTTCTTGTGATGTTGTCGTCTTCTGTTGGGATCTCCGGGCAGACTGGACACCTGTTGCTGGGATTGCTGTAAGCAAGGACTCTCATGTTGAGATTGTATGCTGCCTGCGGTTATGATGAAGATGTATGAACTATGAACTATTTATATTGTCTCATTCATGCAGTCTAGATTTTGCGTTTAAGGACACATACACTCTGCACATACAATGAAGACTTATCATTCAATGCTTTACACTGCAATCCATGCAACTCACCTGTGCAATGGATAATACTGTTGCAGAGAGCAGAACCAAGGTAGTTAACCTGGCCATTGAGGGCATGCTTATACAGTGCGTACTCAGTAGTGATGTAAATACTATAGAAGTCTAGCTACACAACTTGCTATGGTGCAAATGGCTACCACCTAGGCCACTTTTAATTCTTTGTTGAGCATAGGTGATGCTAGACAATAGCTTTAGTGCTAGACGAAACAAAGCTGATGTGTGGCCCACCATGTTCAGTCTTGCTGCTCACATGATGCCTGAAAGGGGAAGTACGTGGTCAACTGGCAGGACCAGGTAACCATAGTTACTGGTGACGCCAGGTGGGGAGGAGGAACCCCCCCCGACCTGTCTTCCCCAGAGACCTCTGCATGCTGGAGGACAGAGCTGGAGGACAGGGGTGTTCTGATAATTCCTGAACTTGAAGGTTGTAATGATGGTGACACTTGGTCACCAGATCTAGAGGATCAAGATTATGACTGCCATCATTCATAATTTCTATGAAGTTATCCCTCGAGACATCAAATTGCTAGTAGTGGGCATAATGATCACAGAAAAAACAAAACAATAATACTCTATTTAAACTAATGAAATCACTCTGGTATCTTTTCGTATATGTGACTGTCTGGGTTGGATTGTTGACTGTAGGGCCTGTGGTCTCCGTGCTCACTAGAAAGCTCACAATCGCTGTATGTATCGCAGGAATCACTGCTTTGAAAGTCGTCTTGCTCCGCATCCTGATGGTGGGCAGCAAATGGAGTGCTGTGGTCGCGTGTATTGTAGGAGTGGTGGATGCAAAACTTGCTAATAGTGTCACACGGATTTTGGCTGTCGAAGGGATTTTGGATGTCGCAGGAGTAGGCAGTGCAAGAATTGACAAATTCACTGTCCATGTCATAAGGATAGTTCCTGTAAATGCCTTGAGATGGGATGCTGTGATGGTGTGTACGAAGATTGAAAGGCTCTCTGAATTGGTCATCCGGAGAACTACTGGCAGTGCCGGGTTCAAACTCTTGCTCATGTGTGCTATTGGAGTAGCTTTGGCTGCCGTCAAATTGGCTGTCAATCTCATCATTGGAGCAGACATCAAGTTCTTTAGGATGACTGCTGTTGTGGCATTCCAGATCGTCAGGATCGTGAAATTTGTCTCCTTGATGACTGCTGTTGTGTTGATGTAATTGCCCGCCCATTCGATTTTGGGGGTTACTGCTATGGTTGTCTGGAGCTTTGCTGATGGGACGGTAGTTGAGGTACGGCTGGCATTCTGCATCATGTGGAACATCTTCTGAGGGTGTGTTGGTGAGTCTTGGACAGAAGTTGACATAGCAGTCAGCATCTCTCTCAAGGACTAGTTCCGTGTCTGCTGGCAGTGATGTCTTCTCTCTGTCCGGTGAGTTAAGCTGACGTTCCTTTACGATGGTAGCATGATTAGTGTATTGTTCAGGAGTTTCACATAGTACTTTGTTGTCTGGTGCTGGAAGACTGTTGGATCTCACAGAGGGTATGTCTAGGTGCAGTTGGAACCTGCTCAGCATGTCTACAGCTTCGGTCGACTTGTTCTCGTAGAGCACATTCAGTTGCTGTGGTGGCCTGGGCCTTTCGCTCATACGCTTTCTATGAGCTGGGTGGAGTCTAGAGTGGCTTGACCCCAAGATACTTTGTGAAGTCATGGAGCTTGATCTTTGTCGTCTGTGTGATGTGCTCTTTGACAGGGGTGGATACGAATGCGTCAAAGGATTCTGCTCTGTAGCTGTGAAACATCTAGTTCTTATGAGCGAGGCATGGTGGTTAGATGTAGTGTTTGACCTCTGTGACCTTCCATGATCCCTCCTCCCCTCTGTTTGCTCTGAATGTGGCAATGGCCGGCGTCGTTTCGATAGTTTGAAATGGTTCGGATTCATCGTTGATGAGTGACTGTGACCTCTGTGACTTCTTTGGTGTTTTGCACTGTGTAGTAGTGACACTGCACGATTTGGCGTGTTGGAGTGATTGAGCATTGAGTGTGGAGTGCTGTGGCCAGATATCGTATGTACTCTTTGTGTCTTCCTTACGCTAAGCTCTGATGGTGCTGGTATCATGTCACCATGCTTGTTTGAATTGACGGGACTTGACAACTTTGCAAATGGGGGGTCTTCATGAGTTATCGTATTTGATCTTCTTGTTCCTCCGTTCATTTGTGGCTTATAGTGTTTGCTCTGCAGCTGTGGCAGTGTCATACATCGTGGTTTTGGTGAGGGGGAGTGGCTTAACTGCCAAGGTAGTGGCGGAGAAGCTGGAGATCCGTTTGGGCCTGCTTGTGCGGTGACGGGGATGCCTGTGAAACTATAGCTCTCGTTGATTTGAGTGGAGATATTACTCGTTGAATCAGGACTTTTTTTAGTTTCCCCTGTAAATTGAAGAACATATTATGTACATAAGGAGAAGTGTGAGAAGTGAATTAAGGTTGGCTGTTCACTAACGGACGGGAAATATCACAGACTATGGATTATAGGATAAGAGGTTTTAGAAGGGGATTGTTCAATTGCATGGATGGTGTGGTGGACACAATGGATGGATTGTTAGGCCTATGCATGGTTTTTGTTGATTTTCAAAGCACTGCCTCCCACTCATTTACACGTGTACTCTTTACATGCATGCCACGCCATGTTAGGTTTCATGCACACATCCCATTACCTGCAGCTTGTATGTCTTCATAGATGTGTCTCTTTCTGGAGGCATGGAGCCTAACCAGGACAGCAATAACACCGGCTATTATGGCTAGGATGACCAGCACAATGCCTGCCCCAGGCACAATGTACGCAGCAAGTGGAGTGCCCTTTGCATCAGAGACTGTCAGATTTGCTGCACATGTGTGTGTGTGCATGGTAAAGGAGATGTTACATGGATGAAGCATGTATAGAGATGTGTCTTGAAATGATTTTAGATGGCCTGGAGAGTCCCTCTACAGATGATCTAAGAAGTGTGGCTTACCAAGTTGTCCGCAGAGGTCCCCAGTGTAGCCCATCTTGCAGATACAGCTGTAGGTGTTCACTCCATCTTCACAGTCCTGCGTGTCCGAGCAGTTGCCTGCTAGGCAATCATCGATCTTGGTTTCGCATAGAGGTCCTGTGTAGTCAGCGTCACAAGCACATCTGATGATGCCAGTTTGTCCGTTTTCGCACTTCCCATTGCCGCTGCAAGCGATCCCAAGGCACGGGTTTAGAGTAGTGCTAGTCTCACAGTGTGTGCCAGTGTAGCCTGGAAGGCATCTACAGCTATATCCGCCAATACTGTTGACACACTCTCCATTCCCACTAGTGCAGGTGATCCCAGCGCATTTGTCCATGCTAATTTCACAGTTCCTTCCAGTGAAGCCTAAGTGACAGGAACAGGTGAAGTTATTAATGCCGTCCACGCAATCTCCACGACCATTGCAGGTCTCAACGGCATCGGTGCATTCATCTATGTTCACGTCACATGATGCACCAGTGAAGCCGGGAGCACAAATCAGGCCACCACCACCACCACCACCACCATGTGGCTCCTCGGTACTTGTGATTATGTCTGTGCTGGTGGTTAGAGTTCTTTCATCAATGCAGTCCTCTCCAACGAACCCTGGAAAGCATTCACAGGAGTAGGAGGCAATCCCATCGCTGCATCGGCTGTTTTCAGGGCAGTTGGCTTGGAGACACTCGTCTATTTCAGTCTCGCAAAATCTTCCTTCATATCCAGGGAGGCAAACGCAACTTGGGATGCAGGATGTGTCGCATTTAAGGTAGTACGAGACCAAGCACTCCACTTTGAAGCTGAGTTTAATGGAGGCGTATTCGAAGGACCCATTGTACCAGGTGGGCGTGGTGTAGATGCCAATGGGTGTGGTTTCATCGATGTTGATGGAGAAGGTGTCGACTATTTGATTGCTGGCTGGATCTTGGCCGTCTATGTCTGTTACTTCCACATAGAGTTGCACACCCTGTGGAACAAATAGGGATGTACCCCTAATCAAGTGGATATTAGTGTATGTTTCTTAGATACCTCTCTTTCTTTCTTTATTCATAAGTCTTATAGTATTACACAGTTACATACTGTCCATCGTGGCAATATCCCTCGAAGAGTGAAAGGATTTGGTATTTCGAGACCTGTGCTTCTATTGAAGTCGATCTCTGCCCCATCGGTATTCAGGTGACTTGTTCTCCCGTTTGAATCCTCGAACCCGCACGATGTTGTCAGTGCTGGGTTTGTGTCTGGAGATGTGTTCAGCTCCTTCAGGCAGTAGAAGAAAGCGTTGTCGCATCTCTCCGCTCCACTGCATGTTTCCAAGTTGAGGAAGTTGTCGCAGCACCCGGCAGGGAAGTTAAGACTGTCACGACAGCCTGGACATCTATTGCTTGGATTTTCATAGCCGTGAACTCTTACACTTAGAATATACTCAGCCTGTGGGAGGAATGCATGTTATTCTCGGAGCCCTAGCTCAGCTTAGACTGATTATGACGCCTATGCAATTCAACCTTGATTGAGTTTACAGTTTTAAGGTATCCTAGCTATCTTTGCACTTACTGCAGCAATGGATAGAGTTGTGGCTATTACTAGAATTCCAAGTGAGAAATCTTGTGCCTTCATTTGTTTTGCAGCTTTTCAACCTCTAATCTTCCTCTAGCAGTCTTCTTCCAGCACTGAGAGTGCACAGAATTGCTAAGTGTGATACGAGAGTGCACAGAATTGCTAAGTGTGATACGTAACTAGGTTCCTTTGTCAGTCTCCATTGTGAGGTGATAATGGCAATTCTGTGTAGTTTACACATTTCCAACCTTATAGTAGCCATAATTTAGCTAGTGCACAATTTAGCTGTAGACGTAATGAAAGTGCTTATATTGCAATTCACTGTTGCACTGGACATACATAAGCTGTATACGAGAAGGCTTCAAGATCACTGTCCATGGATGTAGGTAACTGCATTTTGAACTGGTGTGTGTGGTCTTCGCTGTGAAGCAGTTAGCAGTCACTTCCAAGATTCCATGAATTTCATAGAATCACTCTAATTCCCTTAATGTGCGAGGCAAGACGCATTTCCATGAATTCTTCTAAGTAGTAGACAAAGGGTGTTCGTGTCTGAATCACATTTAGCATACGATCTCTTTTTATATACAAGAGGCTGTAATGGTCTAGGACCTCCATCATATCCATGAAGTTTTGTGGTATGGCGATGTATGGTATAGTGATGTAATGGTGACGTAATGGTGATATTTATTTACACACACACACTTGTAGGAATCATCTCGGCCTTATACGGCAAAGGAAATATCAATGCTGGTTTGCTTATTTTTCACGG
>JAAGOD010024866.1_pt1 | contig 16121 bp, 14 predicted proteins | sample 8389681 | NCBI WGS metagenome assembly JAAGOD01 (sample SAMN13964374, study PRJNA552185) | sponge metagenome | biome: deep-sea hydrothermal vent fields; feature: spots directly above weak diffusing fluid; material: seawater and sediment | host: Tedaniidae sp. KZ-2020 ... | reverse complement strand
TTCCCCCCCCCCCCCCCCCCCCCCCACACACACACACACTGATGTCATTTTAAACAGTCTGGTTTTAAGTGTGCGCTGTAGTAAAATGGTCGTCAGCTAGTGTGAATTCTGACATCTCATGAAGATGTCTTCTTGGACACTGTACTTACAGCAGGCGGATAAGAAACTACCCTCCACCATTTCTGTGAAGCCGTCTGACACCATTCAAGCCGTCAAGGGCGAGGTCCAGGCGCTAACAGGTGTTCAGTCTCGCCTTCAGCATCTCTTCTATGAAGACAAGGAGCTGGTGGAGGACAGGGCAACTCTGCTCAGCTATCGCGTGCAGAACTGGGGGGAGATTACCTTGGTATCCCAGGCTGCCAGCATGAAGGATGGCTTTGACCTGTCCATCAAGACCCTCAGTGGGAAGAACTTTTGTGTGGAGGCTAAGCCAGGTGACACTGTGGGGGACATCTGTTCGGCTATCTACAGGCGAGAGGGGATTCCGTCAGAGCAGCAGCAGCTGATCTACGGGGGGAAGGTCTTGGAGTGGGATCGTCCTCTAGACCACTACAGCATCCAGCGAGAGAGTGCCCTCCACGTGGTTTACGCCTCCAAGCAGAGGAAAGTCTATTTCAGGCTCCCGGCTAGTACTGGCACAATTCCAGCAACCATTTTGCTCACTGATACCGTTGGCACTTTGTCCAAGAGGATCGAGGAGAGATTCAAGATTCCCGTCAGCCGCCAGCAAATTTTCTCCAATCGTACACTACTCGAGAGCAACAAGCCTTTGAGTCACTACTCCATTGAGAGTGGCATCATAATCGACATCGTTGATCAGGGGCGGGGAATGAAGCCCCCTTCACTGTCCCTCTTTATCAAGACTCGGGTTGGAAAACCAGTGAAAGTTGAATGCTTGGCTGGCGATACCATCCTGTCCATCAAGGAGAAGCTCCACTCCATGACGGGCCTGGAACCAGCCAGACAGCTGCTGTTGCTGGCTGGGAATCCCCTGGAGGACGGCATGACCATCAATGCTTACAACATTGAGAACGAGACCACGCTGCACCTGATGCCACGCTCAGAGCACAACGAGCCACCAGTACAGATATTCATCAGGACCTTGATGGGGAAGACCATCAGCCTCAATGTCAAGTTAGCTGACACGGTGAGGGCAGTCAAGGGGGAGATCCAAAAGAGGGAGGGGATACCCAGTGATCAGCAAAACCTGCTGGTCAGAGGACAGCCTCTCAGCGATGCATTGAAGCTGAGAGACTGCAATATTGAAGCTGAAAGCACACTCTACCTCACCCTATCGCCAACTGCATCTGCCGTTTCCGACAACATGACAATTTTTATAAAATTTACGACAGGCAAGATTTTGGATATTCGAGTTTCAAGCAATGACACAGTCAAGGAAGTAAAGGAGAAAATCCGTACTACTGAAAATGTGTCAGTTGAGTGCCAGAAACTGTGCCTTGGTGGCATTGAGCTAATGGACGACATTATCCTGAGCAAGTACAACATCCGGACGAAATGCATGCTGAATCTGCAAGTCAAGCCCCCTCCCCCCCCAAAGTACATCTACGTCCGAAACCTTCTTGGGAAGAACATCGCTGTGGAAGTGCTCCCCACAGACACAGTCAAGAATCTGAAGCTCAAGATTTCTGGAAAGGAAGGGATTCCAGTCGAGCACCAGAAGCTGATCCTGCGTGGAACCAGCCTGGAGGATGAGGAGTTAATGGAGAAGTATAACATCGAAGAGGAGAGCAACCTGCAGCTGACACTGGTTGTCCCAAAGGAAGAGGAGCTGGAGCCGATCAATATCTTCGTCAGGCTCTTCACAGGGAAGATTTTGACAATCGAAATCCTTCCCAGTGCTCAGGTGAGGGAGCTGAAGGAGAAAGTGCACAAGCTTAAGGGGCTCCCCCCTGCACAGCAGAGGTTCTTTCTGAATGGAGCTGAACTGGATGATAATGTGACGCTAAGCTCCTGCAATCTCGACATGCAAACCACACTGCAGCTTACGATGAGAGCACCCGAATCTCCTCCCTCTCCCTCTCCCTCTCCCTCCCTGACGGATATCTTTATCAAAACCCCCCTTGGAAAGACTGTGACTATCAGTGTGGCCCTGGACGAGAAGGTTAGCGAGGTCAAGGCTAAGATCAGCAAGAAGGCAGGCATCGACCCAGCTAAACAAACCCTGCTCTTTCAAGGTAAAGAGCTTCAGGATGACCTGCGTCTCACCAACTATGGGATAGACAGAGAGAGTAACTTGGCCGTGGTACTCAGAGAGAACAAACAAGCTAATGCCACTTCTCCTTCCCCTCAACTGCCTTCTTCTCTATCTGTTAGTGTGCTTGTCTCCAAGCACTCCCCTGATACCACAGTTGGTGTCCTCCCTGTGGAGAGTGTGGCCACTGTGGAACAGATACAGCAGAGTCTTGAAAGGGCTCTCCATACACCGCAGAGCCAGCTGAGGCTGTTTTGGGATGGGAAGCTGCTGACCAATAAACTTTGTCGGTTATTGAAACAAGGGAGCGTGCTTACACTGGGTAAGACTAATAATGTCTGTAATGTTTTTATTCTAAAATTATTGTGATGCAGATGTGATCAACTTTGTGCACGGTCCACCACTGACCGGCACCTTCAATGGCCAGAACCATCGCTTCCTGTGGCAAGAGAGAGGCCTCCAGGTGCAGCTTCTTATCAAGACTTCCATCGCATCCTTCACCGTCCAAGAGTGCACCATTTCCAGCAAGTTCACCTTTCCACCTTCCACCCGCACCCTCAGCAAAGTCTACGAGCTCTCGTGCACCTACGAGGAGAGAGACGACTACTCCACCACTGCTGCCGAGATCACCGTGCCATATGCATCCGAAGGAAGGTTTGGGCTTAGTTTTTTCCAGGCTTCCAGAGCTCCGACGTACCTGTGTGATTTGTCGCCAGTGTACTGCTTTGACGCTGTGAAGGGTGGTCTCTTCAACAGCAGTCAGCGCAGAGCAAAGATAGAGGTGAAGGAGTTTGACTGCTTTATATGTGTCTGTTCGCAAACTTGATTGGATTAGCTAACTGATAAACAGCACCGTAGGGTTCGCAAAGCTACTTGTACAGTAGGGATTGACTGAGTAGTGAAGGAAGAAAAAATAGGTTTTTTTTATTTTTTGATGTTGACTGTAAGAGCATGGCTCAAATGCGGAATATTTTGTTATTAGAAGGTTCTTTCTTCTTGACAACCTTCTGCTGGGCAGCGAATGTCATCATGGGAATGCCACCAATTGTAGGCTTGGACCGCTTTCTCTTCTTCTTGATGATGCAGATGGTCTCACTGCTAATTCCTTCCCCGTCAATGACTCCATTGGCAATGGCACGATCAATCACACGTCTTGGTGGAGTTGGGGGCTTATCAGGCTAGAAAAAATGATACCATCTCCTAAACATCAACTTTTGTACTTTCAGTAGTGGGATAGATCTATACCTCTCTTTGAATTATAATGCTGAAGCCTGAATTCTCCTGGTCTGAATCATCACTGTCTTGATTGGCTGCAAAGGAGATGATGAAGTTCTTCATTCCCGTCTTCTCTGCCTTGGTGTTGTACTGCTCCAGTATCTCACCCACCATGGCCTCACTGTCCTGCTTCTTGTCCGCCTGTGAGAACTTCAAGAATATGTGCTCCACTTGATTGACTAGAGGTGGCGGGGTTAGATAAGATAGTAAAACCCCTGTATTAATTTTTGGCTTACAGGACAGAGCGTTAGTGAAGGTATCAATCAAAGTGGTCCTATCCTCTCCACTTCTTGTCTTCTCGTGCTTTCTGGGTGGCTGGAGGAGTGCCTTCAACCTGCTACAGTCTGGGTACAGGTTTTTTCGTGTAAATTAACCACAGTTAGCACCTGGTTTACAATTTTTCACCTCCTTCCTGCAAGGCGTAGTCCACCAGGTTGCCCTGGGTGGAGGGAGGGGCAGCGGAGAGGCACACAATGATCTGCACATCCTCCAACAGGTCATCCTCACAGCTGGTACACACAAATGGCATGTCTAGGAACTTGACGTCTTTACAGTACCCCAGAGTTAAAGGAACATTGCTAAAACTACTGGATCAGAAAAAATATTCTATTACTTTTAATTTCAAGGGACTGGAGGTTTTCTCTGATGAGGTTTGTGTCAGTGGACTGAGTATTGTAGACGATGACTGTCCCTCTGTAGCCAAGGATAGTAGCAATGTGAGCAATCTCGACTCCTGGTGGATTAATGGAGTATCGTAATAATATGGTTTTCAAAGTAAGGCAATCTCTAACCAGAGCTTGGCTCAGTGACGATAATGTTCCCCGAACATGTTTCAATCTTCTTTCTGATTCCATTCACAAACTCGTAACTCGTGACATCCTGGGTAAGGATGATCAGGTAAGAGAGGGGGGAGGGAGGGAGTGGGAAAGGGTAACAAGTGTTGTGAGATTTGGGAGCGTGATAATGTGTTGCTGCATATTAACACTACTTCTCACTCCATGACACCTGCAGCACAGAAAGCTGTCCTACCTGTAGTACCAGGCAGCCATTCTCCACCAGGTCCAGCTCATCCAGAAATCCTCGACAGTCTGGTGAGAAGACCAGCAGGTCATCTTCAAGGAGATACATGGATTTCTTGTGATTGAGGTTCCCTTCACTGTCGACTCGCATGAATCCATCACGCAGCAACTTCTCCACCACCTGAGTCTGAATGTTTCGCACCTTGATAGGGTTGACCCGTGCATAGCAGGGGTACTGGCTGTTGGACTCGTACTTCTTCCTGGATGCACGCTCCGGAATGAGCTGGTGGATCTTCAGGGCTCTTCCTTCCACCCTCATCCTCGCCAGTGTGGCATTCAGCTTCGTCCTGTGGTTCCACAGTGCCTCAGCCATTCTTGCTACCGGCTCCGGGACATTCCCCATTTCATTGGGTTTGAACCTCAGGCTAAACTTGCTATTCTGGAGGTCAAACAGCATGAGGTGAAGGAGAGATTCGTCGCTGTGTGTCTGCAAGGAGAGAGATAAAGTTGCTAGAGGCTATGTTCTATAGCTAGTGTGGTACCAGCATGCTTACATGGAAATGTCGTGAGAAGAAACTGCTTTCTACAAGTAGCTCCTGTAGCACTTCGTAATCTGAGAGAGTGATTAGATTCATTGTTGACCAAGTTTACACGATCAGCAGTAAGGAATGAATATGTAAGTAAAACAAGCATGAATTTCATCAAATTTTGAAGGCCAAGATAGAATATCACTCACGATAGAGGGCATCAAAGACCAGCTGATACACTTTCCTCCTGATGGCTTTGTCGGGCAGGTGTACATCTTCCTCTGAAGGCTTCTTGTTGGTGACGGCTTTGTAGAGCTTGAGAGCTGGCTGGTACAGATAAAAATTCTCCAAACAGCTACTTGAAGTCTTCTTCCTTGGGATGTGCTGGATGAGAGATAGAATCTGGTTGTCTGTCTTGCTCAGTGAGCACTTCCCAAGGCTGAGGGATAATTCTGTCTCCATTTCTGGCTCTGCTGTCCTTTTGTTTTTCACAGCAGATGCATCACGATCACCACCTGCATGGGAGCTCTGGTGGCGGATCGGGGACTTCACAACGATGCTAGCCATGGTGGGGTGCTATGTTCTGGGAAAGAGTCTCTGAGACTGGAGATTCAAGCTGGAACTTTGTGCAGCCCAGAAAGAATGCATAATGCATTGTTTACTAAGGTTGCTTGGATACTGCCTAGCCCCGCCTACTTATTCTGCACATGCGCAGTGTCACTTATAAAAATCACATGGAAAACTGAAAATTCTTTTTCTATTTGATGCCTACTAAGTATGGCCGTGGGTAAGAACAAGAGGCTAACTAAGGGGAAGAAAGGAGCCAAGAAGAAGATGTAAGTGATCAGAATATAAATACAAAGAACATAGCAACTGTAGAGGGTATCAGCGACAAATGTTGGGCTTTGATGTGACTAGATTGCTACAGATTCATTTTTGTCACTGTAGCATCGACCCTTTCACTAAGAAAGATTGGTTTGATGTGAAGGCTCCTTCCGTGTTCGCTGTCAGGAATGTTGGCAAGACTCTAGTCACAAGAACACAAGGAAAAAGTGTGTACACCCAATATTTCCATGATCCACTTGTGATGTCACTGTGTCTATTAGAACTTGCAAGTGACGGACTAAAGGGGCGTGTCTTTGAGGTCTCCCTGGCCGACCTGCAGAATGACGAACAGTCCTTCAGGAAGTTCCGCCTCATCTCTGAGGATGTGCAGGGAAAGAGTGTCCTCACAAACTTCCACGGCATGACCATGACCACAGACAAACTCCGGTCCTTGGTGAAGAAGTGGCAGGTATAGAACACTATTGATAGCACACAAGTGGCTAGGCTCTTGACTCCATCCCACACGCACCACAGACTCTGATAGAGGCCAATGTTGACGTGAAGACAACCGACGGGTACCTGCTGCGTCTGTTTTGCATCGGTTTCACCAAGAGGCAGCCAAACCAGATCAAGAAGACCTCCTACGCCAAGAGCTCCCAGTGTCGTGCCATACGGAGAAGAATGGTGGAGATCATCACCAGAGAAATCAGCCAGATAGACCTTAAAGAGACAGTCAACAAACTGTGAGTTTGCCTAAATTTGTAGTTCAGACGTATTTCACACCTCTCGTCCACATCTCTACTACAGCATCCCCGACAGCATTGGTAAGGACATTGAGAAGAAATGCCAATGCATCTACCCTCTCCATGATGTGTACATCAGAAAGGTCAAGGTTCTCAAGAAACCCAAGTTTGATGGTGGGTGGTGTGCTTTGTATGGAATTCCCATCATCCATTTTGTCCCCATGCAGTTGGCAAGCTGATGGACATGCATGGTGAAGGTGCTGGGGCGAAGGTGGATGGCAGCTACGAACCACCCATTCAGGATTCAGTTTAGGAGAGAACATATAAATTATTATGATGAATGTGACACTGACAGCCTTTCATTGAATTTTCAGTTATGATTTATGGATGAAAAAAAATTGTTTTTTACAAAATGCAAAAGGAGATTGATTAAGCAGAAGCAGTAGATTTTTGCAGTGGTATGGTTTGACTGTGGGGTAAAAATATTATCGGTCATTTGCAGGCATTTCAGTCAGTGCACTATTTGCAGGCTTTTCAGTCAGTGGCAATCGGATCCTGACGGTGGCCATGTCGCCCTTGCCCTTGATGTTGACCACCCTGCGCATGCCGTGGGTCTTGACGTGGGGACCCAGCCTGCCCAGGCACTTCTCCGGCATGTGGATCTCGTTCACATAGCCGGTGGAAGCCATACGACTGGCAACGTTCACTGTGTCCCCCCAGATGTCGTAGAGCATCTTCTGACTGCCCACGACGCCAGACGTCACCGGCCCATAGTTGAAACCAATCTGCATCTCAAACACGAAATTGCTGACCTTGTTGTTTGTCATCTTGAGAATCTCCACCAGCTGGTAGCCGAACTCGACGAGGTCCAGGAGATGGTCGACCGACTGGCTCTCCTCCGGGGGGACGATGAGCCCAGAGGCAGCCATGTACGTGCTTCCGATGGTTTTGATCTTCTCGATGCTGGCAAACTGCTCCCGTTCCAGCAGCATGTCGAATTCTGAGATGATGACGTTGAGGAGGCGTAGGGAGTCCTCCCCCTTGTTCTCGTCCTTGTGGAGGAACTGAGTGAAGTTGACAATGGAGGCAAACATGACACCAACGCAGTCGTGGTTCTGAGAGAACTTGCCGTCTTCCCTCAGCTTGTAGGCCACGTGGGGTGGGATGATGTTGAAGAGAAGCCACTCAGCCTGGATCTTGCGCTGACGGGTCAGGCGGCGGCGAGCAGAGGCCTCGATTCGACCAATGAAACTCAGCCTCACAGAAACCTCCGACATCCTGTTAACGACTGCTAATAGGATGAGAATCAGCAGCAGAAGGATAATAGCCTCAGGCGCTACATGCCTCGAATAGTACTCCATGATGTACGTTGCTGGAGACACGTCCGAAATATGCCGACGGGGCGGGCCTATGGTGATAAGAGGCTCGGTTGTTGTGGGCGGGGGCACAGTGGGAGGGTCGTCAGTGTACTGCTCGATGCAGATGGTAAGGTTCAAGGCCAGTACCATCACCACCGCAAAAGACGCACTCAGGATGCCTCCCACGAACTTAACAATGTGGCTGACCTCCATGTATGTGATGCTGCTGATCAGCACAACAATGGTCACAAAGAAGGTCATCTGGACGTGGGCCAACCGGGCCTCAGCGCTGTCAGACTCCTGGCACTCGGAGATGCTGATTCCCACTATGGACATGGGGTAGTAGATGAAAAACAAGGCCACTAGAGAGCGGATGTACCAGTTGATGATGTACGTGGCACGCTTGGCGAAACACTTGGGGAACCAGCGAGGAGAGAAGACGGCAAATACTAGGACGAGGACAGTGACTTCAACGAACAGCCCAAACAGGAATATTCCCAGCCACGCCTTCCAGATTCTCGAGAAAGTGTTGTCAGAGGTGAGACACACCGCACTCCCAATCATGATGACAAGAAAGTTGACAAAGAGGGCCAGCGTGTCCAAGAGGTAGCTCAGCTTTGTGATACGGTAGCCCAGCTCCATCTCTGTCAGCTCCCCGTTCGAGCCGTCGTCCAGATTGCGGCCGTAGTTTCGGTAGGTGGCCTCCCACTCGCTGTCGTGGAAGTTGAGGGTGAAGAGGTGGAGCTGGGAATCGAAATAAGTGTCAAAGCGGATTTTCTGCTGCTCCATGTAGGAGACAATGTCCTTGTCAATGTCATCATTCTGCTTCTCCTCCTCCCTCTCTCCGTTGTGGGGTACGGCCAGGTCAGCGTAGGAGGTGCACCTCTGGAGCTGCGTCTGGATGTCCATGATGGACGAGGAGGATTGGTCGATCAGAGATCTCTTGGCGGGGGCTGAGCGGGCTTTCTTCTTCCTCCACCACAGGCACGCAAAGTGCGCAAAATCCCTCACAAATGAGAGGGAACCGGATCTCTCGCATTTCTCTCCCTCCACCTCAAAATCATCACCTGTCTTGCAGACTGTGTCGATGCTGTTGATTTTTCTCCTCCACTCCTGACCGGAGGGTCCAGAGACTTGCCTATGGGGCCTCGAGGAAAGCAACGACGAAGATGATGTCATCTGGACTTCGCTCCCTGTCTCCCGCGTGACGTAATACAGCTCCAGGTTGGAGAGAATAGTGGGGAGGGGATCTGATCGCACGGGTACCGGCTCTGTTGCGTAAGTGCCGCTGGAGAGGCAGGACAAGGTGCTCTTGGAGATGAGGACGCGTCCCGGGGTGCTGATGGACTCAATCTGGTTGGCAATCCTCACGTCCCTGGACCACACGTCAAATTTGAATCTCTTGGTCCCCATGACGCCACAGAAGACGGAACCAGTGTGGATTCCAACTCGCATGCGAATGGGGTGCTTGGACTGGCTGTGGTAGTCCTCCAGAGCTTTGATGATAGCCAACCCCATGTCGACACAGTTGTCAGCGTGGTTTTCCTCCTGCTCGGGACAGCCCGATACACAGAAGTAGCAGTCTCCCAGCGTGCTGATCTTCTCGCACTTGTACTTGGTTACGAACTCGTCAAACATGCAGAACACGTCGTTCAAGATCCCGACCAAGACTGCAGCCGAGAGGTTGCCAGAGAACTTGGTGAAGTCCACAATGTCGGCAAAGAGGATGGAGACATTGTCCATGCTGCACATGTTGAAGGGAGCGGAGATGTTCTGGTAGAGAGGGTCCAGACTCCCCTGACTCTCCTGCACTGCTTTCTGTCTAATCATGAATGCCATCTGGACCTGCACGTCCAAGAGCCCGTCGGCAAAATGCTTTGGCATCATAGACAGGATGGTCTTCTCTTCCAAGTCACGCTCCAAATCCAGAGCTTTCTGTGAAAGCACACACTGGGCAATCTTCCAGAAAGTAGCCACTTGCCTCACTTGCAGGAGATACGATGTGGTCACACCCGCCAGAATCAACCCCACGTACAGCACCATCCGTCCAATCGAGGAGCTGATGTACACGATGCCATGCTGAGAGTTGGCAGTGATGGTGGAATTGTTGCTGCCGTCCTGACTAGAGAAAGTAGTGAACCCCACCAGGCCCTCCAGGATGATGAGGTAGACAACACTCAGCACCACCGACAGCCATATTGGAAGACGTGTTAGCGTAAACACCACCAAAATGAAAACAGCTGTGATGGCAAACTGAGGAACGGAGGAGAGAGTCAAGAAGCTGTGGCTCCCCGCCCTGCTGAACACCTGCGAGACAGCCAGCGAGAAAGACGTACACATCAGTATCAGCGCGACAAAGATTGACAGAAAGAGAGCAAACTTTGCATAAAATCGCGAGAATGTCACGATCAGGAGGGCAGCAATGCAGACAAACAAGATGAGCCCCCCGAAGACGTAAGATTGGGAGTAGCGGACGCTGTAAATGGCCAGCTGGTTGTTACGGGTCTCGGTGACCTGCTGGGTACTGTTGGCAGTGGGCGAGAAGGGGATGCTCGCCGAGAACACCACCATCCACAGCAGCGTGAACAGTCCGCAGAAGACCAGGGCCACGCGGAACCGCCGACGCAGAAACTCGATCACCGTCTTCTTCAGGTGCCGTTCGAGCACCTCCGAGTTAAAATTCGGACTCCACCAGTACTTTGAGGTTTTCAGGCACTCCACTCTGCTAGAGTTCAGTGGCAGTTGCTCAGACAAGTGGTCGCCAGTGGAACTCTTTTCACACGGATCTTCCATCTTGGGGGCACCGACTGTAAACGATTCCCCTCTGGGCCTCGTGGTGGCATAGAATGCCTCCACATCATCCACATTCAGGTGAAACTCACACTTTCCTCCATCAATGGTCAGCCCCCCTGCATTCATCATGTCCTGGACGATGGAAGGCCTCCTCTGCTGGCTCAGGTCAGTGAGTGGGGTCCCCTGACTTCCCTGAGCGCTGCCTCGCCTCGGCCAGAAATTGAGGGCAATGTTGTTGGGCTTGTTGCTCTGCTGCTGGAAGAAGTTTGGGCTAAAGGTGAAGGCCACCCCTGAGTCATCCTCCGAGTCGTCCTCAGGGACCACGCTGCTGCCTGAGCTCTTCACTTCGTCATTGTTGAAGTCATGATCGGAAGAGTCCTGGCTGCCCTCCAAGTCGCGCTGAGGAGGGTAAGTATTCTGCTGGTTCACGCTGGTGATGGTGTAGTCCACACTGGCAGACATTACGCCTCCTCCACCAGCTCTAACGACGTTCTAGGTAGCACTTACTACTGTTTTGGGCTTTAAAAATTGAATTTCATGGCAGAGTATGTGTGTGTGATGTGGTTTTATGTAGCCAGGAATGTGTGTGTACACACACATCCTTTGGGTTTGGTCTCCAAGAGAGACATATTAGGTAAGGAAGTCCTAGGAGGGATATGTGGTAGCAGTCCCACACCACCACTTTGCTTTCATGTCTTCCTCTTCTTGGACCTGCCCTTCTGTGCCTCCCCTCCTCCTCCACTCTCCGCTTTCCTCTTCTGCCCAGCCGCATGCTTCTGAGGTGTGTTCCCAGTCACCTGCAGGTCCAATACAGGCAAACTGACTCAGCCAGGAGTTGAGTTTTTAGCATTTCAACAATTAGCATTTTGCTATTGTTGTTGTTTGAATTTGTTTTTTGTTTCTGTGTTTATTTTGCTTTGGGAAGGCAAGGTGCTAATTGGATCTAATTGCCACCACATAGTGGGTTCTCCTGACCTTTATCTTTGGTCCTCTCTTTCTCTGCTTCCTTTCCTCCTCCTCCCTCTCCTCCAACTCCTGGTTCTCCTTCTCGATCAGGGTGATGAGCGTGTTGCACCGTCGCTGCAGCTCCAGGGCAGTGCGAGATTTGATGAACCAGTCAAACCGGAACTGCGGGGCATTGCGGATGGCCGTGCGTATCTCATCGTACACATTGTCCTTGTCAAAGCCCAACTTGTGCAGCATGCAAATCTGCAAAGGCAAAGAAGGTGAAAAAAATAAGGATCACTAGAAGATCTAAGTACCAAGAATCTGTCCTCCTCTTCAGTGTAGTTCTTGCCCTTGTTTGTCCCATACACAATGTGCAGCTGGTGAAAGGGGGAGCGATAGCGGGCCATCTTGGCGCTGAGCGCCCTGCGGATGTCTTTCTTCCTCTGGATCTTCTGCTCCCCCTTTTCGATGATGCTCATGATGCGGTCATGGTCCTGCAGCTCATCCTTACGCTGCCAGAAGACCTTGGCATAGGAACGCACCTCGTTTGGGTCCTTGCCCTCCACCTCCGTGCAGATGTTGTCAATGCCGTCGCGTCCGTACTCGGCACACGCACGCACAAAGTGGTTGAAGTCCTTCCTGGACCACTCAGCAAACCCTTCCTGCAGCAGCCCCTCCTTCTCCTGAAGCTGCTCCTCCGACAGCACCTCGGAGCTGTCAATCCGCTCCTGCTCCTCCTTCTGACATGCCTCTGGGTCCTCCACCTCGTAATTCGGGGGAACCTTGTAGTTGATGGATTTCCTGAAACAAAAACCTCCAGTTAACAGCAAGGCAGCTACATCCAGGGTTTGGTGTTACCTGAAGAAGTAGATTTCTTGATCAAGGAGCTCAAAGAGACGAGTTGGAAAGAATTGCCAGTCCTGGACCACGGGCTGTTTGGGGGGGCGTGGCGCCTTGGGTGCCTTGGGCTCCGACACACGCAGTGCGTCCCTGAAGTATGCGTCCACTGCGTAGTTCGCCTTCCTCTCTCTCTTGGGAGGCTCGATCCAGTGAACCATGCTCTCCTGAGGAGCAGATGATGCAGATCAGACTCCCCTCCCTCCCTATACACACACACATACACACCTTTTTCTTCTCCCTGAAGTCCTCTCCTTCAAAGTGGTAGACACTGCCACTGGGTACATCCAGAGTGAAGTTTCTCAACTGAGATTCTCCCAAACCTTTCATTTTCTCAGTCATCTCTGCTGTCTGGGAGAGGAAGCATTGTAAAGAGAGGAGGGAGGGAGGGAGGGGGGAGGGAGTTTCTTACTTTCTGCTCTCCCTTGGCCAAGATGGTCTCAATGTCGTCATCGCTGACAGTGGAGTCCTTGGCACTGAAGACTTTGTCGGCACCATGACGAATCATGTTGAGCATCTCGGTGTTGCCCACCTTCTGGTGGCTGTCCACCAGCCTCCCCTGCTGGATCACAATCTGGTCCAGGTGGAGCTTCGTCTCCGCCCGCTCCACGATCCTCTCCTCCACCGTGTGCTCGGTTATCAGACGGAAAACACGAACAACCTTCGTCTGCCCAATACGGTGAGCACGATCCTGCATGAGACAAAACGTTGTTTTTTTGTTATTTTTTGTTGCTTTTTTTTTTGCACCATCAGCAAAAAAAGTCTTCATGGCTGACCTGTGCCTGCAAGTCAACTTGAGGGTTCCAGTCTGAGTCAAAGAGAATGACAATGTCTGCACTGGCCAAGTTGATGCCAAGGCCGCCTGCTCGGGTGGAGAGCATGAAGACAAATTTCTCACTGTTGGGCCTATTGTACTCATCAATGTACTCCTGTAGAGATAAGACATTCACTGATATCAGTTGATTATGGTGAACTGGCCAAATTAACTGCTTCATTCACCCATAAGAAGTGCTAAACCAGGCACTATAGTCATACATGCAGCTGCCCACCTGCCTATCCACATGCTGCGTGTTCCCGTCCAACCGGAAGTAGGAGAACTCCTTCCAGAGACAGTAATCCTCAAGTACGTCCAGCATGCGAGTCATCTGGCAGAAAATGAGCACCCTGGACCCCTCCTCTTTGAACCGGGGGAGGAGCTTGTCCAGGACACACATCTTGCCGCTGTTGACAACCAGGTGGGTGTCGGTCGTGAAGGGAGGACCTGTGCAGGTTCGTGCACACACAGAGGAAGAGTGCTTCGGCCACAACAGCTAGCTGGCTAGCTTACCTGGCTCGGCTCCGTCAAAGAGGTAAGGGTGGTTGCAGCACTTGCGGAGCTGCATGAGGACATTGAGCAGTCTCATCTTACTGGCCTTCCCAGCACCATTCACAATATCAATATCCTTCATCAGAATTTTGGTATACCTAGAAATCCAGAATTTTGACATCTCATCGAGATAAACCCCCTTCCACCACTGACCATTCTCTTTGCATCTTTGAGAGACCCACATAAATCTTGATTTCCTTCTTCGGAGGGAGCTTTTTCTCCACGTCAGACTTAAGCCTTCGGAGAAGGAAAGGTCGGAGTACACTATGAAGCCTATTAACCAGCTTGGAATCTTCTAGCTTGGACTGGTCGAACCACGAATCAAAATCCTATGGCAATTAAGATGTTTCAAGTTTAGGGTTGTACTAATGGGGTATGGGTACTAATGGGGTATGGGTAATGTACTCACGTCTGAGGAGTTGAAGACATCGGGAAGGAGGAAGTTAAGGAGAGCCCAGAGCTCATGGAGGTTGTTCTGCAAGGGAGTCCCAGTCAGCAAGAGCCGGTTGGTGGTACGAAACTCCCGAACAATCTCAGAGAGCTACATGTGCAAGAGACAAAATCCAAGTTCGAATTTAAAGAGTGGGGGGTTTGATGGTAACAGTAGGGACCTTGGATTTCTCATTCTTGATGCGATGAGCTTCGTCAATGACCATGTATCTCCAGTTGAACTTCTTGAAGGTAGCTCTCTCCCTTAGGATCATTTCATACGAAGTGACCACCACATTCCACTCCCCAGGCATAATCTCCTCATGGATGATACGATTCTACAAAAAAAAACTATAAATATGGTACAAAAACCACACCCCTTCAATTAGCCCCACCCTCTCATCCGCAGTGCCGATGAGACAGATGATCTCCAAGATGGGGCACCAGCGCTTGAACTCGGTCATCCAGTTTGACAGGGTTGACTTTGGTACAATGACCACATGTGGGCCGGGGACGTCCCTCATCAGGGCCATGTAGCCAAGCAGGGAGATGGTCTGCAGCGTCTTCCCGAGACCCTGAAAACCAAAACAAAACCACCACCAGTCATTCAGGAATCTGGAGTGTGAAGGGTGCTTCAGTTTCAGCAACAAAGAACAAAGAGTGTGTAGGTCAATTTCAGTTTCAGCTCCCTCCCTCCCCCTCCCTCTCCCTTTCTCCTCCCCTCCCTCCCTCCCTTCCCTCACCATCTCATCTGCCAGGATTCCATTCAGGCCATTCTCATACAGAGAGATCATCCAGTTCAGACCACGAATCTGGTAGTCTCGCATCTCACCATTCTTGATGTCTGCACATCACATGAGCGGTCACATGACACTGCCCCAGGGGTTGTGTAGTCAAGAGAACTTACACCATGGAGACTGCGAGAAGCGAGTGATGGACTTGGCGCTGAGATCATCATCCTCAAGGAGCTCGTCATCTTCATCAGCTTCACTCAGCCTGTGACGACTGTAAAGAGAGAAGCAGTGAACGTCACCCCACAGTACAATACCACCCCTAGTCATCTTACGCTGAAGCTGAAGGGTGGCGTTTCCTCTCCTTGCGAAGGGGGGCTGGGGGCGTGAGCTTCAGGGGGGACGTCGGAGTCTTCTTCACATTGGACGTGTTGATAAAGTGGGAGAAGATTTCTGTTTGCTGGAGAAGGTACTCAAATCGCTTTGCCTGGTCGTGCAGCTACAACAAGAAGTGTGAATGAAAGCATTGGTGGGCATTAATTAGCATAAAAATGGCTATTTACGATTTTCTGGTCATATGCACCAGGGGGAGAGCTCATGGGAGGTGTAGCAAGGGGCTTTAGGTGAGGTACGGGCTTCTTTGCGCCTTCGTCTTCTGGAGGCAGAAAATCGGGGTCCTTGACTGGGTTGGTAGGAGAGGGGACTGGAGAAAATGACTCCTTGGAAGAGCTGGGAGAGTCAGGTGGAGGAGGAGAATCCATGAATGGATCTGAAAGACAGCTAGCTACTTGGAACTATTTTGGCGGAATTTGAAATGAAACGAAGCGAAATGTCACATGATATCACATGATAAACAAATGACCACGCCCCCTTAAAAAGTAAAAATGGCAGATGATGGTGGAGGAGGATCTGGTGGTAAATTTAAAAAGACGGTGATGGAGCCATCCACCATCAAGGCATTCGTTGCTGGGATTGTGGTAGGCAACATCAATAAAGGC
>JAAGOD010025217.1_pt1 | contig 16139 bp, 6 predicted proteins | sample 8389681 | NCBI WGS metagenome assembly JAAGOD01 (sample SAMN13964374, study PRJNA552185) | sponge metagenome | biome: deep-sea hydrothermal vent fields; feature: spots directly above weak diffusing fluid; material: seawater and sediment | host: Tedaniidae sp. KZ-2020 ... | reverse complement strand
TTCAGATAAAAATACTTTTGTCGTATCTCCCTTATAAGTAACTTCTCTTGAGGTTAAATACCCGATAAAACCATAATTATATTTATAAATAAGCCCACTCTCATAATTAAGAGTTGTTAATTTTCCTTTATTAAAGAACCCCTTTCGTTCCTCTCCATACACATAATAGCGACTACTCTTACTACCATCAATATCAACACCTGTTATCGCAATAACCTGTCCAAAATTATTATAATCAAACAGTCTCTCGCTTTTATCATTAAAAATCACACGATTACTCAGCCCAATTCCATTATAAAAGAACTGATCTTTTCCACTATCAGGGTGAGTTCTCTGTGAAAGTCTGCCCAGTGAATCATAAATGTTTTGACGAGCAAGCCCCCGTCCATCTGTCGTTTTTATTGACTGACCATAAAGATTTAAGTCATGAGATATCTTCTCTCCATTAGGGAAAGTCACTTGAGTTTGATTATTTTTAAAATTTTCTCTCTTCACCGTAGAGGTTGTTTTTCCTGAAGAAGCATTACATTTATTCTGTGGCGATGGTCTTATTGTTGTTGTTTGCAATATCTCTGGAAAATAATCATACTTATATCGAACAACCCTTCCATTTGGTGCTGTTACTGTTTTGATCTTACCTCTAGATGTATATTCATAAGACAAGTATGCAGGAGTATCCTCATAAGAGAGAATCACTGCCCTTAAAACTCTTCCTGTCTTTTTCTCAAACTCCACATCCTTAGTGATTATATCCTTTTTTCCATCCCAAGAACGCAGAGCAATTCTATAATCTAGTAAAAATCCATCAAAATAAATATTTTGATAATTCCAATTTGCAGTATTGTCATCATCCCAATTCACTCTATTAAGTGTTCTTAAATAATAGCCCGTATCGTCTTGCTTATACTCAAAAGATTGAATCTCTTTTATGTTACCTTTTGTCTGACTTATAGACTGTGACTTAATAAAACCTAAATCAGAAATTAATTGCTTAAAAAGCTTTCCGTTTACTGAGGTGTTCTGAATAAGCTTGCCAAATTTTGGTTCATAAATGTAAGTCTTAGTTAAAGCACTTCCCACAGGACCCTTCGAACGACTCTTTAAAAAATCGAAGTCATTGTACTCGTAACTATCAACAATAAATTTTGTTGGATCATAAAATTTTCCACTCTGTTTATTTTGATAACTGACATAAAGTTTTTTATTATCTAATAAACCATTATCTTTATAATTAAACTCACTGACCGACCAACCCTCATTGGCTTTATCATTCTCATTGTAATAATAATTCTTAGTAAATTGTGGAAGAAAACTGTCACTATGGTATTCTATCATCGATAAACTGTAATCTTTTAAAGGGTCCCATTGGTATTTAGCAACATCTGTAAAAGAATCACAATTCTTATTTGTAGATCTTCTAAAACCCGTCTTTAACCCTACGATCCACCTTTTGTCATCAATAACATTTTTATATGTATAACAATTATATAAAATATCAGAAGCTCCATTAATAATGGTTTGTGTTCCTTTAAGACTACCCAAAATTCCATTCTTTGAAGTTTGTGAAAAATACAAATACTTTGTTGTTTTCTGCGAAATAACCTCACCAGGGTCCCCATACAAAATACTTTTACTTTGATTTTTCCTAACCAGCATAACTTGATTTCCTAAAGAACCACTGCCTGCTACAGAAACACTTTCATAGGAGCTAGTACTCTCATTAAAAACAATACTGCCATCAGTATTTTGCAGTGAATAAGATTTTTCTCTTCCCACAAAAGGGTGTTTGGCATAATACCCTCGAAGATAAGATATATCCCGTGCTTGCTCAATCTCTCTAATATTTAAGAAGCTAGATAACTGCCAATTTTGACGATTAAAAACGGCTCCACCGTACTCAAGATTAATAGAGCGAACATATCCTTGTTTATTTTTTGCTCCATTTTCTTTCTGATAATCCGAAACAACAGTTTTATGTTTATTATAAGTGACATAAGGATACTCAAGAACAGTCTCTTCTGAACCTTTGTTTAAGTCCATTAAATCTCCATAATTGATGGATATTACCCCTCCAATTCCATTATCTATCGCTTTTAACAAAGGTTTTGTTTTCTCCGATTGATTAATAAAACTTGTTAAAATCGCAGAGCCACCACTAATTTTTATGCTAACAATATCAGCAACCCCATCATTATTTAAATTCATTGGAAAGCTTCTTGTATGTGCGCCAAAATTTTGAGTTGTACTGATTTTATCAAAAGACACACCGTTGTTAATAAACATTGCAAAGCCTGTGTTTGCCTCTTGGGCAGGATCTTTTGAGCTATTTAAATAAACAAGTAAATCATTTTTTCCATCTCCATTTAAATCTACCACACTCAAATTTCTATAAATATTTTTATCCATGAGATTGTCTATATCCAAAGAAAACCTTTGCGTTTTATTTCCCGCCTCGCCCGGGGATATGAGCATATCCTTATAGGCTCCTCCTGAATTTATCCAAATAGCACCTCTTGTACCTCCACTCTTGCTGTACTCCACCATAAGAAGATCATTTAAACCATCGTCATTATAATCAAGCCAAACATAAGCTGGTAGCTCCTCCCAATCTCCATTTGAACCAAAATTAATAGCTCCTTGATCAGTTATTGGCCCCTGAAATTTATTTAAAATACGATATAAAGAGACTCCTCCAACTTGAAAACTAGTTTGATTAGGGTTACGACTTGTATTATAAAATAGATAAACATCATGCAGACTATCTCCATTAATATCTTGAAAATCAACGGCATCAGCCAGTGTTAGATTAATATAAGAGCTAATGCGTGCATCAAAATTCTCCTTATTGGGAAAACCGCCACTTCTGGAGTTATAAAAAGCATTGACCGAATACCCACTGGATAAATCCGCAGAGCGAGGAGACAGCTCCACCAAATCACTCAAGCCATCACCGTTAATATCACGAGAAACATAGATATTACCACCTACCTTTCCTGTTACATTATATGAACTACTTAAAAGCTGTTTCTGAGACTCTGGTCTAAAATTAACTTGACCCTTTTTACTAATAAACGCTCGAGCAACAGTGTTATTGGATGATCCTTTCGTAATAGTAACAATATCATCAAGCCCATTGCCATTCTTATCCATCACATAATATTGAGATGTGGGCACCCAGGCACCAAAAGAGTAAGAATCTTTAGTCTTTTCAAAATTACCACTACCATCATTTTTAAAATAAGAAAAAACACTTTGATTCCCTGATCTCGTTAATAAACCTATATTTTGATGACTTGTTCCATATTTATCCATTAAAAAAATACGAACCTCGTCTGGGTTTTTAGAAACAGCTCCCAGCTCTATTTGTCTCCCTTGTTTAAAAACAATATTTTCGGCAAGAGGCTTCTCTTTATAGGAAAAACTAGTTTGTGAAAAACAAGAGACGCTTGAACAACTATTAAAGTTATTTAAAACATAACCATTAAAGTGAGGGCTTAATGAGGAATCAAAACTGTATGTTAAAACAAGCTCATCGTCAGATGTTGTCTCAATATAATCTAAAATTTGTGAATAAATAATTTTTTTTGTTGTTAAGGCTTTATACTTATGCTGACTAGGTTTTTTTTCTGATGTCTTGTAAAAAAAAGACACACTGCGGTTTGCTGCTTTTCCTTTATTATTTCCACCATAAGAAATTTGCAATGGGTAGAGAAGGTCGTCTCCACTGAAGGTCTTATATTTATAAACAGCTCTATTTCCTGATAAATCAGTACTAGCTATATGCCCCCACATATAAATATCATTTCCCGAAGTAAGAATAGCAGAAGAAATACCCTCTTCCTGTGAAGAACCATACTTATAAATAGTCCCATCACTTCCTGAAACTTCAAAAGAACATGGCCCATTTCCACAAGTGCCTTTAGATACGATTCGCATACCATTAAAAATATTTGTTCGATATTCTGTTCCATCCTTTCCGTATTTACCTTTTACACTCACAAGTCTTTGCCCGTTTAAACAAAATCTATTAAGAGAATACAGTTCTTGCTGACCTGCGCTTACATTTGCCCAAGTCCCATCAGAAAAATAATTTTGAGTGCATAAAGAAATTTGAGAAAAGCCCGTTAATTGCCACGATTCTCCAATAAAACTTTCTCCAAGATCACTGTTATAGTTTAATCCTATTTTAGGCTTTAAAGAATTTCCCCATGGAGGCAAAACAAACGGAACACTGTAAACAGAGCTTCCTGTTGAACTAACTCTAAATTCTCCAACAAATGGTATTGGTTCTTTTTTTAAATTACCCTTTAAACCAAAACGCTGAACCAACATCTTTTTGAAAAAAAACGAAGGCTTTAACTGATGCAAAGACTGGAATTCTAAGAAAAAAAAAGCAGAAAAACACAACAACGCTAATATTAATTTATTCTTAAAAATCATAATAGCTTATTCTTTCAAAAATTTTTTGTTTATTTTTTTATAACGGCTTAAAGATTTCTTAAACTTAATTCTGAATAATTAAATTTTAATCTCTTGAATACTATTTTTAGTATGATTAATTAAACGAGTAGATACATCATCGCGTACCCCAGAATAAATATCTTGGTCAAACCTCAATAATTTTGTTGCATAATGTAGTTGAGATTCTTCAGAAGAAAAATCAAAAAATATAAATTCATCATCTCTCACTCTTCCATTAACTGTTATAGAGGATACCCGCATATGTACAGAACTTTCCACCTTATCAACAACACCTGCTTGAAAATAAGAAAATTTAAAATTTTCTTGTATATTACTAAACAAAGAAAATCTATTTTTAGAATCTTTGGATAAATTTTTTAATCCATTCAATGCTGATTTTAAAATATTTAACTCGGCACTATTAGTAAGAATAGAACCTAATATATTTAAAATCTCTGAATCCACCTTTACTGTTGCACCAGAAAAATTATGCTCCCCAGCTTCAGACCCTTCTGTGATCCAGCCTATATTCCCAAGAACAGAGCTATATTGAGCAAACCATGTAGCACCTCCAGCCCCCTCACCATCTGTTTTAACTGTATGGTTTGCAGACAATTGGCTTAATAAAGTGGAGTGCAAAACATCTTGTTGAGTTTGTGCATCAATTCCTGCTCCAAAAGATAAAATAGCATTGCCATTAGCAAAAGCGTCTGCCGTGTTTGACCTTGCTGCATTTGCTACTGTATCGGCTGTATCAGAAGCCACTTTGGTTGGATTGTGCAAGGGCAAATTAGTTAGGTCAGTTATGTTTTGATTCATTTTTTCTCCTTAATTAAGTTTAAATAAAATCTCTTATGACTTTATTAGTTTCCTCTTTTTTAGTACTTTACTAAGCTCATAAAATCAAATATCTTTTAATAACTTATATAAATGGGATAATGATTACCCAAAGATCTGCTGTTAATTAAAATTTGTGAATAATCCACAGCCCTTCTTCTTTCTGGATGAAAGTCATTAAAATACTGAGGATCAGGAACAGATACCAATCCTTGACCACGAGTATTTATCGAAGGAAATCCCAAAGAAGGCGATCTTTCTGAGCGTTTTTGCATCGTGCCATAGGGAGTTCCCAAAGAGGTCGACATATTATAAGTATTCGCCAACGTCTTTTTACCATTTGTTTCACCAAAAGAACCTACAAAACCATCATTTCCATATTCAGGCCCAGAGTTAGCTTCATACTTCTGGTGATGCTTTTCAATCTCTTGTTGAATAATTGCCGGTACACTGCCAATTGACAAACCAACTAACTGACTAGCTAAAAACTTGGCCGCTGGCACTAAAAACCTACGCCCAACTGCTCGTAAAACTGTACGAGCCGAACGCGCTGTTTGCTGAGCAGCTTCATTTGCCCCCTCTTCTCCTGTCTGAGTGGCTGCATCACCACCTGCCTGTTCAACTCCTTCGCCCGCAGTCTCAGCCAAAGAGCTTCCTCCTTCTTCTAAACCTTCGCCCACAGCTTGCTCACTTCCACCTAAGGCACTCCCCCCTAAAGATTCAATCTCAGTTGAGGCGTCCACAGCAGATTGCAATACCGTTGACTCCACAAAAGTATTTGCTTCAACGAGACTGCTACCAACCTGAACACCGCCCTCGAGACCAACTGCACCTGAAACTGATTCTGTCGCAGTCGTAACCACTGAAGCTGTTGTAGAAACTGAAACAGCCTCCGCGCTCGTTACAATAGCCTGTGTGCTTGCCACCGTGTCTGTGATTACAGCTCCACTCACCACCGAAGTTGCCACCTCTGATCCTGCCACACCCAAACCAACATCGGCTGCTGTAACAGCTCCTGCCACTTCCGCCGTAACTGCCGCTGCCTCAGTTGTCGCAGTTGTAGCCGCCATTATGGCTGCAATCACAGTCGAAACAATTGGTCCAATGATTTCACCAAATTCTAAACCATTTCTATCTATTCTATTTAAAGGTTGCCCTCCAGCATAACCATAACCAGATGCATATTGCCTAATAGGATCTGGTGTTAAAAATCGCCCTAAATCAGGATCATAATTTCTGTGAACGAAATTGTAATGCTGCAACTCACTATCATACTTATGGCCAGTAAACTCAGAGTTATCTTCAAGTTGTCCACCTAGCATATTCCCATATGGGCTAAATGACTTAGACAAAGATGGCTTGCCTGATTCATTTGTCGTTGCTAATAAACTTCCCAAATGATCACGCACAAAAAAACGCATTTGATCACCCACTTTAGAAGCTAAAGTTACCGAGCTTAATTGCATATTTTTCACTATAGAGGTATTTGTTCCATCAGTGTGAACTTCATAATAAGGGGAAACATAGTAAGATGTTTGTATTGCACTTCCTTTTTTTACTTCGCGAGAAAAACGATAACCATTAATACCGTATTTGTAGTTCACGTTACCCTGAGGAAACACATAATTAGCTAATCGCCCAAAGCTGTCATAAGTATAAGCAAAGCTAGATTTTCCCTTTTCACCCTGTAACACCTTAGTTAATAAACGACCCTCTTCACTGTAACTAGTACTTAGCGTTGAACCATTAACAGTGCCACTAACAATTTGATTATTCTCTTTAGCAACAATGAGCTTAACTCCATTTTTCTGTAGTAAGTTACCTGAGCTATCATACTTGTAAGCATTCGTCTGAGAACCATTAACATAAGAGCTCACACGTCCACGAAGATCATAATTAAAATTTTCTACAGTATTCTGTCCGCCCTTATTTATTTTGCGCTGAACTTTCAACCCTAAAGAATTATAACAATAATTATGAGTCAAAAAACTCGCCGACTGACTATCTCCACCTGAAGCTCCTGCTACTAATTGTGTTACCCTTCCAAGTCCATCAAAGCCATAATTCACTGTGACTCCATTGCCATGTTTAATAGACTTAACAGAACCTGATGGATTATAAGAATTAATTGTCACAAGATTCTGCCTCTTAGTGCCCTCCTTGTACTCATAGGTTTTTAATTCACCCGTTTGAGCATAGTTCCAATGCAAAGAACTATTATCTGGATAAGTCATCATAGTCTTCTGTTTTAATGGGCTATACTGAAAAGTAAATTTCTGCTTCTGTGCTAAGCCCTCGCCTTGAACTATTTGCTGAGAAATATTTCCATTAGAATCATAATTGTACTGTATCTTTACTCCGTTACTAAGTGCCAATGAAGTCAATTGACCTATGTTATTATACTTACCACTTTGTTCACTATATACATAGGTTTCAGTAGAAGACTCTTTGTCCTTAGCCGAAGTTCGTGACACTAAACGCCCCAAACCATCATGAACCATGGACATTGTTGTTCCACCAGAAAATTGATAACCAGAGGGACGAGAGTGAGCATCATATTGCACCATCGTTTTGCCAACATCAGGGCTGGTGTGACTAGTCACTCTCCCTAAAGAATCATAATTCCATGCGTGAACCAAGCCACGCCCATCTTTAAAAGATATTTGCCGAGAAAAAAGGTTATAATTTCTCTGTATCGTAGACTTATCAGGCCAGGTAATATTTAAATTACGCTCAAGGTGATTATAAACTACACTCAAGCTAACTTGATCTGCCATTTCTCCACAACTCCCTGATGGCGATGGGGTTTGAACTTGCCTTGATGATCTCCCCGCTCCATAACTGTGATTATAAGAAACAAAAAAGCCATCATCACGCGTCACTGTCTTCAAACGCCCTCGGTCATCATATGTATGCTTAGTTAAAAGTGGTACTTTTTGATTGTAATAAGGGGCTGCTGTATGAGACACTCTCCCAGTATTAAAATCACGATGATACTCTTCAATTACACGGTCTGTGCCATCAAAACCACGAAAAGTTTTCATGTGAACAGACTGGTTTCCATCATAATAAACTTTCTGATAATGCCAATTATCTACATTATCATCACTCCAATCTGTGCGTATTTGTTTAAGACTATAAATATTATTTCCATCAGTAACATAGGAATAATTTTCCACCTGTTTTTGAGTATTAGAAATAGGCTCATTGACAAAAACCTGGCTCAATAATCCTAATTCGTCCAATTTCCCTCTGATATGCACACCACTTGGATATATAATGGATGAAATACGACCAAAGCGAGGATCCACAGTTAGCTGTTTTGTCAACTGCTCTGTTTGATCTGAGGATTTGTACTGACGAGAGTTCACGAAACCGTAATCGTCATAGGAAAAAGTGATACTCGCTTGTTTATTATCAGCAGGATACTCTCCACTAGTATTAGCATAAGCAGCATTTCTCTTCAGAATTTTTATTTGCCCATGTTCATTGTAAATATAAGATGAACCTACCCAACCACTGCTGGCAGGAGTCACAGGATCATAAACATAACTACGAGTATGCATTGCTCTCAACTTGTCCTTGTTATATGTGTTATGAAGCAAGCGTAAATCATTTACTCCATCCCATTTATAGGTTTTAGGGTCAGTAAAACTAAGACAAGAACTTTTTTTAGACGCTTTCTCTCCCGTCTTAAAACCCAGCGCCCAACTATCAGCGCTCACCTTATTCATATAAGTGTAACAATAGTTCAAAGAATCACTTTTCTTACTACCGCTTTGTATGTACTGACTTTTAGAAATAATATTTCCATACTTACCATCTGTCGTTGATAAATCTCCATAACCATACTCTTCTACATGACGAAATGCCTCTTTATCTGTCGTATCCCCTTTGTGACGGTAAAAAGTCGACCTATAAGAGGATAATTTACGCACCAGCTTTATACTTGGCGAACCATTTGAGTTAAAAATATCCTGAGAATCATGCTTAAAGTAACTGCCACTAAACATCTCTCCTGTGGTTGCCTTTTTCACTTCAATGGCTTTTACCACACCTCTAAATGGATGAATCGTTCCGTAACTACGAGACTCTATAATATCACGAGCAGAGTCGTGAGTATCCACACGCTGGAAACCTGAAAACTGCCAATTATGACGATTAAAAATTCCATTTTTATAGCGTAAATTAAATTTTCTTTGATACGAATAGTTTTGTCCTGCACCATTTTGGTCAGAATAAGAATGTACAACTATGCGTGGTTGTTGATAAATAATGTATGGAAATTTTGGCGCTTCATCTACTTCAATATCATGAACTTCAGATAGCTGTCCATAATCTAAACTAACCACGCGACCAATACCATTATGGATTTTTAGTAAGTGATCATATTTCTTAGGAATTTTATTAATAAAGGATCTTGCAATGGCTTGATTTCCAATCATTTGGATACTTAAAATATCCATTACCCCATCGCCATTTAAATCTACAGTATAGTTTTTAGAATTATCACCAAAATCCTGAGTTAAGTTCAATTGCTCAAAAGTTACTCCTGTATTACGAAATAAAGCAAAACGATTGTTCGTACTAGTTTCTTTGCCTGATGAATCCGTATTGTTCTTAGATAAATAGTGAAGCAAATCCTGATATCCATCACCGTCAACATCACCTATGATAATATTACGAAAAGGCTCTTGTTTAGGGGTAGCTTCAGAACTTTCTTGTCCCGATGACAGCGTAAAAGCATTTGTTACAATATTCTGGTTACGGTTATTAGATAAAATGTTTTTATACAAACCACCCGTGTTGATGAAAATTTCACCCGTAACCGACCCCCCCTGATAACCAAAAAGTAAAAAATCTTTTAAACCATCATTATTAAAATCAAACCACTTATAAACAGGTAAGGCATCCCAGCCAGAATTATTACCTAATAAAACTCCAGCTTGATAATTTTTTGGCCCTATAAATTCGCCTTTATGATGATAGTAAGGCAACCCTAAAACATTAAAACTTCCTGTATTCTCACTACCGTTGGCATTTACCAATAAGTGCAAATCCGCTAGACTATCGCCATCTAAATCCACAAAATCCACTCCTGAATTTTTATAAGGCATTACATAGCCTGTAACATTTTGTGTGATATTGTTTTTAGTGGGGAACCCTCCAGCTACTGACGAATAAAACAATGTGATATTGTAACGACCATCTGGTGACTGCGTTGGATCTAACTGAACAATATCAGATAAACCATCACCGTTAAGATCTTTTAAAACATAATGAACATCACCCTTGGTATCAAAAATATTATTGATTAATGTCGGGTTGGTTTCCTCCTTGAAATTGACTTGGTTAAAACCACTAATATAACTGTAAGCAAATGTCTGCCCACTACTACCTTTTTGTATCTTAGCTAAATCATTAATCCCATCACCATTTTTATCAAATACTCGGAAATCATAACTTTTACTCAAATCACTGGTATCATAACCCCAATCGCCCAAAATCATATTGTCTTGTGTGCTAATTAAACGACCTGAGCCATCATTTTTAAAAAATTTAAATTGTGCAGAGCCGCTACTCTCAAAGATAACTCCTAGTCCAGAATACCCAGTTCCATATTTGTCCATGAGAACAAACTTCACTCCATTTTTTGGAAAATTCCCAAGAACTGCAGAACTGCTTTGTTTAAAAGTCACACCAGTAGGTGTTTGTTGCATTGACGGATATTCAAAATTGCTCTGAGCAAAACATTTAGTTGCAAGACCAGCTTTATCATTACAATAACTTAGCTCTGTCAGACGATTGCGACGAGAAAAAGAATTATACTCATGCTTAAGACTATAAACTGTCACTGTTTTTCCATCAATAGAGGAAACAATATTTTGTAAAAGCTTTTGTTGCTGAGTTTGTATAGTTGTTAAAGCCATATATCTGTTCTGCTGAGTCATTCTTGGACCAGAATTATAATTGAATGTGATTTTACGCATACCCTTTGTGTCATTAGCAGAAAAAACACCATAAGTGATTGCCGCAGGATAAAGCGTGTTATCAAACTGTGCTCCCTGATTATAAGAAAAATCCACCTTACGCCCATCAGGATCTATAATTTCATCTAATGCCCAAGTCAGAATGTCCTCTGATGGATTACCTACTGTTGATCGCACTACTAAGTGGGAGTTAGAACTCTTACCATAGGTTCTTTGATTTCCCCTAGAATCAAATACTTGAAAATAACAGGGGCCATTTCCACAACTCCCCACCGATTTAATGCGCTTGCCATTAAAAGTTTCTGTGTGATAAGTACTGCCATCAGCACCGTAAACTCCATTTATAGCAACCAGCCTCTGGCCATCTAAGCAAAAACGATTGCGGCCGTAAAGATTTGCATTGTTTGTCCGAGTGTTACTCCAAGCTTGATCAAAAAAATAATTTTGAGAACATAATGACACCTGAGAAAAACCAGATAACCTCCAACCAAAACCCACATAGGTATTTAAAAAAGCACTGTTATAATTGAGTGACAAGTGTACCCCTACCCTGGAGACACTTGGTGGTAATTTTAAAGGAACACTATAATTAGAATTTCCATTGCCATCCACAAAGAAGCGACCTGTAATAGGCACTGGATAAGTTGTTGAATTCCCTGCCAAGCGACTAAAAAAATTCTGCACACGATCACTAAAGCTCGCTTCTGTCGATAAGTTCACATTGGAAAAACGCTCGCTGAAATCAAAAGATCCATTTTTATGCAACACTTTCAAGTTGGGCTGATTTGACCTGCAAGAAGATATAAAACAAAGAATCACCACACAGAGAAAAGACATCCATTTTTTCATAAGATTATAACTTCAGCTCTAACATTCCAGTTATTTTCCATAACTAGCCTCCTTGCTGAACAGTAATAGAGCCAACTTGTCCTGGCTGCCCAGCTTCCCCTAAAAAACCATTATTTGTTCCTGGTGACCCAGCCGTTCCTGCTCCACCACCAGATGTTGGATGCAAGTGACTCGGTCCACTCCCTCCAGCCCCTCCAGCTCCAGAATGGCCCCCTTGGCCTACAGTACCGCTATCAGCGGCTTCGTTATTAGAAATAATATCAGGAGAAGAAGAAGTCATTGTAGTATTATAGGTGAAAAGTACCGAACCGCCATTACCGCCATTTCCGCCGTTGCCACCGTTACCACCATCTCCTCCATTACCGCCATCTCCACCCTTGCCGGCAGCTGCTGTTTCAGCACCACATTTACGACCATCGCCGCCCTTACCACCAGTGCCACCTCTACCTCCATCACCGCCATAACCGCCAGCACCGCCAGCACCACCAACATTAGAAATAATCATAGCAGGTATCTGCAAGTCTTGAACTTCGATATTTACTGTAGGGCCTCTACCACCAGCTCCACCATTGAACCCCGGTTGCCCTTTACTACCATTGGCGCCATTAGACCCACCGCTACCATTACCCGTTGCAATACCGTGACAACAATCACAAGTTCCATCATGGCCTGGCTGCCCACCAGTTCCATCAATACCACTCTCTCCATTGTTGGCATGCCTACCTACCTTGCCCTCTATCTTAAAAACAGAAGTGCTCTCGCTGTAGGTACTTCCAGCTTTTAAGACTCCACACTTAAAGGAAGTCGGCACTGAGATTTCAATATAACCGCCTTGCTCCACAGTGATTGTCCCATATATTCCAAGGCCAAAGCTATTAAATATTTTTAAAGGTTTTTCTGCTGAAATAGTAATATCTGGGCCTGTTTGTACTTCGACTTCAAAAGATTGAAATCTCTGTTGAAGACTCATTATTGAATCTTCACTAAGATTAATATTATTATTAACATATTGCTCTATTAAAGAACGCTTAAAAAAATCTGGCTTTTTATCTAAAGTGTCTCCAGAAATACATTTATATTGAGGTTCATCAGATAGAACAGAATTAAATCTTTCACGACACTCTTTTAAATCATGGGTAACCATAGACAGATTCATTTTATTATCAATTAAATTTGCACTTCTAAGAAAATTTTTATGAATCCCCAAACGCTCTATTTGTGATTTCCAATATAAATATCCACTGTCTGTTCGGTTATTATCTATCATTGTTTTTCCTTTTTTAGCGTTTGAATTAGCTTTCTTATGACATCAATTGAATATTTGTAGTTCCCTGCGTTCCGGGTTGCCCCTCACTACCTGTATTACCAGAAACAGAACCCGTATTACCTGCAGAGCCTTGCTTATTACCTCTGTAACCAGTGTTTCCACCACTACCACCTAGGCCTGGATTTCCTCCTGGGCCACCAATACCAGCTAAGGCTATATCAACGACTGAAATAATAGTTGAGCCATTGGGTGATTTATATTGACCCGTAACTTGGGCGCCAGCTAATCCGTTACCGCCGTTACCACCGTTACCGCCATTATTACCATCCCCTCCATTACCTCCATCACCACCAGAAGAGTTAAATGCTTCACAACCAATACCATTGCCACCGTTACCACCGTTGCCACCATGACCACCGCAACCACCATGACCACCGTTGCCACCATTACCACCACGGTTAGTAATGACCATCGTTGATTGTAAATTATTAATTTGAATTTTTACCACTGGACCCATAGCTCCATTACCACCGTCATGGCCACGATTACCAGGACCACCAGCCCCACCATTAGCCCCATTGCCTGCACCATGAGCAACTGCGGTATGACAACAAATACAAGATGCCCCATTGCCATTATGACCATTAGGCCCCCAAGTTCCAATATTTCCATCAATCCCCGCCTTACCGTCACGACCAGCGATAAGAAAAACAGGTCTATCATCATCAATTGTTTTGCTCTGTTTTTGAATTTCTAAAGACTGACAATAGAAAAAACAACTCGTACGAATTTCTATGTAACCACCTGCCTCAATAACAATATCTCCATAATTTGTGACTGCTTGTGTGGAATCAATAATGATAGGGTTTTTGGCTGTAACGACCCTTTTCTGAGCGGTAAAAACAGTTAACGGATAAACACCATAGCTCTGATCTATGGCTTCTTTTTGTTTGTCAGATATTCCAGTCTCTCCACAAGCATTTTGCTCTATTAATCTACGCACTTGATCTTGAGAAAGTTTACTCAAGTTTATATCGCGACGAATTGTGCGTCCAGCGCTTGATTGTTCTGAGATTTTCTCAAAAATAAAATCTATGCTCTGAAGACTATGAAAATTAGATGTATAAATATACTCCCCTAGCGTTTCCTCTCTCTTCTTTGCGATGTCACTATTAATAGCAAGTAAACTATTATTTCTTTGCCACTTCTCTAAATCAAAGTTCATAACTTTACCTCTTCACATTAAACTTATTTTCTATGCTCACTGGTCATTTTACAGTGTCATAAACTAATTTTTATTCTTAAATATTTTCAAAGTATATCCAGATAACTTCCCTCTGTCTATCAACAAAAAGAAACGATTTAACTTTCCTTTGTAATTTTGTAATCTATCTACTTTTTTGACAAACCATAGCCATAATTTTCTAAAATATTTTGCCCCCACTAATTGACTATTTATTTTTATACTCATACATCTTTTACTATGAAAAAAGTTTTTTTTTTATGCCTTCTGAGCTTTTTAGTTATTCCTCTGCCATCTGTGATCATGGCAAAAAACCCAGCACCTATAGCGCCTGAGTTTACAGGGCAATCGCTTTTTAATGACAGTGAACTCTACTACTTTAATCATCGCTATTATTTTGCTGATTTGGGAATATTCTTAACCCCCGATCCTCTGGGGCAGTACCCATCCCTTTATAGCTACGCCGCAGGTGACCCTCTTAATAGAATAGACCCCTCTGGTCTTATTTTTGAAAGATTAACAGGCTTCATAAGTGAGGCTTTTAGGTCTTTACATTCCTGTTGTCGAACAAATACCATTGATGATATTGAAGAAGTTTTTTCACAAAGAGCCTCGGCTGAAAGTGTCACTGGGGGGAAACAAGTTAGCTCTATTCTTGCAATTGAACAATCTATTTCTCAATCGACTGCTGCTGAAATTAGAACAGTATCAGGCGTTGAAGAAAGTAGTCGTGCGCCATCTCCAATACCAGTAGAAGAAGCTCTCAATGATGTTTTTCAATCACAAAAAATGCTCAATTTGTATAGAGATTCCCTAAGGTCGGGAAACAACCCTGCAGTAATATTAATTGATTCTACTCAAGCAGTTACTCATTTACCCTTTCTAAGAGAAAGTGATTTTTTTCTTAGAGGCATTGATCGAAACTCAACAGTTCTTGATGTGAATCTGCCATCTAATGAAAGAGAAATACCAACCTCCAGCGAGACAGACCCAGAACTACTCGAAACTATTAATAGGCGAAAAAATTATGTCCCTCTCTACAAACGAGGTATTGGTGTATTTGACTCACCATTATTTAATACTTCTGGAGAACCTTTTTCTATTACTACATTTCTTAATAATCAAAATACAAAAGACCTTTTCATACTTGGTGCTTATGAAGGTTGCTGTGTTATGTCTGCAGCTAAAGGAGGTCTTGAAAATGACTTTAATGTGTTTGTCCAACCTGAAGCTACAACAATTAGACCCGCAATTGTTCTTCCTGCTAATTGGCAAGAGGTTTCAACACAATACCCAAATCGCTTCAATCTCATACAATAAGAGTGGGCAGCCAGTAACATTAGCACCTCTCTGCTAGTATAAACAACACCTGCAAGAGTTAGGAATGCTGGAGCGTATGGATTTTTCGATAAAAAAATAACCAAAGAATATAACCATTCTGATAATGAAAAAATTAAAGAGGCAATCCAAAAACAAATAGTAGAAATAATAA
>JAAGOD010033480.1_pt1 | contig 16195 bp, 25 predicted proteins | sample 8389681 | NCBI WGS metagenome assembly JAAGOD01 (sample SAMN13964374, study PRJNA552185) | sponge metagenome | biome: deep-sea hydrothermal vent fields; feature: spots directly above weak diffusing fluid; material: seawater and sediment | host: Tedaniidae sp. KZ-2020 ... | reverse complement strand
TTATGTTTCTCAGAGAATTTCATTCTCACAGGAGTAACGTGGTCAGATTGGAAGTCAAGGAACTACTAATACCCCATAAGCAAGCCACACAGTCTAGCAATATTAGTGTATGTATGTATGTATGTATGCATGCATGCATGCATGTATGTGTGTCCGTATGTGTCCACTCACGCAGGATGGGCTGGAATTGCATCACTGGCGGAGAGAGGCAGACCAGGGCAAACCTTACCCTTATGCCAAGTTAAACAAGAGTTTGGACACCCCCTCATACACCAACGAGGAATACAAAGTGAGAATGGGTGTGGTCAACAAAGGGGGTGGGGCTAACTGCGCGGTGGCTGACTGAAGGATAATGTTGTGGTACTGTAGAGTTGTCTATCGGAGCCATCCTGGACTAAAGAGGAGACAGATAATCTGATGGACCTGTGTAAAAGATTTGATCAGAGATTCCATATTGTCACTGATCGCTTCAACCAGGCTCGCTCGCAGGTCAGCTCTAGGGGGTGTGGTCTGACGATGTAATCATAATTATAGTCTATGTGCAGGACCAGGAGAAGTCTGTAGAAATGCTGAAGGAACGCTACTACAGTATATGCAACCGTCTCACTAAGGTGGGTGTGTCTGTGGGCGTGGTTCTGGTGTATTAGGGCAGTGATGCCATGCAGAATCAGAACCCAGATGTTGATGACAGTCAGCTGATAACCTACGACAGACTCCACGAGACAAAACGGAAAGAGCAGCTTGAGAAGCTGCTGAACAGGTATAGTCACACCTTGGCCTGTGTGTGTGTGTGTTGCCTGTGTGTACGAGCTTTGAGTTTGTATGTATGTATGTATGTGTGTGTGTGTGTGTGCAGGACGGCAGAGCAGGTGCAGGAGGAGGAGGTTCTGATGGCGGAATTCAAGAAGATAGAGATGCGTAAGAAAGAGAGAGAGAGGAAGCAGCAAGACCTGCAGAAACTCATCTCTGCAGCTGAGCACAACACTGACAGGTTAGTGCAGGCTCTCCCGTCTGGTTTAGATTCTGACTACTTGTGACATCCATGATTGGCTGGGCAGGAAGGGCAGTGTGAAGAAGATAGCTGGGGGCACCAGCAAGAAGCTGAAGAGTGGCACAGCTGGCCACTCCAAGGTGTGCAATGGAGACTCTCGCAGGAGAGGGACATACTGGTCATAAAGCTGTTGTATCTCTGCAGTCCCTGGAATCGGTGGTGGTGTTTAAGTCGTACGACAAGTCCAGTGGGGTGTCCCTGAGGAGTAGCAAGGTGTGTACTGTGTGCCAGAACCTTTGAAACCTTTTACTCTGCGTCTGTCTGTGTTGTGGTGTACTGCAGATGAAGATCCCAATGACGCTGGGTCAGAAGAAAGCAAAAACCATCGAACAGCTACTGGAGGAGCTGGGACTTGGTTAGTGTTAAATCACTCTAAGCGGACAACTATATTTCATGTACTCTACATGTACTGTACATGCACATCCACACACATATCAGGTAGTCGTCCAATGCCTACCGAGCAGATCTGTGTTCAGTACAACGACCTCAGGTATGCATGCGGATGTGTTCCTGTCAATGTTGAGGGGTTAAATGAGAGTGGTCAGCAGCTATGTACATGCATGTGTCTGTAGGAACGACATCCTGTTGCTGCTGGAGTTGAAATCAGCTTGCGATGCCTGTGAGTTTGAGTTGCAGTCTCTGAAGCATCGGAGAGACGGCTTGCCCATGGCCAAACAGGCCTCCATATCCCTCCCAGGTCTGCCTCACCCCTCCGCCATTAAGTACCATTCCATTCAAATGCCTTCTTTTTTTCAGAGTTGGTTCCGCAGACTCCTAAGAAGGTATGTATGTTTAGCTGGTGCTGAGGTGATTGTTATAATGGAGCCGTGCTTTGTAATGCAGCCCCTGGCCTCTGGCTTGCAGCTAATTGATGTGGTGTCGTCGGCAAGTGGTGGAGGGGTAAGTCTGAAGCTATGTGCGTGTGTGTGACGTGGGATACTGGATAGAGTGGTGGGTGAAATTACAGTAGAGCCACCCTCCGTAACAGTACACCAAATTGGCCTCCAAGATGAGGACAAATTTCCTACAAGGGACAATAGAGAGGTTCCACTGTAATAATCGTTGTTTTGGGTGCATTTGTAGCGGAAACGAAGACTGGCGACTCTCGATTCAGCCATAAAGAAACAAAAACGAAACTGATACAGTAATATTCTGTCACTATTGAGTTACCAGCACTGCAGGCATTAAATTAGATATTCTAGATGTGGTTTCCCTTTGGAAGGCTGTTGTTATAGCTACAAGGGTTCAATTAATGATCAAACACACAGTCAGCGGAAGTGTGTAGTTTGTGATCCATGGTGAGATGCAGCATTTTTTTGCGAGGTAGTGAAGGGAGTCCTGTAGTCCAGCTAGAGAGTCCCACAGTCCAGCCAGCCCAGTGCAGTGATGAGAGGCGCTAAGGTCAACGGGACAGCGACAAGCAATGATGTAGGCGGAGGTGATGAAGCTACGGTGGTCCAGTTCAGAGATGTCACGGCTGCAGCCTATAGGATCAAGAAGGGAGTGAAGGAAACACCACTGGAGGTACAGTAGCCAGCCAGTTCTGCACTAGCTCGCATCAATGTTATTACAATCCTGCAGAAGTCTCATCAGCTGTCTGAACAGCTGGGGATGAATGTGTACTTCAAGAAGGAGTTTAGAATGCCAACGGGAAGGTATCTCCACTAGCTAGATCTTCCATCACACGTTGCATTGCAGCAAGTACAGCATTGCATCCACATCCCCAGGACTAACTAGGAAGCTACTGATCCATGCATGCAATATGCATGTCATATTAATACAAAACAACCTGCAGCATTCTTGTGGTTAAATGTAGGTGCTAATTAATGTTAATTGACCGTCTTGCAGCTTTAAAGAGAGAGGTGCTCGTAACACTTTGGAACTGCTGTCACCAGTGAGTTTAGAGTTGCCATGATATGAGTTGGCAATTGCTCTGTGCATTTTCAGGAAGAGAAGAAGCAAGGCGTTATCTCTGCCTCTGCGGGCAACCATGCTCTGGCTCTGGCCTACCACGGCCAGCAGCTCAGCGTACCCGTCACAGTGGTCTGTCCCGTCACTGCACCCATCATGAAGGTGGGTGCCTCGGTCTGCCCTGCTGGCTGCTCACTGTGTTGTGTCTCCATGTATATAGGTCTCCCAGTGCATGCGCTATGGTGCTAGGGTTGAAAAACATGGCTCCAACATATTAGAGGCCAAAACATACGCCATGCAGCTTGCAAAGAAGGAAAAACTGCGCTACGTCAATGGGTGAGTTGAAATGGCACATCCACCACACACACCTCATCCACACACGTTCCACCAGGTATGATGACCCCCCCATTCTGGCGGGACAGGGGACAGCTGCTCTGGAGGTGATAGAGCAGATGGATCGCGAGGGGGTGCCCCTGGATGCTGTGGTGATCCCCGTGGGGGGAGGGGGCCTCCTGGCGGGCATGGCCATCACACTCAAACACCTCCTGCCCAAAGTCAAAGTCATTGTAAGCGGTTATTCTCATGTACATCTAGCGTCTTCACTCTCCTCCTCTCCCTGCAGGCAGTGGAGTCAGAGACATGTGCCAGTTTCAGTGCTGCTATGGAGGCAGGGAAGCCGGTCTACGTTGAGCCCAAACCTAGCCTTGCTGATGGCCTTGCTGTCCCCATGGTGAGGAGTGCTGGCATTCGGTCATGTTTTATCGTTGATTAGGATTAGGGAGATGGTTGACTGGCCTTGAGCTGATTCTATTGTGGTGCAGGTTGGAGGGAATGCGTTTGCCACGGCCAGGGACTGTGTGGATGAGGTGTGTGTGGTGGATGAGGACAGCATTGCCCTGGCCATCCTTAGGCTCGTCGAGATTGAGAAGAGCGTGATTGAGGGTGCAGGGGCCTCAGGTCTGGCTGCGTGCCTGTCCGGGAAACTCACAATGCAACTTTCGGGCAAGAAGTGAGTTTGTTTCCCCAGCCTTGTTCACTCACGATCGTTTGTGTCCCTGTGCAGTGTGGTGGTGATGCTGTGTGGGGGGAACATTGACACCACCGTGCTGGGCAGGTCCCTGGAGAGAGGACTAGCAGCTGACGGCCGCCTGGTGAGGTTCTGTGTGAAGGTCCCTGACAAGCCAGGCGGCCTCTGCATGCTGACTCAGCTCCTGGCCACCCTCAACTCAAGGTAAGCTAACGAGAGAGTGTGCGCCAGCATGTATCTACAGTGTGGCTCCACTCCACTGCAGTGTGAAGGACATTGTCCACGAGAGGACCTGGCTCAAGGGCAGCATCTATGATGTTGAGGTGCGTGTCGTAGTAAATAGTGAACTTAAGTCAAGGGCAGTCTGCTCAAGACACAGCCTTTTGTCCAGGTTGTGTCCTCTTGGTTTGTCAACATTTGGGGTGTTTGTGCTGTTAGATTGATGTGGTGTGTGAGACGAGTGACAGGGAGCACACCAACACACTACACAAGAAACTGGAAGCAACCTATGGAGACAGGCTCATCTCCTGGGGAAGCATTAATAAATGAAACAATGGAAGCAAATTTTTAATTTTCACATTGGGTTTTATTATCACCTTGATCTCTTTGATTGTATTTTTATTATTGAAATGATCAATAGATTAGTTGGCGAGTGAGAATCAGAATAATGATGAAGCGTACATTTATGATATTGGATGCTGCATGCAACAAGTTAGTGGGAGGGTGGAGTCTGTCCTTACTAGCTAGGTATGTGATTGGTACAGCTTGGTCTAAGTTAGTTTACCATTGATCAGCAGCAGCTGGAGCGGAATTGTCAAAGCCACCTCCAGCCACCTGTCCAAAGCCGTCTCCAACCCCTCCCCCTCCTCCGTCATTCCCATACCCATCACCACCGCCTCCGCGACGACCACCTCCGCCACCCTGGAACTGTAATGACATCACAAATGACATCACAGCCAACCTACTGTGGGGGGATCCCCCACCCACACACCACATACCCTGATATCCTTGGAGGCAAACTTTCCACCAGCTGGACCATAGTTAGAGCCCACTGCCTCGTCAGCTGCCTGCTCCAGGAACGGATCCACATCCTGGTGAGCCTACAGTAGCACACCTCAGTGAACACCAGCACGATACATTAGACAGCCACGGCTCTGAGGGCCAGACTCACCTGAGCCAGAACCTTGACCAGAGACCTGGCCAGATGCGCATCTCTCTCCTTCTGGAAGAAGGCGGTGGCCATCCCCTTGTTCCCAATGCGACCAGTTCTCCCGATACGATGCACATACTCCTCAATGTTGTTGGGGAGGTCGTAGTTGATAACATGCTTCACTTTGGGGATGTCCAGGCCGCGGGCAGCCACTGATGTAGCCACCAGCACCCGCGACACACCACTACGGAAATCTCTCAGCGCCTCCTCGCGCTCACGCTGAAACCTGTCCCTACAAAACAAAAACAAACCCCCAAATTCAGACACGCCCACCAGAGCAATGAAACCACACCCTCAATTTTAAAGACATGCCCACCAAGGGACATAGCAAGGAATGAAACCCAAAGACACGCCCACAAAGAGAAGGGGGAGCTCACTCACCCGTGGATGGAAGTGGTGGGGAAGTTCTCCTGGGACAAGAAGCTGGCGAGAAAGTCAGCATTCCTCTTTGTCTCCACAAACACCAGCACACGGTCGGCCCCTGAAACACAGCACGTGGACAGTCAGACATGGGAGCCAAGGAGAGGGGGGTGGGGGGGGGTGAGCCCACGTGACCACTGATACATGTACTGATGACCTAGCAATGACCTCAAAAAAACACTGGTTGGGTTTCCTCTCCATATTGTATCAACTGGGGCACTTGAGTCCCAGAAGCCTTTGCTAGGCCTTGGCTACTTAAGCTTGGCTTTGGCCTGTCACTGAAAAAAGACAAGCTAGTATGTTCAAATAGTGGATGGCCCTCTTTTCCCTCTCCCCTCGAGAGCCTTGGCTAGAGCTAGGGGGCTAGACAACACTGCTATAGCAACCCAAATCCCAACCCGTCCCAGACATTGCCCCTTTCTCATCGAGGACAAACTAATTCTGACCTGATTCACTGAGAATCTGCTGCAACTTTTCTCTCTTCTGGTACTCCTCCACTTCAATGACGGCCTGCTGGATGTCAGAGGTGGTCCCCCCCACCACGCCCACCGTCAGGAAGATGTGGTTCTGCAGGAACTCAGCGGCAAGCTGCTGGATCTCGGCAGGGAAGGTGGCCGAGAACATGAGGGTCTGTCTGCTGCCCTTGGCCGGCATGCCAAACTGGTCCACCACCTTGCGGATATCTGGCTCAAACCCCATGTCCAACATGCGGTCAGCCTCGTCCAGGATCAGCACCTGCAGGCCTTCCAGCAATACCTGCAACAGACATGCAACATTCACATGCAAAACCTTCACATTATGTACATGCAAGATTGACATGCAACACCTTCACATGCGACATCTACATGCAACATTTGCATGCAACACCTTCACATTTACATGTAACATTCACATGCAGTATCACCTTTTTCCTATTGAGAAAGTCTATGAGTCTCCCTGGGGTGCCGACCAGGATGTTGGTGCCTGACTCCACCTGCTTGAGCTGGTGCCCCACACTGGTGCCCCCGTAGATGACCGTGGGCCGGTAGATGGAGCCATTGATGAACTTCCTGGCCTCCCCGTAGATCTGCATGGTGAGTTCCCTGGTGGGGGAGATGATGAGCACCTGAGGGCTCTGCTGCTCCCCGTAGCTGGCACCTGGGACCCCGTCCTTCAGCATGCGAGTGATCACAGGCAGGAGGAACGCAGCCTGAAAAATTAGTATAAAAAGATCTTTTCAGGACTCCCAATAACAGGACCATGTTTCCATTTCAGGAAATCTTTTGGACTTTCGAGACTGGTAAATGTCCTGACTAGAGGACTAGAGAGATGTTCTTACATTAATTTATTTTTGGGATTCCATATATGGGGTGCTAAGTACATCTCCGCACAATCTCACAGTCTTTCCAGATCCAGTCTGGGCACAAGCCATGAGGTCCCTCCCAGCCATGATGATGGGAATGGCGTACTTCTGGACAGGAGTGGGGCGTGTGTAGCTGCACAGCTTCACATTCTTCATGGTGTTCTCTTCAAAGTCGCACTCTTCAAAGGCACTGATGTGCTTGGGGGCGTTGTCACCAGTCACCTCCACAGAGATCTCATCATACTTGTCGAAGTTGATGCCAGCAGCCATGGAGGCAAACAGAGTGCCTTCATCCTCAGGGGGGGCAGGAGGGATATACAGCTCAGTCTTCCTGGCTGCTGCAAGGAATAACCACAGAGATGGATAAGACACTGGGTCTCCTGTTGCTATCAATTAGCTCCAACATTGAACAAACTCCCACCCCTTCAGCTGCAAACTCACACTGGCTCACAGCAACAGGGGCCAAGCCTTACAAAGATTTGCAATCTTGATAGCTAGCTGGCTGGACTTACCTGGTTCACCTCCTTCTCCGTCTTCCCTGTCCCTCCTCCCACGGCCACTATAGCCGCCATCCTCACCGTCCCTGTCTCTCCCACCAAAGTCCCCACCACGCCCCCTTCCTCGCCTGCTGAAGCCACCACCTCCATCCTCGTTCTCATCATCACCACGGCGACCAAAACTACGCCCTCCTCTAGACTCCCTGCCTTCTCCATCACCACTCTCGTCATCGCCACGCCGACCAAAGCCTCCCCTGCCACCACGCCCCCTTCCTCTCCTCCCATCGAAGCCTCCCCCTCCTCCTTCCTCGTCTTCATTGTTGTCTCGTCTGCCTCCAAACCCTCCTCCTCTCCCACCACGACGACCTCCACCAAACCCCCTGCTCTCGCCATCCTCATCTCTGTCCCTGTCCCGCCTGAATCCACCCCCTCCAAATCCACCTCTGGACCCCTCGTCATCCCCATTGCTCTGGCCAAATCCCCCACGGCCTCTCCTCCCTCGCCCGCCTCCAAACCCGTTGGAGGAGGTGTTGTCTCCACCGCCACCATCTTCCCGGCCGCCAGTTCCTCCAGAGTCCCCACCTCCAAACCCTCCACCTGCAGGAGAGAAAGCATAGGGAAGAAACGTGGATCAAGCATGGGGAGAGATCAAGCATGAGGGAGAGAGAGAAAGGGCACAGGAGACACTGTGTGAAACTTACGGGTGCCGCCAAAGCCACCTCTACCCCCCCTACGGCCAAATCCACCACCACGTCCACCAAATCCAGAACTCTAGAAAAAGATCAAAATACACAAAATGAGGACCCTCTAATAAAGGGAAAGATTGAACCAAAATGACAAAACTGAGCTGGGACTGTAGCCAGCTCTAGCAGCTGGCTGCAAATGGCGCCTTCAGATGACTTACTTCACCAGTTGTGGAGGAAGGATTATCGTCCCAGTCGTCACCCATCTTTCTACAGCTCACAAAGAAGAGGTACAAAGCAAAATCAGCAGTCTACAGCTCCTGCTCCTCTCTCCACGCCTTGCCTTTAAGGAAAAAAACCAGCTGCGCATGACACACGTGCGCAAGACCAACCACGCGGTATCCAGAAATTCAATTTTTTTCTTGTGGTTAAATCATAGGTTAAAATTATTCTCAGTATGTAGCACATCTCAGTTTTCCATGTCCTCCTCAACAATCTGTCCATTCTGCACGCGGTAGCCTAGGCCAGCCTGACCCTGGGGGTCCAGAAAACCCATCGGAAGCTGACCAGATTTCAGTATCGCCTCCAGTTGATGAACTTCATCAAGAGACTTGGCAGCAGCAATTGCCTCCTAAGAATTTCACATCAATCAAACATGGATAACTAGACGCACACAGACAACCAGCCCTCACTTTAGCAATTTATAGACTCACCCTGATTTTAGCAATTTCAGCAGGGGAGGGACCAGATGGGGCAGGAACGTGAGCCTGCGCTTGCACAGGCATTGCACCACCGGGAGTAAATCTGCACACAGTGATCACATACATCACAGTACACCTCACCACAATTATGTGTGACATACGTTTTGGGCTTTACAGCTTGTTTCTTTCCTCCAAAGAGCTCCTTAGCCTTCGCTTTCTCCTGTAGAAACGCAGCCGCCAAGTAAAATTCCCTGCCTCTCAAATCTGCAGCAGTGACGTACCTTCATGCGTATTCTCTTGAAATCCAAGACTCTGAGGTTGGGCAGGAGGTTGATGACATAGTATCTGTACGCAGGCTTGTGGATAACTGGATTACGCAGCAGGCTGAGGAGAAAACCACTCGTTACCACTCTGTCTGCTACAACCAACCGTGCCAAAACTCACCTGAGATAAGTGAGGGTTTCAATGGTGCCGAGGGGGTCCAAATCCTCCTGAAAAGCAAAACACCTTTACCATAGACATTCGAGCACTGCATAATATGTGCTGACCAGGTCCTCAATGTTGTTATTGGTCAATACGAGGGTCTCCAATTTCGGCACAGATTGCTCAAGGCCTTCAGCAATTCGGCTGTGATGACAAGTGTAGCAATGGAGTCACTTCAAGAAGTGGATGAACAGCTAGTTACTCACCAAATCCTGTTGTTACTAGCAAGGATGTTCTTGAGACGCTTTAGCAATGGAAAACCATCCAGTTTACGGATTTCGTTGTCGGAAAAGTCAATAGTATCGAACTGATCCTGCAACAATAGGCGAAACATTAATCAGCCATAATTATCATTATTACACGATTGCTTAAAAATGACTACATTCTATTCATACTATTCTATTACCAATGTTGCCCCTAGGTTTTCTATAACTGCAATTTTGTTTCCTATGTGACGAAAAAGCCAAAAGGGTTAGAATGGCGTGCATTATTTAGAATAATTGTCAGCTGGAAGGCCATGCACGCTTGCTGCAGTTACTCTCCTTTTGACAGTGAGGGTGACTGGGAAACATACTGGCCTTCTACAGCATCACACACAAACTCTAGCATCACAAGAACAAAGCTGTGTTGAGATCTCCTCACCCCTTAAATCCAGTTCCCAGTCCCTGACAGGATTGGTGAACTGTGGGGATTCTGCTATCATCTCTGCTGTCAACCTAGGCATCTTCTCCAAAGAGAGTCAGCACTTCCTTTCTGCAAAAAACTGACTGGTAAAAAACTGCTGTGAACCCTAGAAAATGCACACCCAGCGCCTAGTTTTCTAATTAGGTTTCACCCACTAGCTGGGAAGCCTTACAAGTTGAAGAGGAGGGGTTCATTTGGAAATGGCTCCTCTTGGTGGATTCAGGGCTCTGATGGTTGGCTCTGCAGGTGTGGTGACAGCTATTTTGGTCTCCCAACGCGACCAGGTGAAGCTGTGGGCCAGCTCTGTGGTGCCAGAGGCAGAGAAGCACCCTTATTGGGAGACAGCACAGCTCCCCAAGAAGAACTGGGACTACAACTGGGACAAGATGGCTCCAGAGAAGAAGAGTGGTGATGAGAATGCTGAAGTTGCAAAATCCAAAGCCTCCCGTACGCTGATATTGATCAGACATGGTCAGTACGTGTGGGACCCTCACGACCCAGAGAAACGCATTCTGACGGAGCTGGGCCGCAAGCAGGCTGCTCTCACAGGGCAGCGGCTCAAGGCGCTGGGCATCGACTACTCCATGGTCCACTACTCCACCATGCCCCGGGCCACTGAGACTGCCGATATCATCAGAGAGAGCTTAAAGGGCGTGTCTGCCCGCAGCTGTGACCTGATGAGAGAGGGGGCACCCATTAGACCGGAGCCGATGTCCAAGAGGTGGAAACCAGAGTCGTATGTAAGGTTATTAATACTGTCAAGATATTTATAACTTATAAATAATATGGTGTTCAATTTGAGGAGTTTTTTCGAGACGGAGCTCGAATTGAAGCAGCTTTTCGGAAATACTTTCACCGCGCCCCTCCCAGCCAGGAAGAGAACACTGTGGAGGTCCTGGTGTGCCATGCCAATGTCATCCGATACTTTGTCTGCAGGTAAGTAGTCTAGTTAATGGCGAGCCCTAATGAAGTAAATAAAGAACATTACAACCTCTTTGTAAAGGACAACTATTGGGCTTCCTATGTTATGAATTGAACGCTGAGAAAAGGACAGTCTCCTTATAAAGGACAATGGCCCCAAAGTTCCTTATTTAGGGGTACTCTAACTGTTATTCTATATAGAGCTCTCCAGCTGCCACCTGAAGCATGGCTGCGCATCAGTCTGGCTCACGGCTCACTAACTAAAGTGGTCTGCCGACCAAATGGAACCGTCACCCTGAAATGCTTGGGAAGCAGCGAACACATGCCCCCTGACATGGTCACATTCAGCTGATCATCTTCTAGAACAGCTTATTTTTTCTATCACTGGTGGTAGACAGATAAAAATTAATGATTTTGTACCAGGAACAGTATCAATCAAAATAACTGTAATGTGATTATAATACATGAAGAATTGACACATTCGTCCATGTGAGTGCAGAGTCCAAATAATGCACACCCTCATTTGCGTGTCGATACAAATTGGCATCTTCGCTACACTTCTGATTTTGATGGCTCGTCAAAGTCTCCAACAAGGTCTGAGGGAGAGAAGACAATGAGAGATCATCCTAAGCCGCGCTAACATGAAAGTTGCAGCATTTACCTGGGACCTCATCGTCCTCATCAATATCCCCAAGGGGCGTGGTCCCATCCTGGGCCTGGAAACCCTGGGCAGCAAGCTTCTTCAGCTGGGTCATGTCAGCACCACCTTGCTGCAATGCAATCGCACTTGATAACTCATCAGGCCACTTCTTAAACAGGACTCACCCTTGTCACCAACTGGTTGAACAAGCCGGGGAGCATCTCAGTCAGAGCTGTAGTCACAGGGAGCACAGGATCACTACTAGAAACACAAAGAGGACACAGGGCATCTTACGCTTCTCCTCGCAGTTGCCGGTGATTGCAAAAGTGTTGGCCGTGAGGGAAGCCTGAACCTTGGGGTTTGTGAAATGGAGGACGTGACCATCATCCTTGATCATGTTCACCTCCTCAATGCCCTGGATGCTGTTCACGCCCAGCTTCTTCAGCGTTTGCTGGACACCACATTAACACTGACACAGCGACCCCAGGAAAGGGAAGATCAACTCACCTGAAGTTTCTTATCATCTGTAGCACTCTTATGCACAACCTTCTTCTTTCTTCTAGCACTACCCTGAAGGAATTAATCAGGATGTCCAGTAACCAAAAGATGTGTGTCTAAATAATAAGTCGTGTCCAGTGTACCTTTCCACCAATGCGAGCTTTGTCGCTCTGCTGCTGAAGTTTCTGCAGCTTGGCTTGGTTGACTGGCATCACTGGCTAAAGGGAGGCACCTACACACTCGACTCCAGGCAAATATCTGGCCTTCTTTTAGTAAGATCTTCTTAACTCCCCACAGCTCTCTCAACCATGTGCTGCTTCCCCAGTAAAAAAAACTGGAGACCACGCCTATCGAATCATATTGAGCATGCGTGTAATTTGACCTTTGCACCCTGCATGGCTATGGCGGGTTTTTGAAGTTGAAAATGTCTGACCCAGAGGAGAACAGCAGGTATTGTGGTGTGTGTGGAGAGAATATAAGTCTGACTGTGTGTTAATGACATTTCAGTGCTGCAGCTGGCTTAGATGAAAGCGATGAAGGGTCTCCAGTCCCTGAGGATGAAGGAGGGGAGGCTGAAGTAGAGGCAAAGTCTGGTGAAGAGGGGGAGGAGGAGGAGGAGGCTGGAGAATCAGATGAGAATCTTGCTCCTGAGGAACTCCTTGCTCTGGGGAAGAAAAGCTTAGCAGCTGGTGATGCCAGTGCTGCTGTGGAGAACTTCCAAGAAGCCTGTTCTATCTTGTAAGACATCTCTGTTCTCAAGGGTACTATTACATGCCATGTGGCTTGACTAGGGCCGAGGAGCATGGGCAGGTCAGCAAGGAGCTGGCCGAACCTTACTACCTCTATGGGAGGGCTCTGCTGGAGCTGGCGAGGGAGAAAAGTGCTATGTTTGGCAAGGCCATTCCTGGTGAGACACATTGGTGGGCCACTGAGAGCAGGCTGCATAGTTGCATCAATTCCAGGGAATGATGGTCCTGCTAGCTCGGGATCTGGCCCCTCTGAAGCCACCTCTTCAAGCGGAGGGACTTCAAGTGGTGCTTGTGGCAGTGGGGACAACCCTGAGTCGTCTCAGGCTGACGAGGCCAATCAGGAGACCAGGGGAGAGGAGGAGGAATCAGATTTGCAGTTATCCTGGGAAGTCTTGGAGTTGGCTCGACTCATCTGTCAGAAGTGAGTGTCTGTGAGGCCATGTGGTGAGCCATGCACTCATAGCACATGCTAATCCCAGGGAGTCGGATGCTGAGTCCAGGCTGAAGCTCTCTGACGTCAACCTTGCCCTGGGCGAGGTGGGACTGGAGTCTGACCAATACCAACAGGCCATTGAGGACCTCCAGTCCAGCTTGCGTCTGCGTGAGTTTGCCTTGGACCCCACTGACCGCAGAATTGCTGAAGTGTGAGTGAAGATGTAGCATTACCTGGGGCTCTACTGTACGAACCATCTTATCCTGTGCATACTTATCCCTCCAGTCACTTCAGCCTTGGTCTAGCATACACTCTAGCCAGGGAAGTTGACCAGGCAATAGCGGTAGGTTTGAATTGAAGTTTTCAACCACAGAAAGACAAAGACTTGTGCTTTTTCCCCAGGCATACAGGACCTCCAGAAGTTTGTTACTCAAGAAGAAAGGTATGCCTGATATTTTCACCACTAGCTAGTAATCTTGATGAGTTTGGCGTATTTAGAGGAACTTGAGCAGCAACTGTCTGAAGAGGGAGACCAGCAGACCATACAGCAAGAGATAAAGGATTTGGAGTCACTGATCCCTGATATTGATTCCAAGGTAAATGTATTAGGAAAAAAATGGGAGGGGAGGGCCATAAGGAATGATACTAGGCTACATAGATTGAATAATAGCAGTTTCTTACGCCACTGCATGCATAATGTTGAGAGCTCTACTGCACATGTACATCACACCCCAAGCTCTCTATCTCCCTCTCGAGGTTGAGGGCCTGCTCAGGGTCAGTGCAGTCTGCTAGCTGCTCCATCAGTTCATGATACTGATCCTCCATCTCCTCCTCCTCCTCCGTGTGGGGGCGTTTGCTGGGGGGCTCACCCGTGTCAGTTTCATCCTTCGCTGTGCGCAGTGATTTGAGGGCCTTCAGTGGCTCCTTGCTGACCTCCTTGAGGGGTTTGTAGGAGGAGAGGTCTTTAAGGAAGGCCAGTGCTGATTGGTAGGACTTGCTGCGGCGATTGTGGTTCCCCCTGATGGCCGTGAGGACGAGCTGACAAACGTCCTTCACCTGCGCAGCCTCCCACTGGCTGTTGAAGCTCTCTGCCATGGATTTGAGTGCACGTATGATCTCCAGGGTGGTGGTGGGGGCCTTGCAGCGCACTGCCATCTCCCTCAGCAGGTGCATCATCTCCTCCGCCACTTCCATGGCGTACTCGTCTTGTTCAAAGTCCAGGAAAGCCAGCTTTGCCAGCGTGTGTTCAGCAGTGCCCTCATCCCCTTCCTCCCTCCTCCACACCTCCAGGAACTCTGCCTTGGCTTGTCTGATCTCCAGGATAGCCACGGCACTGATGCCTGTGACCAGCTCCTTCGATTGGCTGCTCTCTTTGGCCTGTTGTGAACAAACACAGTCATGCATGCATGTAGCGAGTGACTCAGTATACATGTACATACTGTGAGGAATGTGGCCACTCCTAGTTCTTTTCTGATCCTATCCTCCGCATCCTTCTTCATCTGTAGGAGTGTTTTTGTGGGGTAGGTGGCAGGGTCCCTGTCAATGGTGTCGTGGCAGTTTGAACACAGCCACATGCCATTGGAAGCACTGGATCTCTCCTCTGTGGTCATCTTGGGGTTATAGCGGGGGCCTCCTGGGGCTGCAGCTGCTATGTGTGCCCCTGCATAGGACCAACCAGACTGCACTGGAACAAGCTGCCTGCAGCCTAGCAGCCTAGCTAGCTACTAGTGCTGGGTGGAGCTGCAAACCTTTGCCAATGTTGACTGTCTTGTTGGGGAGGTTTTTCACGGGTCCAAATGTCCCTGCACCACACCTGCAGCACTTCCCTCCAGCCCTGCGGTACAGGATCTTCAGCACAGACTGGGAAAAGTTATCTCGCCCTTTCTTCTCCATCTTTTACTTTTAGCTCTGGGGTGGTTCACATTTTCCCGCCAAAATTTCATTCTGCGCATGCTCAGATTAAAACTTTTATTCCCCCCAGATTAGTGATGTTGAAGACCTAAAGAAAGTGATGCAAGAACGTGCAAATGTAAGGACTAAATATCTTGGAATTGAATAACTGGCTTTTTGCTATTGAAAGGAACCAGAAGAATCCACTGGATTTGATCAGCCCAGCAGAGAATTTGATTTGGTAATATTTTGATAAAATTATCTGTTTTAGTATAAAATACTTTCCACTTTTTAAAATGCACAGTCTGACAGCAAAAGCCTTCCCATAAATGATATCACTCACTTGGTCAGGAAGAGAGTAGGTTTTGCTCAAGATTGTGAAATCGTATTTATTTATTGCGGCTGTCATTACTTAGAATGTTGCAGATGGAGATGCAATTTCACCCAAACGACCTTGTACTGAAAATGGTGATGCGATTACTTCAGAACAACCTTCAGAACAATGAACCCCCTCATTACTTAAAACTGTTGCTACATGCATCCATTTTTTTCAACAGCTTTGCTTTGGTAAAGGGTATTGGCTGCTGAACTAGACTGTGATGGATGAGAAGAAGATAGTCAAGAAGCAGAGGAGGAAGGAGGCTCTGTTTCTGAGGAGGGAGCCAGATCTTGGCGTGGAGTTCCAGGAGGAGTGTTCCTGCACTGTGCTGGTTAGCAATGGCGGGCTGGAGAACGGTCTTTCCAGGGCAGTGCTGGAAGAGATCCTGGCCACCCCTCAGGTGCACCTCCTCCCTGGGAGGGACTACTCCTTTGCCAGCTACCCCTCACCCAGTGCAGCCCAGGAGGTGGTCAGAGCTGTGAATGGCGTGTGTGTTCAGGGTGTCCCTGCAGTGGCCAAGTTGCTCCCCCCGTGCCTGACCACTGGCCCCCGTCTTCATCTCTTCCTCAGCTTCGTCGCTCGGCTGCCTGCCTGTCTGGCTGCCCCCCCCCCCCCCCCCCCCCCCCCCCCCCCCCCCCCCCCCCCCCCCCCCCCCCCCCCCCCCCCCCCCCCCCCC
>JAAGOD010059328.1_pt1 | contig 16203 bp, 22 predicted proteins | sample 8389681 | NCBI WGS metagenome assembly JAAGOD01 (sample SAMN13964374, study PRJNA552185) | sponge metagenome | biome: deep-sea hydrothermal vent fields; feature: spots directly above weak diffusing fluid; material: seawater and sediment | host: Tedaniidae sp. KZ-2020 ... | reverse complement strand
GGTGGCTGTGAGCGTGAGGGTTGCGTGGTGCAAAACTGCATTGGCGCTGCTGATGCTAACACTTTCAACCGGAATTGGTAGGACGGCAAATTGAGTCTCAGTGCCAAGCTTAGGCTTCGAATGAAAGAAGAGCTGTTAATTGATAACACCATTTATTTTTCTATTGCAGAGTGACAAACAGCAATGGATGTAGATGATTTATGGAGCATGCATATACTTTTATGGGTGCCTCCAATCTAAGAACAAGAGGTGCTGGCAGTTTAGCTTAGTGTGCTTTAATTGGAGATAAATATGCGCGCGCATGGGGGTTTCCCTACACTTTCACGTCGGAACGCGTCGGGATTTCGTTTTGGAACTCAAACCTTCAAAAAGTGCACTTCTCGGCTTCCATAGTCTTGTCCCGAGCAAATTTTCCTTCCTGGTGGGTCAAAAAATTGGGTCTCCCATTGTTTCGGAACGAGACGGCACACAGGGGTCCGTAACCACTTGACTGACGATCCTGCCTGCGCTCGGCTTGAATTTGTTTCCGAAAAAATATCGTGAGCAGCAAAATTGGTGGCCAGAATTTCCTGGTTCGTTATGGTCCCAACGACACTCCAGAGGGTAACTCAAGGTCGCTTGCCCCATATATAGTGGACCCCTTCTCACCTATAGCAGACAAATTTCCTTTTAAGCCGTGCGTCCAAATGACACCACAAGCCATGAAATGTCATCTACGGGGTCTGTTTTGTGCCCCCAAATGCATGTGCATTACTTAGAGCAGTGTACATCATTCATTAATGACTTCACTGTAGCAAAGTAATAGTGGAAGTTAGTCTCGTAGGTCTGAAGTTCGAGTGCATTATTATAGCCGAGCAGAGCTACAAAAAAGAAACCACCACAGTGAGTGAAAGTGGCTTCACAGTTTGTAGCATTGTGGTTTCACAGTTGTAGGCCATTGTTTGACAGTTGTAACCTGTGGTTTTACAGTTGTGGGACAGTTGTGGGCGTGGTTTCACAGTTGTAGCCTAGTTGTAGGCCATGGTTTCACAGTTGTGAGTGTGGTTTCACAGTTGTAGGCTGTGGTTTCACAGTTGTTTCACAGTTAGTTGTGGGCGTGGTTTCACAGCTGTAGGCTGTGGTTTCTCAGTTGTAGGCATGGTTTCACAGCTGAAGGCATGGTTTCACCACAGTTGTAGCCTGTGGTTTCACAGTTGTAGGCCGTGGTTTCACAGTTGTGTGCGTGGTTTCACAGTTGTAGACTGTGGTTTCACGGTTGTAGACTGTGGTTTCACAGTTGTAGGCCATGGTTTCACAATTATTGTGGGCGTGGTTTCATAGTTGTAGACCGTGGTTTCACAGTTGTGGGCGTTGTTTCACAGTTGTAGACTGGTTTCACAGTTGTAGGCCATGGTTTCACAATTAGTTGTGGGCGTGGTTTCATAGTTGTAGACCGTGGTTTCACAGTTGTGGGCGTGGTTTCACAGTTGTAGACTGGTTTCACAGTTGTAGGCCATGGTTTCACAATTAGTTGTGGGCGTGGTTTCACAGGTAGTTGTGGGCGTGGTTTCACAGTTGTAGGCTGTGATTTCACAGTTATGGACGTGGTTTCACAGTTGTAGGCTGTGGTTTCACAGTTGTGAGTGTGGTTTCACAGTTGTAGACTGTGGTTTCAGTTGTAGACTGGTTTCACAGTTGTAGGCGTGGTTTCACAGTTGTAGGCCATGGTTTCACAGTTAGTTGTAGTACAGGACTGCACATAGGGGCCGGGACTTGCAGTCAGCCTGGTGGTAGGAAATATATGTGTGGAGTCTTGTCCCCGAGGAGTGGAAGAGGGGCTCGTCAAAGTTTAAATAATGGCCCGATTTCGGCATTTTTTTTGGCTGGCCCATGGAGGAAAAGCTGAAAGACGACCCATGCATTTGGGAGTGTCAACCAGACCCCTTAGATAGATGGCAGATTAGAGTTGGTTGTGCCAGTTCTCGTGCACTCGCTACAAATGAATTTTGGCCACTATACGGGGGAGGGGCCACCATAGAGGGGGTGCACGACCAAAAAAGTTTATTTTAAACTGTCATCTTGGCAGAAACGTACTAGCACACATGATTTCGGATCAATTTTTGTTGGTTCCAAGACCCTTTTGAATTTCTAGCTGTGAGAACTGAATTTTGGCTGTAGGTTTGAGTGTCTGCAACTGAAGTGCCTGGCCGAACCTATCCTTAGCAAATACTGCGAAGCCCTTGGAAAATTTTCAGTTGACATTGATAAAATTCAAAAAGTAAGTTATACTTCCATGTGATGGAATGACTCTCTTACATGGTTCATTTATTGTCAGCTGTATCAAGAGCAGTGTCCCAATCCTCCAATTGGCTACAACCTACCTCCTGTCAGTGGGAAGGTGTTGTGGGCACATCAGCTCCTCAACCACATGGAGCAGCCAATGGACCTCATCAAATGCCACAAGAGCCTGCTCCAGACGGCTCATGGTAAAGCCGTTGTCAAAAAGTACAACAAAGTGGCCATTATGCTGACTGAGTATGAACTGCTTCACTATCGTGGCTGGGTCAAGGTGATTGAAAGCATCTGCAGAGATCTCCAGGTTTGACTCCCCTGCCCCAGAAATACGTCCAGTATTAAATCACTATTGATTGGTGTGAAGGTTCCTTTGCTGCTGAGAAGGAATGGTGAGTATGAGCCTAACCTGCACTCCTCCATCACCACAATGCTGGAGGAGGCCAAGTGGATGAGACGCCTGCACTACAAGGTTCCAGATATGCTCCACAGCATCACCATAGCCAACATCAAGAAGACCTACTCTCGGCTTGTGGTACGTGTAGCTACTAGGCCTAGCACACATCCAGGGGTTATTTGAACTCTGCTCTTTTCAATAGTTTTTGCTGGAGGAGAAGAAGCGAGTGTGGGGATCGGTGCCCGATGTTTTCCAGTTGCTGATGAAGTATCATGCTCGTAAAGTGGACTACGCCATGACCCCTGGCCTCACCCAGCTCACGTGGACCTCACTCAATGTCGACAGCTTCCTCACCAGAGTGGAAACTGCCATTTCTCAGTTTGAAAGACTTAATAAACAAGTGAGTCAATGGCTCTGAGTTCCAGTGGAGCTAGCTACACGTACCACAAGGTCTTCTTAATGTTGGCCTACTGGATTGGACAGGCCTCCTGTTTGAATGATGGTCTAGAGCTCTGTGTTTCCCTAGCTAAGCTGTTTCCACTCTGCAGATCATGGACTTGTTTGAGTGTCGGATTCAAGCCAACCTGAACGTGATGAGCCGCACTCTCCTTTTGACTCTTCCCCAGAACGAAGCGTGGACGACAGCTCTCTTCCTGCAGGAATCGTTTGCTCAGAGTGAGAATGGGGGCAATGTCCTGTGCTGCTGCAGCAAGAAAGTGGAGGATGCTGTGAAGGAGCTCCTGCTCCTGTTGCGAACCACTGCTGCCCTCCCGACCATCAACTCCTTTGATTCCGAGGAGACTGTCCGATCCAAGAAGGATGACCTGGAGGTGTACGAGGCTCACTGCCAAGACCTCTTTGTCCACTTTAAGCTACGCAACTTGGAGGCTCTGATCGCCAGTGTTCGCGCCACTCTAGACAACCTCCGACGCTGCATTACTACTTCGATGTCGCGGTCTTCTGCTCGTGCGTACAGTGCTAGCGCTCTGCTGCAAGACTCAACCGAACCAGCCCATCCAGCTGCTTGCTTTCAGGCTGACCTCATCCTTTCCCTCCCCAACATTGTCATGCAGCCATCGCTGGAAGACATGCAGAACACTGTCAACCAGGCAGTGCAAAATATCTGTGAAGTGGGGCAGCACATTGAGCTGTGGAGCAATCCACTGTACTCCAATCCCCAAGTGACCCCAAGGCCTCGTAGTGCTGGTAAGTCTCTAGCAGTAGCTCCTTCAGGATGTTATGGAAGTATTGTGTGCAGTTATGACCCATCAATCACTGGACCATGGCCACCAGCACACCACCTATTTCAGGGTCATTTACGAGAGTAAAGATGTTATCAAACTCAAGAGCTTCCTTGCCTCTGCTATCCTGGCTTCGCGTCAAGACCTTGGCAAGGTACACAAGGAATACAGAGATTAATATGCTATGCTTACAATTTCATATCTGGACGTTTATACAGGCATTAGCAAGGTACCAGAAATATGAGCATTTGTACGTGGAGGAAAGGAAGACAACCATTGGGCAGTTCCAAAACACCTCCCCTCACTTCTCTGACTATGAGAGTGAAATGGAACGCTATGAGAAACTGGAAGTGGAAATTATGGATCTGCCTTCTTCTTGCTACCTGAATGCTGCCATCCAGCTCTCCATTGAGCCGCTCAAGTTTGCCTTGGCTGTGGAGGCCAAGGCGTGGAAAATGGCCTACGGCAGAGGGTTGAATGATCGCTATCGCACTAGCATGGAATCCACTGTTCAGTTTGTCAATGACTACAGCAAGAAGCTGGCCAGGCCAATCAAGGTGAGGTGCTCTAGGCATATTGCTCTAACACTAGTAGTGATAGTAGCACTGTGCGTCAGGATCTGGAGGATGTTCGCAGCACAATGCAAGCCCTGGATGAAGTGCGTGCTGCTGAAATTGAGATGGACATGGAGCTGAGTCCTGTGGAAGAGTGCTATGCCTTCCTCCAGCGCTGTGGAGTAGCTGTTCCTAGGGAGGAAATTGAGAGAGTGGATTCTCTGCGCTACACATTCAAGAACCTGCAAGCCCAAGCCTGCAATGTCCAGAGTTACTTGGTCAACATCCAGCAGAACTTCAAAAAGGACCTTCTCGAGTCTGTTCAGGTCTACAAACAGGACTTGGATTCTTTCCTCACTCACTACAACCAGGTACTCACAGAAGTTGGCCTAAAGGCTATGCCAGTTTATTCTGTGCATGTATGCACGCATGTACACAGGCTGGGCCCATGGGAGATGGCTTGCACCCACGAGAAGCCAGTGAAAGGGTTTCCATCTTTCAAGCCCAGTTTGACGAACTGTGGGCCAAGCATCAGACGTACTTTGCTGGAGAGCAGCTGTTTGGGCTGACGGTGACAGACTACCCTGACCTGCAGAGCGTGCGCAAGGAGCTCAGCCTCTTGCAGAAGCTGTATGGATTATACAACTCTGTCATTGACACCATTGATGGATACCACGACATTCTGTGGACAGATGTCAATATTGAAAAAATTAATAATGAGCTTATTGAGTTTCAAAACAGGTATGTACGTGTGTACGACGTTAGAGAGTCATGTTGGAGTGAGCAGAGCTGACTCTAAGCTTTTGCCTGCAGGTGCCGGAAATTGCCAAAAGGCATGAAGGAATGGCCTGCATTCAATGACCTGAAGTCTAAGATTGACGATTTCAATGAAACTTGTCCCTTGCTTGAGATGATGTCTAACAAGGCCATGAAGGACCGTCACTGGGAGCGCATCAGTGCTGCCACCTCACACACCTTTGACATCCACTCCGACAGCTTCATCCTGCGCTACATCATGGAGGCCCCCTTGCTGCACTACAAAGACGACATTGAAGATATTTGCATTTCTGCTGTGAAAGAGAAAGACATAGAGGCCAAACTGAAGCAAGTGGTGAACGACTGGAACATGCAGAGCCTCACTTTCTCTTCCTTCAAGACCAGGGGAGAACTCTTACTGAAGGGGAATGAGACGTCCGAGGTGGTTTCTTTGATGGAAGATTCCCTGATGATTCTGGGATCTCTGATGAGCAACAGGTGAATACATAGCCACACTCCAATACACATTCCCAGTTTACTCTGATATTAATCTGTAGGTACAATGCACCTTTTAAGAAGGACATTCAGCTGTGGATTCAGAAGCTGTCCAATACGACGGACATTATCGAGAATTGGATGGTTGTCCAGAACCTGTGGGTGTACCTGGAAGCCGTGTTTGTGGGTGGAGACATAGCCAAACAGCTCCCCAAGGTACGCACATGATACAAATGCTTTCTGGGTCGCTGATAACTTCATGTTGTCATCACAGGAAGCCAAACGCTTCCACAATATTGACAAGTCGTGGGTGAAGATCATGACGAAGGCTCACGAGACGCCCAACGTGGTGCAGTGCTGTGTGGGGGACGAGACGCTGGGCCAGCTGCTCCCTCACCTGCTGGAGCAGCTTGAGCTCTGCCAGAAATCACTCACAGGCTACCTGGAGAAGAAGCGTCTCATCTTCCCGCGGTTCTTCTTCGTGTCTGACCCTGCCCTCCTGGAGATCCTGGGCCAGGCCTCAGATTCACACACCATCCAGGCCCACCTCCTGGGGATCTTTGACAATGTCAAGTCAGTGGTGTTCAATGAGAAGGAATACGACAAGATCATGGCCATCAGTTCACGGGAGCAGGAGACAATTCAGCTTGAGAAGCCTGTTGTGGCTCAAGGCAATGTAGAGCTCTGGCTGGGGGAACTCTTGAGAGAATCTCTCACTTCCCTCCATAGCATCATACGAGAGGCTTCAATGTCCATCTCCTCTTCTGGCTTTGAATTGATGGATTTCCTCCGCGCCTACCCAGCCCAGGTATATAGTGTAGAGCCAAAGCTAAGAATCTTGTGTTGAATAGATTGATTTTCCTTCAGGTTGGGCTGCTGGGGATCCAGATGCTGTGGACACGGGATTCCGAAACAGCACTGCAGCACGCTCGCTCCGACAGGAAAATCATGGCGCAGACCAATGCCTTTTTCCTGGAGATCCTCAACACTCTGATTGAAATGACCACGCAAGACCTGACCAAGTTTCAGAGGGTCAAGTACGAGACACTCATCACCATCCACGTCCATCAGAGAGATATCTTCAATGATCTCGTTTGCATGCACATCAAAAGTGCATTCGACTTTGAGTGGCTGAAGCAGAGTCGATTCTACTTTAATGAGGATTCTGACCACACCATTGTTTCCATCACTGACGTCAACTTTGTCTACCAGAATGAGTTCATTGGCTGCACGGAGAGGCTGGTGATCACACCCCTCACTGATCGCTGCTACATCACTCTTGCACAGGCCCTCGGTATGTCCATGGGTGGGGGCCCAGCGGGCCCTGCTGGCACGGGCAAGACAGAGACCACCAAAGACATGGGGAAAGCCTTGGGGAAGTACGTGGTGGTCTTCAACTGCTCCGACCAGATGGATTTCAGGGGACTGGGAAGGATCTACAAAGGCCTTGCTCAATCCGGCAGTTGGGGCTGTTTTGATGAGTTCAACAGAATCGAGCTGCCGGTTTTGTCTGTGGCTGCGCAGCAAATCCATATTGTGCTCATGTGCAAGAAGGAGAGAAAAGCTGAGTTTGTATTCACGGATGGTGATATGGTGAGCATGAACCCGGAGTTCGGCATCTTCCTCACCATGAACCCAGGCTACGCTGGCAGGCAAGAATTGCCAGAGAATCTCAAGGTCTTGTTCCGTACAGTGGCCATGATGGTGCCAGACAGGCAAATCATCATGAGGGTAAAGCTAGCTAGTTGTGGCTTCCTAGAAAATATCATCTTGGCTCAGAAATTCTTCACTCTTTACAAGCTCTGCGAAGAGCAGCTTTCTAAGCAGGTTCATTACGACTTTGGCTTGCGCAACATTTTGTCTGTTTTGCGCACTCTTGGTTCCGTGAAGAGAGCAAATCCGGGGGACAGCGAGAGCACCATTGTCATGAGGGTGCTGCGGGACATGAACCTCTCCAAGCTAGTCGACGAAGACGAGCCTCTTTTCCTCTCTCTTATTAGTGACTTGTTTCCGGGCATTGTGCTGGACAAGGCAGGCTATCCAGACTTGGAGAAAGCCATTGACTCCCAAGTGAAGCAGGCTGGGTTGGTCAACCATCCCTCCTGGACCCTCAAGCTGATCCAGCTCTTTGAAACGCAGCGTGTCCGGCATGGTATGATGGTGCTGGGACCCAGCGGTGCCGGCAAGACCCAGTGCATCTACATTCTCATGAAGGCCATGACAGAGTGCGGTGTTGTCCACAAGGAGATGAGAATGAACCCAAAGTCCATCACAGCGCCTCAGATGTTTGGCAGACTAGATGTGGCCACCAATGACTGGACGGACGGCATTTTCTCCACGCTCTGGCGACGTACCCACAAGATGAAGAAGGGCGACCATGTCTGGTTGGTCCTGGATGGTCCTGTCGACGCCATTTGGATTGAGAACCTCAACAGCGTCCTGGACGACAATAAGACCTTGACTCTGGCCAACGGGGACCGCATCACCATGGCACCTGACTGCAAGATAGTCTTTGAGCCTGACAATGTGGACAATGCCTCTCCCGCCACCGTCTCCCGCAATGGCATGGTCTACATGAGCTCTTCAGGGCTGGACTGGAAGCCCATTCTGCAAGGCTGGCTCTCCTCTAGGCCTCAAGTGGAGAGAGAGGTCTTCTGGGCTCTCTTTGAGAAATCTTTTGAGCCTCTTCTGACCTATGTCATCACCTCTCTGGAGCCCAAAATGACACTGCTGGAGTGTAACTACATCAGGCAGTGCATGGATCTGCTGGCTGGGCTGGTGCCTAAGGATGAAGGGTCCTGTGCCAAGGAAACCCTGCAGAGGTTCTACATCTTTGCCTTGATGTGGAGCGTTGGAGCCATTCTGGAATTGGAAGACCGTGCAAAACTGGAGCAGTTTCTGATTGAAATGGTTTGTTACGATTGTATTGTTGTACATACGTATGTGATGCTCTACTGGTGTAGGGCCAGTTGGACCTTCCTCCATGCAAGGACGGGGAGAATATATTTGAATACGTGGTGGACGATGATGGGGAATGGCTGCACTGGTCCTCACGCGTGGAGAAGTATGTTTATCCTGTGGACAGGGTGCCAGAGTATGCGTCCATCCTGGTCCCCAATGTGGACAACGTCTGCACCACCTACCTCATTGATGCCATAGCAAAGCAGCACAAGGCTGTCATGCTGATTGGAGAGCAGGGAACAGCAAAGACCGTCATGATCAAGAACTACGCTGCACGGTACGACCCTGAAGTCCAGCTCTTCAAAACCTTCAACTTCTCATCAGCATCAACTCCCATGCTTTTTCAGGTATTTTGAGTGTAGCTACTGGGTGTATTCATACCAATGCTATTGTGTAGCGTACCATTGAGAGCTATGTGGACAAGCGTGTGGGCAGTACCTACGGCCCACCTGCGGGAAGAAAGATGATGGTCTTTGTTGATGACATTAACATGCCCGTTATTAATGAATGGGGGGACCAGGTAAGGGAATTGCGCCCTCCAGAGTGCCGTCAGCTCACTGTGTTTGGGGATGCAGGTGACCAACGAGATTGTGCGTCAACTCATGGAGTTCAGTGGATTTTACAGCTTGGAAAAGCCGGGAGACTTCACAAACATTGTGGATATTCAGTTGATGGCAGCCATGATTCACCCTGGGGGTGGGCGCAATGACATCCCAGCCAGACTCAAGAGGCAATTCTCTGTCTTCAACTGCACCTTGCCTTCCAATGTCTCCATTGACAAAATATTTGGTGTTATTGGTGAGGGCTACTTCACAGCTAAGAGAGGCTTTACCTCTGCAGTCTGTTCCACTATAAAACAACTGGTGCCTCTAACCAGACTCCTCTGGCAAAAAACCAAAGTATGTATGATGTTAAAGTATTGTGCACAGAGCTGTTGCTATGCAAGTGCTGTGTTTCAGGTCAAAATGTTGCCCACACCTGCTAAATTCCACTACATTTTTAATTTGCGTGATCTGTCTCGTATCTGGGAGGGGATGCTGCACATTGACGCCACTCAGTGTACCTCACCAGACGTCGCCATCGCACTCTGGAGCCATGAGTGCACCAGAGTTATAGCCGACAGGTTTACTAATGCAGAAGTAAGCCACTAGCACCTTTCCCCATGCTGTTGCCCCTAGCTCCACCCTTCCTTTGCTAGGATGTGAGTTGGTTTATCCGTAACTCGGAATTCCTACTGCAAGAGAACATGGGGGTTACTGCCATCCCAAAAGAGCCCTACTTTGTGGATTTTTTACAAGATGCTCCTGAAGCGACTGGAGAAGAGGAGGATGATAGCAATCTTGAAGCTCCCAAAATATATGAGATGGTGTGTGTGTGTGTGTGTGAAACTGGGTTTGCTCTATCCAGTGCCACTGTGTACACGTGTATTTAGGTTGAATCTCTGGAGCAGCTGTCCCTCAAGTTGATCGACTACATGCACCAGTACAGCGAGGAGGTGCGAGGGACTGCCATGGACCTGGTCTTCTTCAAGGATGCTGTGGTCCACTTGGTGAAGATTTCTCGTATCATTCGGACCGATCGAGGAGCAGCATTACTGGTTGGAGTCGGAGGATCGGGGAAGCAAAGCTTAACCCGCTTAGCCTCCTTCATTGCCGGCTACCAGACTTTCCAAATCACACTTACACGTTCCTACAATGCCAATAACCTCATGGATGACCTCAAAGTCCTCTATCGTACAGCTGGTAAGTTCACTTGAGTCGTCATCTCTGAACTCTTCCACATTGCTGTGTGTAGGGCTGAAAAGTAAAGGAATCACATTCATATTCACTGATAATGAAGTGAAGGACGAGGGGTTTCTGGAGTATCTGAACAATGTGCTGTCCTCTGGTGAGGTGTCGAACCTGTTTGCTCGGGACGAGCTGGATGAGATCACAGGCGAGCTCATTAGTGTCATGAAACAGCAATATCCCAAGCGCCCTCCCACTCAAGAAAATCTCTATGACTACTTCATCTCAAGAGCTCGAAGAAACCTTCATGTGGTGCTGTGCTTTTCTCCAGTAAAGCCAAATCCCATCCTTGCTGGAGACAGGTTTACTCTGTTGTGTTTGTAGGTTGGTGAAAAGTTTCGCAACCGTGCACTGAAGTTTCCTGGTCTGATCAGTGGGTGCACTATGGACTGGTTCAGTCGCTGGCCCAAAGACGCACTCATTGCTGTAGCACAGCATTTCTTGACATCCTATGACATAGTCTGCTCAGTTGAGACCAAGCAGAACATGATGCAGGCCATGGGAACCTTCCAGGATCTGGTGGCCGAAATGTGCGTGAACTACTTTGAGCGCTATCGCCGCTCAACCCACGTGACTCCCAAGTCTTACCTCTCCTTCATTGGGGGCTACAAGACAATCTACAGTGAGAAAAAGGCCCAAATATGGGAGTTGGCAGATCGAATGAACACGGGCCTGCAGAAGTTGGTGGAAGCCAGCGAAAGTGTGGCAGAGCTCTCCAAAGCCTTGGCTATCAAGGAGAAGGAATTGGAAGTGGCCTCAGCCAAGGCTGACCAAGTTTTGCAAGAGGTCACTGTGAAAGCCCAAGCTGCTGAGAAGGTTAAAACTGAAGTGCAGAAGGTCAAAGACAAAGCTCAGGCATTGGTGGACTTTATTGAGGTACGTATTAGCTTGTTGCATGCATGGATCATTTTATTGCATCGGATGTTGGCAGGCTGACAAAGCTGTGTCAGAGGAAAAATTGGAGGCTGCCAGACCAGCTCTGGAGGAAGCAGAGGCAGCATTGCGCACCATCAAGGCTGCAGATATAGCCACTGTCAGGAAGCTGGGCAAGCCACCACACCTCATCATGCGCATTATGGACTGCGTCATGCTCCTGTTTCAACGCCGTCTCGAGCCGCTCAGTTTGGATGCAGACAAGCCTGGTCCCAAGCCCTCGTGGGGGGACTCCCTCAGGATGTTGAGCCAGTCAGGATTCCTCCAAGGCTTACAGACTTTCCCAAAGGACACCATCAACGAAGAAACAGTGGAACTTTTGACACCTTACCTGGTCATGGAAGATTACAAGTTGGAGACGGCCAAGAAAGTGTGTGGCAATGTGGCTGGACTGCTCGCCTGGACTAAAGCAATGGCCTTCTTCTACACCATCAACAAGGAGGTGCTCCCTCTGAAGGCCAACCTTGCCGTGCAGGAAGCCAAACTGAAGGTGGCCATGGGAGACTTGCAGGAAGCACAGGCACAGCTGGACGAGAAACAGAGAGAGCTGGACGAGGTCCAAGCCATGTACGATGCGGCCATGAAGGAAAAGCAGACGTTGCTGGACGATGCTGTGTCGTGTCGAAGGAAAATGGTAGCCGCGTCTGCTCTCATTGGTGGGCTGGGGGGAGAGAAGGAAAGATGGACAGAGCAGAGCAAAGAGTTCCAGGATCAGATAGGACGCCTGGTGGGGGACGTCCTGCTGGCCACTGCATTCCTCTCCTATTCAGGGCCTTTCAACCAAGAATTCAGGACACTGATGATGAAGGCCTGGGAGAAGGAACTTCGCAAGTTTGACATTCCCTTCACTCCTGAATTGAATGTGATGGCATTGCTGGTGGACAATGCTACCATTGGAGAGTGGAATCTGCAAGGCCTGCCAAATGACGACTTGTCGATTCAGAATGGCATCATTACCACGAAAGCTACTCGCTACCCCCTGCTGATGGACCCACAAGGCCAAGGGAAACTCTGGGTCAAGAACAGGGAGAAGAATAAGGAATTTCAGATCACGACACTCAACCACAAGTACTTCAGGAGCCACCTGGAAGACTCTCTCTCTTTGGGTAGGGCTCTCTTGATAGAAGACATCGGAGAAGAGCTTGACCCAGCTCTGGATAACGTCCTTGAGAAGAATTTCATCAAGTCAGGCTCAACATACAAAGTGAAAGTAGGAGATAAGGAAGTGGATGTGATGCCTGGGTTCACCCTGTACATCACCACCAAGCTTGCCAATCCTCTCTACACGCCCGAGATCAGTGCTCGCACGGCCATCATTGACTTCACGGTGACCATGCGAGGGCTGGAGGACCAGCTGCTGGGGAGAGTCATCCTCACCGAGAAACAGGAGCTGGAGGCTGAACGTGTCCAGCTCATGGAAGAGGTCACCCACAACAAGAGGAAGATGAAGGAGCTGGAGGACAGTTTGCTGTTTCGACTGACCAGTACTAAGGTAACGTTAGTGTCTTGCTGCTGTGTATGTGGACCACACCCCTTGATGGCATGTAGGGGTCACTGGTGGACGATGAGTCCCTCATTGAGGTTCTTCGCACCACCAAGGAGACTGCGATGGAAGTAAATGAGAAGTTGGTTGTGGCTGCTGAAACAGAATTGAAAATTAACTCTGCACGAGAGGAGTATCGCCCAGTTGCTGCTCGTGGCTCAATTCTCTACTTCCTTATTGTTGAGATGTCCATGGTGAACGTCATGTATCAAACTTCTCTGCGCCAGTTTCTTGGCCTGTTCGACATATCCATGGACAGGTCAGGCATTTGTAATAGTCCATTGATTAGTGATGTATTGGCTTGTCTGTAGGTCTGAGCGATCTCCCATCCCCAACAAACGCATCAAGAACATCATTGACTATTTGACGTTTGAAGTGTTCAGCTACTCCTGCCGGGGGCTCTATGAGAACCACAAGTTTCTGTTCACCCTGCTGCTCCCTCTCAAGATTGGCTTGCAGAGCGGCGCCATCAAACACGAGGAGTTCCAGACCCTGATCAAAGGTGGAGCAGCACTGGACCTCAAAGCCTGTCCTCCAAAACCATCCAAATGGATCACGGATATCACCTGGCTCAACTTGGTGGAGTTAAAGAAGCTCTCCCAATTCTCTCAGATCCTTGATCAGGTTTGTGGCTGGTTAGCGCTGCTACGAGGATTTATGTTGCCGTGACCTTGTTCTAGGTGGGCCGTAATGATCGTGGTTGGAAGCAGTGGTTTGATAAAGATGCCCCAGAGGAGGCTCAGATTCCCGATGGTTACCACATCTCTCTGGATTCCTTCAGAAAGCTGCTCCTGATCAGGTTGGTTGCCCCCATGCAGAGCTGGCGTCAGTCCACGCAAACTGGCTCTTTCATAGGTGCTGGTGTCCAGACCGCACCCTGGCTCAAGCCAGGAACTATATCAGTGACAGCATGGGGACCATTTATGCTGAAGGAGTGATTTTAGACTTGGAGAAGATGTGGGGCGAGTCTGACTTCCACACTCCCCTCATTTGCTTCCTCTCCATGGGCTCAGACCCAACCAACAGCATTGAGGGATTGGCTAAAAAACTCAAGTTGGAGTGTCGGTCCATCTCCATGGGCCAAGGGCAGGAGGTGCATGCTCGTAGACTCATCCAGCAGAGCATCGCCTCAGTAAGTAGTTCCCGCATAGCAGTGTCCTATTCTCTATGGAGTTGCTTGCTTGTAGGGGGGATGGGTTCTCTTGCAAAACTGCCACTTGGGCCTGAACTTCATGGATGAGTTGCTGACCACCATCACAGAGACAGAAAATGCCAACGAATCCTGTCGTGTTTGGATCACCACAGAAGTCCACCCAAAGTTTCCCATCTCCCTCCTTCAGGTAGTTTTAGGGTAAGCTAGCTTGTGGCTGCTACCTAATTCAGCTGTTTTTGGATCTAACAGAGTAGCATCAAGTTTACCAATGAGCCACCCCAAGGCGTGAAGGCTGGACTGAAGCGAACGTATGCTGGCATCACCAAGGAGCAGCTGGAATACACTAGTGCAGCTCAATGGAAGCCGCTGCTCTATGCTGTGGCATTCCTCCATACAACTGTCCAGGAGAGAAGAAAATTTGGGCCCCTTGGATGGAACATTCCTTATGAATTCAACCAAGCAGATTTCACAGCAAGCGTGCAGTTTGTCCAAAATCATTTGGATGATATGGATCCCAAAAAGGTACAGCTGATTGCGCGAGGAGCAGTTACAAACCTGTATTTATTTCTTCAGGGTGTGTGCTGGAATACAGTCCGCTACATGCTGGGGGAAGTCCAGTATGGAGGAAGGGTCACTGATGACTTTGATAAAAGACTGCTCAACACATTTGCCAAGGTGAACTACGCTAGTTCGTTAGCTGGTATTTTGAATGATGGCGGACTTGGCTTCACACAGGTTTGGTATGGGGATCACATGTTTCATGAGAAGTTTGCGTTTTACAAAGGCTACAGTATCCCACAGTGCAAAACCATAGAGCATTACAAAGAAGCTATTGACCAGCTCCCACTTGTAGACTCACCTGAAGTGTTTGGTCTCCATCCTAATGCAGACATCTCGTAAGCTACAGCTAACTTGTAGAGGATACATGCTATTGTAGGTTCCCACAGATATCAGTCCAATATGGCGAAAGAGGTGTTGGACACAATCATGAGCATTCAGCCGAAAGACTCCAGTGGTGGTACTGGTGAGACAAGGGAAAGTACCGTCTATCGGATTGCTGATGACATGCTAAATAAGCTCCCACCTGACTACATCCCTCATGAGGTAGAATGATAGCAGCTAGCTAGGATGGAAGTTGCTAGCTAACGCGTATTTGTTCAGGTCAAAGCAAGACTGCAGAAGATGGGTGCACTCTCTTCTATGAACATTTTTTTGCGACAAGAAATTGATCGTATGCAGAGAGTGATTACTCTGGTTCGCATTACTCTCCATGACCTCAAGCTTGCTATTGAAGGCACTATCATTATGAGCGAGGTGTGCTCTAATGTATTAATAATATTCAATTCAGTGGTCATTGTTTTCCATAGAATCTCCGTGATGCTCTGGATTCAATGTATGATGCCAAAGTTCCTCAAGTATGGCGTAAGGTACACACACTCTCGTATTCAGGTAGAAATGATTATGGAGTGCCCTAACAACTTCAGGTATCTTGGGAGTCATCAACCCTTGGATTTTGGTTCACAGAATTGCTGGAGAGAAACACTCAGTTCTCCAGCTGGATATTCACAGCCCGTCCAAATGTATTCTGGATGACTGGGTTCTTTAACCCCCAGGGCTTCCTGACAGCAATGAGGCAAGAGGTCACCCATGCACACAAGGGCTGGGCATTGGACAGTGTAGTGCTTCACAACGAAGTTACCAAGATGATGAAGGAAGATGTGGTGCAGCCACCTTCTGAAGGGGTCTATGTCCATGGACTCTTCATGGATGGTGCTGGATGGGATCGCAAAGGGACAAAGTTGACCCAACCTCCCACCAAAGTGCTGTTCACTCCACTGCCTGTCATACACCTCTTTGCCATCAATCTCTCTGAACACGTCAAGGATACCAAACTCTACATGTGTCCCGTCTACAAGAAACCTCAGCGTACGGACCTGACCTACATCACAACAGTGAGTCTGCGTACCCCCACAGCACCCACCCAAGCTGCATGTTAAAGTTAGATCGCGGCCGACTTGCACTCTGGTAACAGTATTCTCAATAGAAATTCCAGTAACGGCGGCGGCACGCACGGTAACCACTTGGACGCCGGCATTGCCTGAGCCATCAGTG
>JAAGOD010068720.1_pt1 | contig 16310 bp, 16 predicted proteins | sample 8389681 | NCBI WGS metagenome assembly JAAGOD01 (sample SAMN13964374, study PRJNA552185) | sponge metagenome | biome: deep-sea hydrothermal vent fields; feature: spots directly above weak diffusing fluid; material: seawater and sediment | host: Tedaniidae sp. KZ-2020 ... | reverse complement strand
TTCTTTTCTTGGACACTTGCATACAGGGGACCAGGAGGAGAAAAATTACGAACTTCAGATGTATCCAAACTGAGTTTGGTCCCACGGAGATTTGATGTGGTTATACTGTGCATTTCTGGGCACTTTTAATGAAATTATTATACAATGGGCAGGAAGCAGTTTTATCGTAATTCAATAAATTAGGTGCTCTCCAGACAATGCGATAATATTGGTTAAGCCTTTCAAGTCTCTTTGATATTGTCTATGGCCAGCTGTAGGCTTGAGCATGCACATTCCTTCTTTTCGAATCTGCCCAAAAAATTTATTGCATGTTGGCAGTCACCTATAGATAACCAATTTTCAAGTCTGGAGAGAAGTGAGGTAATTGCCATTTTGTTTGCTAACTTTCTTTTCAATGGACAATTTTCACACTAATTAGCACCTTGAGCCTCTTGCTCAGGTGCAGCATCAAGATATGAAATGGTGAAAGCATCGTGGTCTGTAGTTAGATCACCCACAGGAACAATGAAGAGAAAGCCTTCATTTCACAGCGAAAACACCATATCTATAGACACACCTATCCCTTTGTTTCTATAGACTTGCCTTGCTTGAGTAACCACTGCTTCACACATGAGAGGAGGGCAAGTGTCTTCATTCTCGATATGATTAGTGGTCAAAGTTGCCATAGCAATAATATATAGACACCAAAGGCGATTGCTTTACCCCTTGCTGCGCATGCGGGCGCGGGGTAATAATGCTAGTATCATCAAAGACTCACAGCTATTCTTTAGATCTCACCAGGACATAGCGTGCACACACACGACACACACACATGACACACACACACGACATGCGACACATGACACATACATGCAACGACAGAGACTGAATTATTTTTAGCTCTCTACCTCATTTGGAGCGGAATTCACAAGAAGAGTCAACAGCGCAAGCGTCAGAATTGACAGAACAGATCTGATAAAGAAAGTATCAGCATCAAACACAATCACTCACATTAAGGAAGGGATCTCCTCACCTTACTTCCATCATACAGCATGCAACAACAGGATCTTTCTAGCTAAGTCACTTCTTCAGGAATAATAGTTCTGGTAAGCTAGCTAGCTCCTGTGCAGCAGAGAACTACTGCATGCAGTGCTCAAACTCCTTGCAAATGGCCTCTTCTCCTCTGCTACTGCTTTTCTGCACAACAACAGGAGGTAGATGATCTGGCTAGCTCAGGAGGCTTGACTCACTGTGGAGCTGCAGCCTGGGTTGTTTATAGAGTAACTGGTGACTGCGGCTCAGCTGCGGTGTCGCCGGAGGCGTTGAAATTGCGTGGGCGTTTGAAGCACCATTAGCCACACCCACTCTGTGGTGTGCTTTAAAAAGAATTATTAATAAAATCTTGGCTGGATGATGAAGAGAGCCCTGTGGCGTTTATGTTTGCAGAGAAGAGATCTTCTGTCAGCCAGGATGGGTTGCCAGGTTGAGATCTCCAGGGCAGCAGCTGCTTTGAGGAGATATTTCAGCTCAAACTCACTGCTACCACCATCCTCACTGTGTCCAGTACCCCCCAGGGCCAGGGGTTGTCTCCTCACCACACAGCTCTCCAATAGGTCATGTGACCTCTCCCCCTCCCCCAATGCCAGCAGTGGATCGTTCAATCGTGTGACATCTAGCGATGGCGGTGGGGATGATATTGTCACCCTTCGACTAAGGCACATCCTGAAGGGTCTCAGAAACAAGCAGAGAGCCTCTTTGGCCGAGGCCATAACCCTAGGTGAGACAGTTTGACCATTTACAGTGGACCTCTGGATAGTGGACATAGGATCAGCTATTTTATTCCTTGTAGAGAGGTTGATCTCACTTTTTGGCATTGCAATGTCCTTTGGAGTGAGAGGGTGACCTTTACCCTTCCCTTCCTCTCATCAACGTGTTACAGTGGAATCCAGGCACCCTCTGAAGCACAAGCAAGCGCAATGGCTGCTCTCTCAGGTGCTCGCACAGAGGCGGAAGGAGGAGGGGCTGGGTCGACTCCGCCCCACTGTGAGAGTGGGGCTCTCGGGCCCTCCAGGGGCGGGGAAGTCAACACTAGTGGAGACATTGGGGTTGAGACTGGTGGAGAGTGGACACAAAGTTGCTGTCCTAGTAAGTACGTACAGGGGAACGAGGCCTCTGAGGAAAGAACAACCTCTGTACAAAGGATGAGTGTCCGATATTGGAGAATCCATTTCTATCATTTCCATTCCACTGTGTGACTGCTTCCCAGGCTGTGGACCCTACTTCAGCAAGAACAGGTGGATCCATATTGGGGGACAAAACAAGGATGACGAGACTGGCGCATCACCCGTGTGCGTACATCCGTCCCTCCCCCACCAGCGGGAGCCTGGGGGGAGTCACCAGATCCACCAATGAGGCCATTGTGCTATGTGAAGGTATATATGAAACTTCTTCCCTTTCTATGGAATCCTTCTAATCCAGCCGCCACCCTTGGGACCGGTTAAAGTGTCCTGATTAGGGGAGTGGCCTCATTTCAGGGGTCGTTTAAGAGGGATGGCCTCGTTGCAGTGATCCTAGATTAGAGAGAGCTTGTTGCTCCTCCTATTAGGTGCTGGTTATGACATTGTTCTTGTGGAGACAGTTGGAGTGGGCCAGTCAGAGACTGCCGTCAATGACATGGTGGACGTCTTCCTTCTTGTCATCCCCCCAGCAGCCGGAGACGAACTCCAGGTGGGTGGGAAGAGACTAGCTATGTTAGCAGCATTGAGAGGGCGCCCCTACACCCCCCAGGGCATCAAGCGAGGGATAGTGGAAGTGTCGGATATCATCGTCATCAATAAAGCAGATGGAGACCTGTTGGCAGCTGCTTGCAGGATTAAGGGAGAGTACACCAGTGCTGTCAAATTGAGCAGAAGCAAGTCTCCTCACTGGAAAACGCAGGTGAGAAGAGCATGCAGACAAGAATGATGGGAGAATATCGTTAGCACACTAAAATGCACAATGCCTAAATGACATAGTTTTCTGGTCCTTTCCCCTGATCTGACAGGTCCTGATGGCATCTGCTCTCCACGACGAGGGCATTGGGGAGCTGTGGAGTGTCGTGGAGCAGTTTGTTGAGGCCATGAGGACACCTGGCGTGTTTGGGGAGAGGAGAAAGATGCAGCGAAAACTCTGGATGTGGAACCACATTGACTGGAAGCTGATCCACAGGTAAGGCCAGTTCCAAAGCCCGTAGCAAAGCTATGTTGCTGCTGTTGCTGTTGTTGTTGTTGTTGTTGTTTAGATTTCGATCAGAGCCAGCCATGGCCGAGCACATTCGGAAGATGGAAGGTGAAGTCTTGGCGGGAAAAGTAGCACCAGGAACAGCTGCTGATGTACTGTTTGAGAGGTTCCTTCACATGATATCTTTTTAGTAGGCGTGTTTATATTTATTAATAGGCGTGGTTTCAGTTTTATGTGGGCGTGGTTTATAGCCCACGTGGTGAAGGATGGCGGAGCTGGAATCAAGAAAGAGGGGAAAAAGGCAGCGAGCTAGGCCCCTGCGGAGCAGAAAGAGGCCGGAGCCCAAGTGGAAGGCAACAGTCAAGGAGATCGAAGACGTGAGCAGCCAATATGAGACCCTGGACGCGACAGAAGTGGAGCAATTCTCTGACATTCCCATGTCTGCTGCCATGAGAGCTGGACTGAAGGCCTGTGGATACACTCACCCCACAGACATCCAGAAAGCAGCCATCCCGCTTGCCCTGAGGGGGAGAGACGTGCTGGGAGCGGCCAAGACGGGCTCAGGTAAGACCCTAGCTTTCCTGATCCCTCTACTGGAGTTGCTATGGCAAGAAAGGTGGGGCTCCGAGGATGGCATGGGTGCACTGGTCGTCTCCCCCACGAGAGAGCTGGCTTACCAGACCTTTGAGGTGCTGAGAAAGGTTGGGCGTGGCCATGACTTCTCGGCTGGCCTCGTCACGGGAGGGAAGGACATCGAGATGGAGAAAAGACAAATTCAACAGACAAACATTGTCATCTGCACCCCAGGCCGCCTCCTACAACACATGGACGAAACTGCCAGCTTCAACTGCTCCTCGCTGAAGGTCCTAGTGTTGGACGAGGCTGATCGAATCTTGGATCTCGGTTTCCAGCACACAGTGAATGCCATCATAGAGAACCTCCCTTCAGCCAGACAGACCTTGCTCTTCTCAGCCACTCAGACCAAGTCCGTCCGAGATCTTGCGCGTCTCAGTCTTGTGCATCCGGAGTACGTAGCCGTCCACGAACACTCCAAACACAGCACGCCTCACAGGCTGCACCAGAGTTACATTCGCTGTCGGCTCCCGGACAAACTGAGCGTGCTCTATTCCTTCATCCGAAGCCACGTCGCATGCAAGACCATCGTCTTCATGTCCAGCTGCAAGCAGGTGAAGTTCGTGTACGAGGCCTTCAGGCAGATGCGGCCAGGGGTTCCCCTGATGGCCCTCTATGGGAGGCAGAAGCACCTCAAGAGAATGGCAATCTACAACGATTTCTGTCGGAAGAAGGCGTCAGTTCTCCTCTGCACTGATATAGCCGCCAGAGGCCTCGATATCCCAGCTGTCGATTGGGTGGTCCAACTGGACTGTCCAGAAGACGCCAACACGTACATCCACCGAGTGGGGAGGACAGCGAGGTACGAGAAGGGAGGTAAGGCCTTCCTCTTCCTCCTTCCCTCGGAGGAGAAAGGGATGCTGGAGGCCCTTGAAGCCAAGAAGATCCCGATTGAGGAGAGCCGGGTCAACCCGAGGAAGGTAGTCTCCATCCAGAGCAAGCTGGAGGCCTTTTGTGCTCAGAGTCTCGAGATGAAGCAGTGGGCGCAGCGTAGCTTTGTCTGCTACCTGAGGTCCGTCCACCTCCAGGCCAAGAAGGCTGTGTTTGACGTCCACCAGCTGCCTCTGGAGGAGTTTGCCGCCTCGCTGGGACTCCCCAAGGCCCCCCGCGTCAGGTTCCTTCAGCGAGAGGCAAAGAGGAGGTCAAAGCCGAGCGTGGAGGGGGAAGGGGAGGAGCTTGCTGGTGGAAGTGGGAGTGGCCAGAGCGATGAGGAGGGGGAGGAGGCTGAGTCAGGCAGTGAAGATGATCAAGTCCTCTATGTAAAGAGGTGAGTATTACGTAGAGTGGGAGACCTTGGGATAAAGGACACTTTGGAAACCAGTTTAATTGTACGCCATATAGGGTGATTCCTGTTGGTGGGTGTGGCTCCGCTGGTGGGCGTGGCTCTGCTGATCCTGTAACCTCCACATCGCTAGAAACGGATGAATCTCCGCTCCTACCAAGTGCAGCTTCCACGTCCAGTCGTCAGAGAGCCACCAAGACAGTTTCAAAAGTTGCCAGCATCAAGAAGATTCTAAACAAGAAGATCAAACTGAACTCCCATGTCAAGTTCGACGAGAAAGGGGAGGAGCTTCAAGTGGACACACCCACCAGTACCAGGCGATACAAAGACCTTGATGATACAGATGACGATGACGATGTATCGGACACGGCCACATCCATCGTTCCAATTTCCATAGCGGCGTTTGAGTCCCTCCAGAGGAGTGGGGGAGGGGAGGGGAGGACGGTGGGCGGGATAAAGATCAGCGACGCTCAGCGTAGGATTCGAGCCAGAGACAAGATAGACCGCAAGTTTGAGAGGGAGAGAATCCGAGCACTGCATCGTGAGCGGAGACTGAAGAGAAAAAAGCAAGGCAAACCAGTGGATGGTGACGGTGATGAAGGAACCTCCACTACCGCTCTCCTGGCAATGGCCGACTCCGACAGTGATGCTGCCAGCTCAGCAAGTTCAGACGAAGATTCGGACAAGGATTACGCACAGCCTGGGGGCAGGAAGAGAAGGAGGAAGGGAGGGGAGGGGCAGGGTGGAGGCAAGAAAAGAAGAAGCGAGGAACAGCTGGGAGCAAGCGTGGACCCTGAACTGGCTGATGATGAACAACTTGCCAAACACTTACTTGGAATCTAAGAAAGCAGCGACCCCTTACCCAATTAATGTTTGTTCCCGTTTCAACCCTTTACCAAATGATACCGAAATTCTTTTCACGTCTTTGCTGTACAATGATGCGTTACAATAATTGTAATGTTATGGAGAGTTGAAGGAAAAAAGTGTTCAATGCACACAAAGTTCTGTATGGTTATGTTGAATGTGAAAATGTAGTAATGTACACCATGGCAATATTTCGTAACAGCTTATCAAGAAGTTTTGTCAGATCGGGGAAAGAGGAAAAAAAAATGAAGGACAAAAAAATTTGATGCAAAACTTTTGCATGTTAGTGTTACTTTGCAGAGATGGAGATTGACTGTAAAAAAAAAAAGTTAGTGTATTTTTTTTGTATGTCTCGTAAAAAAAAACACGCCTATCGTATCATCCGTCCTAGTTCCAGCTGTCATGTCAGTTGTGTCAACAAGAGCACGCTGAGCAGCGGAGTAGTGGCTAGACTACAACAACCTCCTCGTGCACAGGTCCAGCCTGTGAGCGGCGCAGCTGCACATAGTTACGAATATGCCCAGCGAACCTAAACGTCAGCTTCCTCCCCTGGACCTGACTCATGATCCCCTGGTTGAAGTGGCACTTGAGACCGATGAGAAAGTGGTCGTACGTCAGGCCATTGGTGCCGGTGAACTTCCCCCACAGCTGAGACAGCTCCGTTGGTTTGCTGATCTGGAATTCAAACTCGTTGTCAGTCCACTGGAGGAGGGAGGTGTCCTCTGAGACCAGGAGCTCCAGCAGGAACTGCCACAACTGCAGCTGCGACATTTCGTGATCTGCATGGACACACAGACAAACAAATAGCACAGTCAATCACAGTACTTTTAAAGCAGGCCATCGTTGGGGCCAATCACATTATCAGCAGGGGTTGCTATAATATTCAGTGGTCCAGAATAGAGGGAATTCGATATTACATCAGGGCTGCATCTTCAGAAAGAACAGCAACCCAGCAATTGTCAAACAAATTAGCCAGCTAGTGAGGAAAGTGCCTCAAATACCTCACTAATTAACCATGGGCAGTAGATGCTGGTGAGGACTGCATTGAAGTGGTGAGTGCTACAATAACCAAATTCCATGGAATGGAAGCCTATGGAAGCCTTTCTCATTCTGCAGGCTACTGCAAACATCTTCAAAGAACAAACCACCACAAAAATAATCTGTTACTCCAGAATCGCCTGTTCTATTCTCCACAATCCATTAGAGACCTGATAAGGTGACCTTTTGGACTGTACAAGTTGGGAGGGTGACCTCGCTTCTTGTGATAAGGCTATTATTGTAAAGTTCACCAGAGTTCAACATTATTGTTGAGATACAGGGCTTTAGACCAAACACTTTCATGTTGCCAACTAAATACGGTTCTCTGGTGAAATGCAAGGTCAGTCGTAACCATCTAAAGGTACACAGCGTGTACGTGACCTAGCAAAGGCCATTATCAAACCCTTTGATCTTCCCAGTTTACAGATAGCCAAAACAGCAGAGCTAAGCAAAGCAAGCTGCTCACAGGCATCCTCCTGACCCCTTCCTCCCCACATAGCTGGCATGTGCAGCTGGCATGTGCAGCTACATGCACTGCTGGAAAACAGGCCACTGATTTAGCGTATACACGCATGCACGTGCCACATCATGTGAAGTCTCAGAAACCAGCAAAACAAACAAGTCAAAGGAAGATGTAAAAACATTGTCTTATGCATGGCCAATTCCCACATGCACTTGCAGCCACCATGTGAAGATTCCCCCCCTTTCATACAGAGTACATGGCTCACTGGTGCCTACATGCAGTCGCCATGCCAACCAGGAATGAGGTCATGGGAAGGTAAAATCCTTACTATCTCAATTGCTAAGTCTTCTCATGCAAAGTTTACCTGGGAACTAGAAAACTTACAGTTTAAACACTAACAGTCAACATATGGAAAGTGTCTTTAAACACACAGAGATTATTACCAAACCTGCCCTTCATTAAATGAGCAGGAACTAAAGGCAGTGAGTCCCTTCACTATTGGGCAATGATAAGCAATGCATTCTTACAAATCCCCCTCCCTTTTTTCCCCATTCAATTCACAACTAAAACTACAACTAAACTGATTTCAGTATTGCTAAAAACAAAACTGAATCTACTCCGGCCACAATGGAGTGGTCTGATTAGAGTCATTTCAACTCCATCTGCTTCATTATAAGGGGTCTGCTTAATCATGATGGGGGGGGGGGGCAACATCTCACTGATGTTACAGCTAAAATTACACTTACTCTTTTCCGAGACTGAATTCTCTCTCCTGAAGCTGTCGTTGTCGTTTGCTGCCTCCTCCCTGCTCATGATGGGGGACGGGGTGGCGTGGAGGGCGGGGGAGGTCACGACCTCCGTCCCCTCCTCCCCCTCACTGCTCTGCAGGCTCTGGGTACTGATGGGGCTGACGCTGCCATTCTTCCCTCCTCTCCCTCCTCCCCCTCCCCCCGTGTGCCCCCCCGAGTGCTTTCTCCTGGGGCTGTGCCCCTGGCTCTCTCGGTGGCTGCGGTTACGTCGTTTCTGCCTGTCTTCCTGGGCAGTCCTGTTCATCCCGTATTGGTGGACCTGCAGGAGGTGGGTCTGGAGTGCCGAGAGCCCGTCAAACGAGGCAGCTGCAGCTGTGGCTCCGTTGGTTGGCGGCTGGGGACTCGTGCTGTGTCGACTGTTTGGGCTCCGCTGCCCGCTGCGAGGGGAGAGCTGGGGGAGGCCGTACGGGGAGGTGCGGTAGAGGATGGTGTCGCTGGTGGAACGCTGTTTCTTTGAGACGGGAGGGGAGTCTGGGTTGCCGATCTCCATCGGGCTGACCCGGCCGCCCCCCGCTGCGCTGGCCCCGCCCCCCGCCACCACCGGGGTGTGGACCAAGGGAGGTGGCAGCTGGAGGAGGGACGTCAGCTTCTCAGGCACTGACTGGTGGCGCTTGCGGCTGTTCGGGGAGAGTGGGCGTGGCGTGAGCATCTCCGTGGCACCCGCGGGGGACGGCGGGGAGGGCATCTGGATGGTGGGCTTCTGTGGAAAGATCCCGTTAGCACTGGGAGGAGACATCGGCAGACTCCCACTACTCCCACTCCTGTTCCCACTAAGGGAACCATACTGGCTGCTGTTTGAGGACACACACCCACTCCCACCACCATGAGAGGGCGTGACAGTGGGCGTGGCCGACGTGGTGGGCGTGGCTGTGGGGACGTAGTAGTAGATATTAGGCTGTGCTGTCGTGAGCCCAGCCTGTGGGACGAGGTAGGCTGTCGACTGAGGGTGGCCCAGCTGAAGTGAAGAATACGGATTAACCACTGTGTACTGTGAGGTGCCAAAGGGGTGGTAGTAGATGGGAGTGCCTGAGGGCGCGGCTGTGGGGGGTGCGACGGCGGCAGCTCCCATGCCCTGGGGGAGGATGTAGCCCGAGGTGGTACCAACAACAGCGGTGGGGTTGAGGAAGGTACTGGGAAAGAGGGCGTGGTTTGTCCCCATCTGGAGCGGGTTGACGGTCATGAGTGGATTGAGCATGCTGAGTTTGAGGGGATTCAGGGTGGAGCCAGCGGCGGCGGCAGCGGCAGCGGCAGACACGAACTCCGCCTTCTGCCAGGAGAGCAGATCCCTCTGCAGCTTCTTCCGCTGCCAGCGCTGGATATTGTGGTCTATCACCTTCCCGTACGACTTGGACCAAGAGATGTTCTCGTCCAGAAACAGCTCCTTGCGACGGTCAAAGTCTCGCTGCTTCATGTAGGAGCCAGGGTCGGACTTTCTCCGTAAATTCACCAGGTCCTCGTTGCGGTCCGAGATGACCAGCTTTGTCTGTAGGAGGTTTTTGAGTGTCTTCGGGTCCGTCTGCATGCTTTGTCGGCGCTTGTACTTGTCGCAGAGCAAGGCCTGTTTGATGGCCGTGTAGCTGGGAGGGTGAACTTCCGTGGAGACGCTCTCCGCGAGCTTGAAGAGCATGCTGTCGTCAGCGCTGGGGTGGGGCTGGTGGGTGGAGCTAGGGGCGAGGATGCTTGGAGGGAGGCTGCTGCGTCGCCCGAAGACTCCCTTTGGGAACTCGGACAGCTGGGAGTACATTGCCGTGTCGTCACTGAACTGGTGGAGTCCGAAGTGGACCTTCGAGAGACCGTTTCCAGGGGGGAGGGTGAAGCTGGTCCCTGGGGGGAATCCCCCGCCCCCGGATGACTTCATTGTTGACCCTGGGGGCAGCTTCGTGATGGTGTAGCGGGGAATCTGTTTGGTTCCTGGTTTGGGAATGGGGAACTCCTGACGCACCAGTGGAGAGAGGAGCTTGGGGTTGGGTCTGATGATGGGAGGGGAGAGGGAGGTGTGGTGATGGTGGGGTGTGTGGTGGGGGTGTGGCTGGGGCGTGACGGTCTCCATGGGAACCAATGTGGGACTGAGGGGCTCCTGCTTGGGTTGAATCTCCGTCTCCATGCCATGACCACCACTCCATAGGAGTCCTACGGCAAAGCATACACATGGCACTTTCAAAATCACCACTTCAAAATCAACTGGCTCCACCCACTAAAATAACTACCCTGCCCCTCCGCCTAACATACACACACACATACATACATACAAACATAAGCACATGCTTCAAGCAGATATTGCTAATTTTGCTTTTTAACGCCATTTTGCACTGGACCACATTCAAGCACATGCAAGCTTCAAGCAGATATTGCTAATTTTGCTTTTTAACGCCATTTTTGCACTGGACCACATTTCAGGAGCCTGGTTTGCAGTATTTGGGACCAGAGTGGTGTCCTTTACTATAGAAGCTGCCTTGTTAATTAGAAGATCCACCGTAGGCAATGCCAAGGCTGAGTAACTGGTATAATAGTATTCATCACACAGCTCAGGGGGGGGAGCCTGACAGATGCTCCGTGTCACAAAACAGGTTCAAAAGGTCATGCTTTTGATATGCTTTGCATCACCAAAGTACAACGAGCAAACACACACTCACGCAGACCAACTCATTTTGTGTGTGTACCCTGACCCCTACAAAAACATACACTCCAACCCCGTCACAGAAACATCAGATAGAGTTGAAATAACTCTCCTTCAAAAACACCAGACCATCTTTTAGTTTGCTTGTCCAAAAATGGCCTGCACAGTTAAGGCTTGACAAGGCTAGCTAGCTGGCTGAATCCAAACATCTTCTGTAGCACAACTAGCAGCCATCAGCCAAATTGCAGTTGGCCAGAGGATCCCAAAACACTTAAGCAAACGTTTTGGGCCATTTGGATATTTTGCATGGAAAATCTCGGCCAGGAGTTGATGCCAAAAAAAGAAGAAGATAGCTCTCACTTGCAGGATAGCATGCCGTCACTGGAGGGAATTTTCAGCCTTTGGTGGCCGTGATTAACATTGGATTAACACTGGTACAGGTGTTGCTGGACATAGATTCACAAAGAACTGCAAGGAACTCACCCTAAGGCTCCCACAGGTTAAATTTTTAATGTCACGTCTTTTTCTTTCTGTACGACATACACACGCATGCCACTAGGAAAGATTCTCCTTTTAGCTCGCGACCCTTGGGACCACATTTCAGGAGATGGAGCAAGTGCTCTTCTAGCAGGTCACAACCATCGTAGCAAGGGCTTCCAATTACAGTCACTTTAAAAATGCACCTCAAATGCTTTCCATATGACGCATGCATGCTAGTTAATTAGGACAGCAGCTTAGCTAGTTCCGTAACTAGTACCAAGTGGCACCGAGTATCAGTCACCCATCAGTCACCCAAGTTGCCACTAACTTCCATCACTAACTACACAGAGCTTTTCTACTATCAGATTTGAGGTGGTTTGGTGAGAGAGAGAATGTGACCTTGGCCTGGAGCTCTCCACTGAGCCAACACCAAACAATGGCTGTGTGGCCTCTTGCCTAGTTACAAGGCTTGACAACCTATGGGATAGAAAAACCTCAGAGTGGCTGGCACAAAGGGAACCTAATAACATCACCTTGTACACCCCTCTGTAGTACCATTCACAAGCACACGCCTTTCAACTCCCAGCTGGAAGGCTTTCAACTCTAGCCCCAGGGCAACCTCACAGTGTGTGCGTGTACGTGACCCCAGCAAACACAACTATGGCAAGGCCGTCTTGATGGTGACCCCAGCAAACACAATTATGGCAAGGTGGTATTGATGGTTGCATAATCATCCCCACTAAAGGAACACTATCTCCAGCCAGGGTGCTGCTGTTTTGTTGGTCTTCAGTGCATGCTTCTTTGCTCGTATTCACTTTGATGTGAATGTCTCATCTTCTACTTCTTCTATACTTACTCCATGTGATTGCATGCATGCATGCATGCGCCATACTGATTCTAGCCACACCCACCTCGTTAAGAAGGCCACTCCCACCCACCCAGTTGCTCACCTCCTCCTGCTTTGCCCTCCAGCCAAACGACAGTGCCGCTCTGTAGGACCACCGCATGAAGACCCTGACTGGATAGCCACGCCTTCTTCTCCTCCCACAGCCACGCCCACAGCTCTCCGAGCCTGTTCGACTCCACCCTGATCGACACCGTGTAGATGGCCCGACCGGCGACAGTGATGGAGCTCATGAGGGCAAAGTTCACACCCGGGCTGGTGAACATCATCTTGGCTATTTCGGAGGCCTCAGACTTCCCAGAGACCAGTAGCGCCAACATCTGGTGGTCCCGCTGTTGGACTGCTGGAAAATCAATCTCAGCACCTGCACAGTCAGCAAATACGACAGCACCATCACGCACAGCCTTAAAACAACAGTTTGCACAGCACAATCAGGCCACCTTTTTAGATTGAGTCCTGATTACGAGGCTGACATCAAAAATATTCAAGTCTAGATTCGGCCACTTGATTAGGATAAGAATCCAACAGCAGATTTCATTACAGTTAGAAAAATATTCTCTGTTCTGCTAGCCGAGAAGAAACTTGTCATGTCATCATAGAGGTCAAGTGGACGGTGCACTTTATAGCAACTGTGAAGTCTGGTGTGGAACTGAAACCAAAGGATTTTGGAACTATGTAAAATAGTTGAGCTGTCGGCTGACCGGCCCACAGCGGGTGGGGGTCAGCGGCCGAAGTGGACCCGTCCAATCAATGTCCCATAGCCAGAGTGATTTGTCGAGGGCAAGGGAAGGTACAGTGGTGGTTGGAGTGGCAGTCACGGTGATTGCCACCATTACAAGCTTCATTACAAGCTGAATACCAGCTACACCATGTCACAGCCTCAGCAAAAGCTCCCTCCACACACACAATAGTCAGACAATGAAGCTACTACCGGCTATGGTATCACAGTACAGCAGAATCCCTCTAGCAAATGGGAACCAGCCTGATTAGTTGCCTCTAATTTGAGACCTAGTGTCTTGATTAATGCAGTTGACTCCCTCTAATCTATAGTAGCCACCCTTGGGATCAGTCAAAGTGTCCTGATTAGACTCATTTCAGGCAAGGGGGTACCCTTGGCCCCAATACACCCAGCAGCACTACAACCTCGTTTACAAGGGGGGAATCAGGATCAAGGGCCAGTGGTCTGCGTTGCTAGGCACCAAAGAATGCAATGACCTCTGAAGCACGGAAAAGAAATACAAAAATAAGCACAAAAGAAACCACACTCACATTACACTAGGTCTGCTGTTTAATTAATCCCAGTGACCTAGGTCACGTAGCCAGTGGCTATGATTACATAACAAACCATAATACTTGGACTATGACCTCTCGCAACCCCAGTGTGTACAAGACAGGAAAAAAAATTCAATATCTATCGTAAGTGTATTCATTGGTAAAGTGGAACCTGTGGTTGATGGTCACACTGTACTATAACAGGGTCACCTCTCTCAATACACTTTGAACCCATCTCCAGGTGTCACAGAGAGGTGACTGGTATACACCTCCTTGCTATATTATTAACAGGAGCTCTGTAAAATATAGCAGCTGTGGGCCCAGAGAGCATGCCTGCTAGCTAGCTATACAGAAACCTAACACATGTCTCCCACCGCACACTTACACAGCGTCTTGCTTGTCTCCGAGAGAGGGACGAAGGCTAGCTCGGGCAATGGCTGCCCACTCTGGTTCTCCAGGAGGGGGAGATGAAGCAGCGAGGAATCTTGTCTCCTCTCCTGTTTGTCCTGGGGCACGGTCAAGTTGAAACAGTGGCGGTGTCGGGCTGCACACAAGAAGGTGTTAGCGAACCTGCTCATCGTGGGGTTATCGCGAAGCTGAGATTCGCATATTCCAATGGATATGACAAATTTTTCCTCAAAGATGTGGCCTAACTGTTCGAATGCAGGAATGGCCGGGTGGCTGGAGTTCATGTAGACCTCACAGTTGAGTTGCAATGATTCCGGCTTCCAGTAGACTCCATGGACATGCATGATGCCTCTCTGTGCACCGCTCTTCCACTGCGCAATGCTCTCCCTGTCCTGGGGGAGAAGCACTGGCAGGTTGGAAAGCTTGCTCAGGGTGTCATCACACCCAGTGTACACCAGCAGGCAGCCTCTCTCCTGCAGCTTGCTGAGGTGAGTGAGGGCTGGTGGTGGATCACCTCTCAGTGCCACTGCATCCAGCTTGAAGCAGCGCTCCAGCCATTCAGCGTAGCGGCCACACTGCTGCATGCTGGCCGATAGTTTGGCCAGAGGCTCGACCTTCAGGGCATCCCTGTACCGCTGCTCACACTCCTTCAGCTCAGCTTCGCTCTGGAACTGCCCTGACTCCAGGAGAATGCCTATGCCCTCGTTCACCATCCCCCTGACATCAACAGCTGGCAGTCTGGGAGGGTTTCTTGGCGAGGTAGTGGAGATTTCGTTGTCAGCGATGGAGCGTCTGAGGGTCACTGCCGTGAAGAGAGGCCCCAAAACAATGATGAACTTGCTTGGATCGATTTCCAAGCTGGGTCCATCCATCTTCACACCTTCTCCTGATCAACAAACTAACAGATCTGGTCAGGAGAGCTAGCTAGGTAGCTACAACTTTGCAGGGCTAGCTGGCTTTGAGAAAAACCTTTGAGCTAAACCAGACAGCTTCTTTTATGCAGTTTCACCTTGCATGCACTGGAGAGCTCCACACACTGCAACTACTGTTTATTGTTGACTTGTCATTTTTGAACAACACAAAAGGTCGACCGCAGGAAGTGGTTAATCACTCACCTTTCTTTCACGGCTGCTCCTCTGGGGTCAAAAAGGTCAATTGGGGCAGTGCAGAGGTTGTCAACAAGCTATGCAGCCTGGAATTCTATTTTAACAGCTAATGGAGCATGGAGAAAAAGCTATGCATCAAGAACTACACCAACGCTAGCGTAGCTTCAGTCATCTATCTTCCCCTGAGAAGGGAAGTAGTCGCTGGATTTGAAGGTATGTGTAGAAGAAAAGATGTCAAAACAACAGATCTTCCAGCTGGATGATGAGATCTCTGTTCAATGTGATGTATGCATCATGGCTTGAACTTAAAACTAGGCAGAATGACAAACAACAGTTTTGTTTATCAAAAAGGTGTTAATTGGTATTAATGAACTCCACCTCCTTTTCTTGTAATAGATGAGAGCATGAGGTGACCAAAGAGAAATACAGCAGCATGCATAGTGTAGTATGGTTTCCATGCAGGCTTCCATGCAGTCGTCCTGCTTCTTCAAAGCAATCCACCTAGCTTTATTTGGCTGCTGAAAAATGATTCAGCCATGTGAGATTTCCTGTTAGCTTACCTACCTGGGGGGGGGGGGGAGGGTTGGGCGTGCATACATGCATGGGATGTGTGTGTGTTGATGCTGTGCCTTTGGTGTGTCTGAGGGCCTTAGCAACAGATTATGCACTTCCTGCTATTGCTGTAAGGTGCGGTGATTCTGTTTTCTCAAGCAAAAGACAAAACCTGCCCATTACTTTTCTAATCTCTCAAGGAAAGGATCTTTTTTGTTGATATAAGTTTTCCTGTGGGTAGGACAGTGGGTTGGCTGGAAAAAAAAGGTTACGTGGGTAAGTTTACAAAAAGCCCGAAAAAAAGGATGTTATTTCAATTTTCATAATGTGCTCTTGACTATCTAGGAAGGACGTTTCCCTTTGTGTGCTGTTTGTGTTTATATGGGCCTGCACAGGATGTGGTTGTTTACATGTATGTGTGTGTGTGAAATTTGAATCTCTATCTCCTGTGTGGAAATTTCAAAATTTCCCCTCAGCCCACCTACAGCCATTATGAATGTGCTTTGATGCCACATCAAATGCACATTTCTTTTGCTTCATTGAAACTTTATTTACCTTGAGGGTGTTTTGGAATTCTAAGGAATCCATCTGTTACCTTTGTTAGGTTTGTGTGTTTGTTTGTTAGGTTTGTTTGTTTGTTTGTTAGTTTTTGAGGTTTGTTTGTTTGTTTGTGTGTAGATGGCC
>JAAGOD010014004.1_pt1 | contig 16335 bp, 20 predicted proteins | sample 8389681 | NCBI WGS metagenome assembly JAAGOD01 (sample SAMN13964374, study PRJNA552185) | sponge metagenome | biome: deep-sea hydrothermal vent fields; feature: spots directly above weak diffusing fluid; material: seawater and sediment | host: Tedaniidae sp. KZ-2020 ... | reverse complement strand
GGAGGGGCAAAGGGAGAGGGGGGGTCAAGTGTTATGCAAGAATGGGCAAGAAGAGGTTATGTAGAGGTCTCACAGCTGCTATGGAGTCCTCTAGTGTTGCTGCAAACGACTCCACCAGTTCCAGGGGAAGATCGGAGACAAACCCTATGGTGTCCACATAGAGCACAGGGAGTCCGCACGGCAGCTTTCCCCCGTGGAGGGTGGAGTCCAGAGTGGCAAAGAGCATGTCTTTAGGAGACATATCCTCGTCTTGGGAGAGGGCTTTGATCAGGGTCGTCTTCCCGGCATTGGTGTAACCCACTATGGCCACGGTTGGCATGGCAACTCGCTTGGCTCTCCCCTCTCGAAGGAGGCGTCTCTTGCTACGGATCTCATCCAGTTCCTCCTGCAGTTGCCGCAGCCGTCTCTTCATTGCAAACCTCCTGGAGTCACTCTGTGTCTCTCCCATTCCACCACTGGGGGCCCCCGACCCGTCTGACTGGTCAAACAGCCTTGCGTACGAGTACGGTATCTCGGCCAGTTCCACCTGCAGCTTTGCCTCCTTGGTGTGAGCACGCTCCTTGAAGATACTCAGGACTATCCCAAACCTGTCAAAGACCTTCTTGCCAAAGACCTCCTCCAGCTGTCTGTGCTGGACGGGGGAGAGGGTGGGGGTGTTGATGAACACACCCGTCACCTCCTCGCCAAGACGTCTCACCTCTGACTTCAGCTCCGCGGTCTTGCCCCGCCCAAACAAGGTCTGGTTGTTGATCTTTCGGAGGGCATCGATGCGCTGGTAGCCCACCTCCCAGCCCTCGATGGCCTCCACAAGAGACACGGCTTCTTCCAGTTTGGACTCTGCCGACACGTGGGGCTCTCCTCTGCTGGACTTGCAGTCTGGCTGAATGACAGCCAGTCTCTGGTGGTCCCTCTCGCTCTCCAGAGTCACAGTGTGCAGTCTCTGACGCAGTGATACCTCCAATTTCCTTACCACAGGCAGGCTGCAGTCAAACCAATGTCCAGTTCTCCCTGAGCGCTGAAAGATAAGCTTCATGCCTTCTACACATCCTTGGGTGCTACCTTGAGTGCCAGCCAGGACTGCCAGTGACCTCCAAGTCGGTCTCTTTCTTGGGGGAATCCTCCTGAGACAACAGTGTCTCCACATACTTTATGGAAGTGGTCGTCAGAACAACAAACAACTTTGTTAAGGAGTGCTTTTCATGGTAAAAGTTCATTGTTGTTGTTGCAGATGAGTAATATAATTGCAGAGATCAAGTGCAGGGCAGATTGAATAAATAACTTGTAAAAGCTAAAACGGATGAAATTGCAGTGACATGATTGGGCCTGAAAATGAAAGTGCCATGTTTTAGGGAGTTTTGAATTCGAGGGTGATTGAGATGTTTTCCGAGGATGAGGAACTGGAGGTGAAGCCGACTCCAGAGGTCCTGGCTGGAGAAGCTGTGGCACTGGCAGCAAGGAGGTTGTTTCGACTGTTGTTGAGGAAGGGGGAGGCAGAACTACCACTGGAGATGGAGTTGACGGTGAGGGCTTTGTCGTCCACCTTCCCCGCCGGCGTCTTGTCCGGGTGCTCGTAGTTGACAGTGTAGGAGCCCGTCCTCTTCTTCTTCCAGACGAAATACACTGTCAGGACAATCAAAACTGCAGGAACGATGGCAAAGCAAGATGATTAGCATGCATTTTTGATTCAGAGGAGTGGTTGGAATTTTAGCATGCAGGAGGAATCTGGTGGTCCAGGCATTTCAGTGCTATGATCAGATATCTTCATCTCTAACTCATGCATGTCTGAAAGATGAACATGTTACGAATTGTCTCATGGAAGGACTACAGCTTAAAGAATCAGTTGCCTTGACAATGGAACCTGATTCTGGCAAACCAGAAGAAAGAAAAAATGGTCTTGATTAGATTGGACACGAATAGAGAGCTGTACACTACCGGTTTGAAGTTTATCCAGTAACTATGACTCACATAGAATGACTGTTATCACTCCCGTGGAAACTGATGCTATGACAACAATCATGGTCATACTCAATGATGCCTGAAAGAGAAGAAAAAAGGCAACATCAACACACTACTACCTTAAGAAGCTTGGGTGTTTAGCAAGGCAGACGTCACTAACTGTGGTGTCACAGTTCAGTACTGACTGTACATTATTGACTAGTGGAATGTCCCCTCATGTCCCTAATGTAATTAACCTTGGGACCATTCCAATTACCCCTTTTACAGAGGTGAGTCCATAAAATACAACCAAAGATGGGTGCTGTCCTTTACTATCCTTTGTCGATGGGTGCCACTTTCAACTCTGTGTGACGTCAGCCAAGCATTCCATATTGCACTCTCACCTGTGTTGGCGGGACTAGAAAGACGGGTGTCACTGCCGGCGTCTCAGTCGCCGTGGGCAGGGGCTGTGACGCTGATGGCTGTGGAATGGTGGTGGAGGAGGTCGTAGCAGCCACTGCTGAAAAGTAGTACAGTAAAGAGCAAAGTCAAAGGAGCCGAGTGGTTTGGCCATAACCATGCTTAGTCTGATAGCATCTTGTCAGATTAGGGAAAATATTTATGTAGCATCAAAGATTAAAAAATGAGCAAAATGGTTTGGAATGCAGCTGGTACAACAGAGGGATGCTTCGCTCAAAAAGATCAGTATTGGCCCAAAAGGGGCAGGGCTGTTGTGGTACATGAGATTGGACTGATTGGCAATTACGCTGCACTAATTGACCTCTCAGCTGGACTAGCTGTCTCCGGCACTCAGTTTATAGTGTGCCCAAAATATGGAAACCACATGTACTGAAACCCTCATATTATATTAGCTATAGTATTTGGTCCTGGGATGGTATGTTGCCATGGCGAATGCCCTAGCTGGCTAAGTCATGCAAGCTTTTAGGAAATAATGTTTCTTGAACAGCTCTTCTCAAATACCTTGGCATGATTTGCTGTCTGTTGCCAAGGAGAAGCCATCTCTGCACGAGCACTCGTAGCCACCAGCATGGTTTATGCATATATGCTCGCAATCACCATTGTTCGACAGGCACTCGTCAATATCTGCAGCAGAACAAAATAATGGAAATTCCATGCCATTGGTTAATTTTTTCTCCAGGGGAAAATTTGTAGCTACTTACCAGTGCAGGCTACTCTGTCATCGGCAATACTGTACCCACTATCGCATTCGCAGCGAAAGCCTCCGACCAGGTTGATGCAGATGTGGCTGCATGTTGCATTAGCGCATTCATCTCTGTCCACACACGTCTTATTGTCCAGCTGCAGGGTGAACCCCTGCCTGCAGGAGCACTCGTACCCTCCTTCAAGGTTGATGCAGTTCTGGGAGCAGCCACCATTGGACACCACACACTCGTCAAAATCTGCAGAGAGAAAGCTTATTCAACTAGTGTCTTGATATATGATGCTATTTCAAACGTACCCACGCAAGACATCCTGTCTTCACCAAGAATGTAGCCCTCGTCGCATTCGCAGCGAAAGCCTCCCACGAGGTTGACGCAGGAGTGTGCGCACTGGTTATTGAGACACTCGTCGACGTCCTCACAGGCCATGCCGTCCCCTCCCAGCGTGAACCCTTCCCTGCAGGAGCACTCGTGGCTCCCGACACGGTTGATGCAGTTGTGGGCGCAGCCACCATTGCCGTCCAAACACTCATCAATATCTGAGGAACGAAACAGTTACAAGAAGGTCAACATCCTGCACAAATTAAAACACTTCCTCGACTCACCCTCGCAGTCTTTGGTGTTCTCCAGAGCAAATCCGTCTCTGCATGAGCACTCGTAGCTTCCTTCTTGATTCGTGCAGTTGTGTTCACAGCCGCCATTCAGCACCACACACTCATCAATATCTACACAATAGTAGTCCAGTGTCATGCCAGCACTGCCATCAGCACTCTATATAGAGTACTCTACCTGTGCAGGATGCTGAGTCAGCAGCTAGGACATAGCCAACACTGCATTCACACCGATGGCCTCCAGGTAGGTTGACGCAAGAGTGCTCACAGCCGGCCGTGGGGCACTCGTCGATATCCTCGCAGGTCCTGCCGTCTCCCCTGAGGGCGAACCCTTCCCTGCAGGAGCACTCGTGGCCACCGTCATGGTTGATGCAGTTGTGGGCGCAGCCTCCGTTGGAATCAGCACACTCGTCAATATCTGCGTGATAATTGGCCACAAAAATGATTGGAAGGAGCTGTCGGTTCAGGTATCAATCTACTGCTGTATCTACCTGCACAGGATGTTCTGTCTGGCTCCAGGAGATACCCCTCCAGGCATTCGCACCTGAAGCCTCCAAGCAGGTTGACGCAGCTTTGGTTGCAAGGCGCGTCCACCGCGCACTCATCAATGTCCTCGCAAAACCTGCCGTCCTCGGCCAACACGTACCCTGACCTGCACTGACACTCGTAGCCACCTTGTCGGTCAATACAGATGTGGGCGCAACCTCCATTCAGCATCTGACAGTCATCTGCATCTAAGTATTCACAACAATAAGTATTTACAATCACGGGGGTGGAATATGTGGGCGTTGAATATAATATAGCCCACTCTATCCCTTGTGATTCCTACCACTACTACTCTATCCTAGTGATTCTTACCACTGCAAGTGACACCATCTGGTTCCAGGGCATAGCCAGGGTTGCACTCGCAACGGTACCCTCCGAGGAAGTTGACGCAGCCCTGGCTGCACACGTCACTCACGCACTCGTCCACGTCATCACATGTCCTGTTGTCTGGGCTCAGAGAGAAGCCTTCTCTGCATGAGCACTCGTAGCTGCCGATATGGTTGACGCAAGTGTGGGCACAGCCACCGTTCGATAGCACGCACTCATCCACGTCTGAAAAAATATTTGCTTGGCTCAAGTTTTAAGTTTATATGGTCATGCCATGTCTTGCAACATACCCACACAGGACAGCCTGTCTGTGGCGAGAATGTAGCCCTCGTCGCATTCGCAGCGAAAGCCTCCCACGAGGTTGAAGCAGGAGTGTGCGCACTGGCTGTTGAGACACTCGTCGACGTCCTCACAGGCCATGCCGTCCCCTCCCAGTGCGAACCCTTCCCTGCAGGAGCACTCGTGGCTCCCGACACGGTTGATGCAGTTGTGGGCGCAGCCACCATTGCCGTCCAAACACTCGTCAATATCTGAACAGCCACAGCCGAATTTAAACACTGAAAAATATCTCTTTGTGAATGCCAACCTTGACAATCTCTGGTGTTCTCCAGGACATAGCCCTCCCTACAGGTGCAGGTAAAACTTCCATTGGTGTTGACACAGTTATGGGCGCAGCCACCATTCAGACGAACACACTCATTAATGTCTGCAATGCATCACAACAGAAGTCATCATAATGAACGTCAGACTGGTTGTGACTGTCGTAGCTCACCTATACAGGTCACTGCATCCGCGTCCAGGAAGTATCCACTGTCACACTCACAGCGAAAGCCTCCGACTAGGTTGATGCAGCCCTGGCTGCAAGTCGCAACCGAGCACTCGTCTCTGTCCGCACACGTCTTGTTGTCCAGCTGCAGGGTGAACCCCTGCCTGCAGGAGCACTCGTACCCTCCTTCGAGGTTGATGCAGTTCTGGGAGCAGCCACCATTGGACACCACACACTCGTCGATATCTGCAGGGAACAAGCCCATCTCAATCAACACCTGTGGCATTTTGTGATGGTAGGACTTCAAACGTACATACCTGCGCAGGACTGCCTGTCCGGGCCAAGAACATATCCCTCGTCACACTCACAGATGTACCCTCCAAAGAGATTGACACAGTTGTGGCTACAGGGGTTGAGCTGGCATTCGTCCAAGTCTTCACAAGTGGTGTTGTCCTGACTCAGCGTGAAGCCTTCCCTGCAGGCGCACTCGTAGCCCCCGGGGAGGTTGACGCAGCTGTGGGCACACCCACCATTCGACTCCAAACACTCGTCAATATCTGAGAATTTCAATTTTACAGCTCGTTCAATCCCCATAATTAGAGGAGCTGCTCTAATGAGGCCCCCATTCACCCACCTTGACAGATTCTGCCACTCTGCAACTCAAAGCCGTCTTCACACGAGCATTCGCGGCTTCCCTCGGTGTTAATACAGTTCTGATCACAGCCACCATTGGAAGTTGCACACTCGTCAACATCTGCACAAAGATTTGAGAGAACATGCTAAAAATCTTTTTTTGTTGTTGCTTAGGCTGCTGCAAGCTTACCTCTGCAGGTTACTCCATCCACATCTAGCCCGTACCCTGCAAAGCACTCGCAGTGGTGACTGCCTGGAGTGTTGACACAGAAGTCACTGCACCCAGCCGTGGGGCACTCGTCAATGTCCTCGCAGGTCCTGCCGTCCCCCCTGAGGGCGAAGCCTTCCCTGCATGAGCACTCATGGCCGCCCTCATGGTTGATGCAATTGTGGGCACAGCCACCGTTTGAATCATCACACTCGTTAATATCTGAAAATCATTTTAAGACGCTATCGTAAACACGACCACCCCTCGGACAAGAGGGACATGGACATCTGCTTTGGTTGAGCTAATGTTTCTAGTTAATCCATTACTGCCCACACATCAAAGTCTTGAAAAGCTGTACCTGTACACGATACGTTGTCTGCTTCCAGAAAATACCCCTCCAGGCATTCGCAGCGGAACTCCCCGGGCAGGTTGAGGCAGGTCTGGTTGCACGGCATCTCCAGCGAGCACTCGTCAATGTCGCTGCAAAGCCTGCCGTCCCCAGCCAACAGAAACCCTGTTCTGCACCGGCACTCGTAGCCACCCTCGTGATTGAGGCAAATGTGGTCACACCCCCCATTCTGCGTCTCACAATCATTGATATCTGGAGGGGGAAAATGTTATTATGAGTACCCTGAGGCATTATAACTGGAGTGTTGAGTGAAATCTTCGATAAAGGACCCTCCAAAAGAGGACAAACCTCCCAACAAAGGACAAAATGGTGTTCCCGAGCATGTCCATTGTTCAGAGGTTCCACTGTATCGTGGTCTTACCAGCACACGTAATGCCATCCTCCTCCAGGACATAGCCTGGCTCGCACTGGCAGTGGAAGCCTCCAGGCGTGTTCACGCAGCTGTGGCTGCACCGCGTGCTGTTCAGCAAGCACTCGTCCACGTCCACGCAGGAGCTGTTGTCGGCCGTGCTCAGGAGGAACCCTTCCCCACACGAACACTCGTAACCCCCGGCAAGGTTGAGGCAGTTCTGGTCACACCCACCATTGGACACCGAGCACTCGTTGATATCTGTCAGTAAGAACAGAGTGATTCAATCGGCAGCAGTTGGAAAAAGAGAGCCCGTCCACTACTATCTCTATACAAAGACCACTTATCTTCGTCTCGAGCTCCTATTTTTATCTGGCCCACAAATGTGGTTACCATATCGGGTTTCATCTGGCCACATGGTGTGGTTACCATGGCAGGTTTCCCCGTACAGTTTTATCCAAGCCAACCCACCCACCTCACCTTGACAATTCCTGTTATTTCCAGTTAGCTGGAAGCCATGATGGCAAGAGCACTCGTAACTTCCTTCCTGGTTGCTGCAGATGTGATCACAGCCACCATTAGAAGCCAGACACTCGTTAACATCTGGATAACCAAAGGCACAGACCACCCTAGTGATATCACTGTGATTGGGAGGAATTAAGTACCCCACCACCCCCTAGGGCTGGTCAATTATTATATAGCACTGTGTGTTAGTAAATCCCATTAGCACCGAGCACTGGTAGGAGTTGGTGGTTGTGGGGAGGATCTCAGCACCACATTTTGAGCATTTCTGGACCACAAGACTAAGTGGCCACTGATTGACCCGATCCGACTCACCATTGCAGGTGAGGTCATCCACCGCCAGCTGGTAGCCCTGGGGGCATTCGCAGCGGAACCCCCCCACCAGGTCCACACAGGAGTGGCTGCAGGAGGCCGCGGCGCACTCGTTGATGTCCTCGCAGGACCGTCCGTCCCCTCCCAGCGTGTAGCCGTGCCCGCAGGAGCAGCTGTGGCTCCCATCCGTGTTTGTACAGTCCTGGTCACACCCACCATTCAGAGTCACACACTCATCAATATCTGAAAAGAGACAGACGGAAAAAATAAAATTCTAACTGAGGAATCCTAGCTATTTGATAATTTGGAGTCTTGTATCACAACCAGCTCTCTGGAATGTGCCTATTGCAAATGATATCAATAGCTGACGCAAGTGCTCACCAGCACAGAGAAATGGATTTTCTTCGCTGACAGTGTATCCTTGGAGACACCGGCAGCTGTACCCCCCTGGCGTGTTCGCACAAAAGTGACTACATCCTCCGTTGTTAGTTAGGCACTCGTTGATGTCTGTAAACAAGATTTATAGCAAGTCTCTAATGAACTGTGAACGAGCTAAGCTTTGTAGTTCAGGGAGTCCTGAAGTCTGGCTCACTGCACTGACCGTTGCAGGCACTTGCATCAGCTGGGTTCCGGGAATAGCCATTCCGGCAAAGACATTCGTAGCCTCCATTGTGGTTGATGCAGTCGTGTGCGCACCCGCCATTGGATGCCGAGCATTCGTTGATGTCTGCGTACAGAAATTCAATCGTTGTCAGGGAACAGGTATGTTGTCAAAATCTCGCAGGTATGCAGGCTACACTAAAATTACCTGAACATGATAGAGCATCTTGGTCTAAGCTGTATCCCTCTTGGCACTCGCAGCGAAAGGTCCCGGGGAGATTGGTGCAGACATGGGCGCACGGGGAGCTGACGCACTCGTTGATGTCCACGCAGGTCAGGCCGTCCTGCCCCAGCACGTACCCTTCCAAACAGGAGCAAGCGAAGCTCCCCTCACTGTTGCTGCAATTGTGGTCGCAGCCATCAACAGCCTCAAGGCACTCGTTGATATCTGAACAAGACACATATAATGGTGAGAAATTGCTTCATCAAGGACTCACAAAACAGTCGTAACACAAATATGGTATCAGCGAGCAGTTGAGATTATTTACTGAATTACAGTACTTGTGACTTAAGGCATGAGGGAATTAGAATGCATCACAATTCACAAGTATGGTTTCACAACATACCAGAGCAAGAAGCACCGTCTGCATTGAGTCTGAATCCATCAGCACACGAGCACTTGAACCCACCAGGCAGGTTGGTGCAGGTGTGATTGCAAGGACGATTGACCTGACATTCATCGATATCTGAAGGACACAGAGAAAAAAAAACCCCACTTTGAGCGATTGAAGCCTGTTCTAAGCAGGCCACCTCCTACACATCAACAAGGTGTCAAGTTGTGTCCATTTTGTATGGTTTCACTTGGCCACTATGCTGAGGTTTCACAGAGGGTTCATAGCCTATGGCTGATACAGGGGATTTGCAAGTTGGTTGTCTAACTGCAAAATAGAATCTGCTGAGGTTTCACAGAGGCCTCATAGCCTATGGCTGATATAAAGGAGAGTGACTATATGTACAAGTTTGCAATGTGTAATTACTGCATTGCTGAATTGAGCAGGTGCTGGTGAAGCTCACCTATGCAGGTCCTGTTGTCTTCCCCCAGGTAGAATCCTTCCCTGCAGGAGCATTCGAAGCTGCCCACTGAGTTAGTGCAGTTCTGGTCACACCCACCATTCTCCAACGCACACTCGTCAATATCTGACAAAATACAAAGAAAAATTTATTGGCATCACAAACAGCACAGCTGTCTGTTCTAAGAACTCATTCACCGCCTACGAACTCTTTTCAAAAAAGTTACTTGGTGTGGGGTCGAATTGCATAACACTGGGGCAAAGGACCCCGCCCACTAATTTGTCAGCCCAATTTGGCCAAAGAAGACTGTTTTGACAACGCTCACTCTATTAGATTATCCTCCTCCACACTTTTCCCTAAAGGACTGTTTACCTCATGCTTAATACTATAGGCAGTAGTAGTAGTAGTAGAGTTGATTACCTCACACAGTTAGCATAGCATACCAATCAGTACAAAATAACTTGGTGTGGGGGTGCCCCCTCCAATTTGCTATCACTATAATATAACCTCCTCCCGGCAGTTATCCTTGCGTGTGTGTGTGTGCTTGTGCTTACCTGCGCAAGTGAGGGCGTCATCGCCCAGGGCAAAGCCGTGGTAGCAGGTGCAGTTGTGGCTGCCGTTGAAGTTGACGCAGATCTGGTTGCACATTCCGTTGTTTTCCAAGCACTCGTTGATATCTAAGAAAAGCAAAGGTGTACCCAGTAATTAGTGAACCCCACACTGACTGTCGCCCTCAGGGCAAATTGAATTTAAAATTGTGTTAGCAGCTAATTCCTGGGATAGCTCTACTCAGGAAGTCTTTGATTACACCATTTTCTGGAAAATTTCACCCATTTGAACTGCAAACTGCGGTTGGCACCATAAATTGAGCTGTGAATAAGAAACCAAAAATTCCTGGTGGGAACAGTTTGTTTTGTGGCAGTACAGAAACCTAAACCCTAAACCATAATGTTGATAGAAACCTCAAAATTCTCATGAAAAGTTGGGAATCCTAACCTTCCAAATTCTTTTACGCCCAAATTCACAAGAATTACGAGGTCTACATCTAAGGTTGCAATTTTAGAATTGATTTACGATCTCAACATCAACAAGCAACTTGCCTAATTCGCATCGTGCCCCCGTCCATCCATCGTCGCAGGAGCAGAGTGCAGGTGGGACGCACGCACCGTTGACGCAGTCACAGCTGGTGCAGTTCTCTGCAAACTCCTGCATCGAGCACACTCTCATTGTCTCCTCCACAAACACCTCAGCTACAGCACAAAGACACAAAATTGTTGTCATTTTCGATGCAGTCAAGAATGGGGAAATCAGAGCAACGCATCTTGCAAGAATCTATCTCATCCGTTACATGAAGTTTCATTAGAATACAGACACAAATATTGTCATTTTTCAGCTGCACAGCCACGATTGGGGGAGAATAGAATGCAATGCAAACTCCTAATTATGCAAACTTGATTTTTCTCTGCCGCATGAAGTTCCTACCCACATCAGAATACTTAGAGTTTTGGCCTAATTAACATTTTTCTGTAATTGAAAAGTGAGCTCTGGCCATGTACAAGTGAATGCTCTGAGCTGTGGGAACGCTGCATCCGTGCAGGGACCCACAGCAGCTAGCTTATAATTGTCCACAACCACAGTCTATTCTTGGGGGCTGCTGGGAAGCGTATCGTCACAGGACGTGGGCACTTGAGGGTGCTGGCCATTCACTCCTTCTATACTGCATGTATGAATCGTGGGGAGGAAAGAGTCACCTGTTCCGTGCATGCTCAACACCTAGTTCCGACAAGCACTCGTGTACTGCTACATGTTACTCCAAAATGTACTTGACTCTGTTCTGAAGCCTGACGTGTACAATTTCTGAAAAACCTTTTAGATTTGCCAAAAACACATCTGCATTCCTCCCAGCCCAAAAGCTGTTAGTGACGCCAGCTAATGCTGCTCCAGGACAACAGAACAAAGCCATACAGTCCAGAAAAAGGCAAAATAGATTGTAGACTTTCCGGTTGTGTAAGATACACTCTGTGCCATCAAGTGGGCGGGCTGGTGGTTGGGGTGTGGCGATGGTGTAAATTGGCCCTGGTGCATGCCAGCTAGATGCCAGTCTGGAGTCTGAAGGTGGAGGTTGAGACTACTGAAGCATTGTTGATCAGTAGACGTAAAAGTTTGCTGGGGTTTCACAATTGGCCACGACTGAGTAGGTGTGTGGGGCACTAGATTTGGCAATAGTCTTAATTAATCAGCATGATGTGTGTTATTAGATTGGGCAGCTCCCATGCAATTGCGTTAATCTGCCCAGATATCTATTTGTAAAGGCCTCACACCCACTTTGCAGCAAACACAGCCGGGCCTAGGAATAATCCGTATGCCTACAATACCCACAACTCTACAGATAGGGATCAAAATTGAGTCAGCCTATCGATCAGTGGGTGTGGCAACCATGGCTGGTATGCATGTAACTACTCTACGACAAGAAATCATCGTCATTCTCAGACGTTAGATACCATAATGGATTCTCCCAGCAAAGGGAGGAACTGGTTCGAAATTTGCTGATATAAACGCTAGGCCATCTAGCTTGTGTCTAATTGACTTGGGAAAAATAGTGGTCTGGCTTTTAAATTGACATGGGAAAACGGGCATTTTTGTTGAAGACTCACCCTCTGGCTGCTTGCTTGGATGGACCACTTCCACACCGCCAAAAATGCCGTCAATTCTTCGGCCGATGACCCGAGTCGCTGGTGTCCCGGCCGTTCTGTTGACACGGTAGAGACCTTGATTGAAGGAGTCCGTCCAGTAGAGGAAATCATTGAAAAGGCTGACACCGATGGAGCTGAGTGTCCCGAGAGTCACGGAGGTGTAGGCACGGTTGCCGTCCATCCTCACAGACTCCAAACTGAAAGAGCAGCGGTTCGTCCAGTAGATGGTGAAGGAGGCAAAGTCTAGCGTCAGGGCCTGGATGCAGGAGGCCCCGAGGCCACTGCGGATCACCTCCCTGGCCCGACCATCCACTCCCACTCTCTCTATGCTCCCCGTCGTGTCCAGCCAGAAGATCCACCTGAGCGAGCAAGAAAACAGCAACTGAAAAATGTCTACACACACGCGCGCAGGTGATGCTAATGAACATTGAGAAAACTGCATGCTAGTCTCGCATCAACAAGCAAAATAGCTAGTTGTCATGTTACTATCGATTATGCTAGAATGCATCCTTATCTAAAGTAGGGATGCATTATTGCATTGCAGCCAACGTCACTGTAGTCATACGACGATTGAAACGTACCCTTGTCCAGGGTAGGGGAACACAGCAATGTTGGAGGGGTTGGTGCTGCTGCCCGTGTTGAGGACCACTCTAGTCTCCTGTGTCGCAGCACCGAGGCCAAACTCGATAATGTTCCTTCTCCCCTGCTCCACAACATACACATTGTCGTTGATCCAGTCCACTGCCAGGTCATCTGGAAGGAATTTTTTGTTTGCTGACTTGGGACAGTATTAAATCACGGGATGTATTCAATGTAATGGGGACACAGTTAAAGTAGCAATTTGTTGGGAACTAATATCTCATAGAAATGCTGCATTTCGGAGCCTTGTCGTGTACTCCCTGAAAAATTCCTTTCTCAAGAAGTCCCTTTTGATTACAAGCTTTGATTGCTAAGTGAACGACGGCCCAAACTTCCATCTCTCTGCTTGCCTCCTTTTTCTTGGCTCCATGCCTTCAATTAAACCAGGGATAGTATTCAGAAAATGATGGGTTAATTCTTGGCTCCATGCCTTCAATTAAACCAGGGATAGTATTCAGAAAATGATGGGTTAATTCTTGGCTCCATGCCTTCACTTAAACCAGGGATAGTATTCAGAAAATGATGGGTTAATGCAATCAAGTCCTTCGCTGGAATTTCTGGCGAAGTTTAATTTAATCAACAGGGAGAGATGTTGTGACTGTCCGCCTGTTTAGTAATCCTTTATTGGTGGCTTGCAGTTGTCCCCCCCTGGCTCTGCTAAGGGTCTAAGCATGTGCCGTGGTCGCAGTAAGACAGTCTCCAACTATTACCAGTCTCGTAGACGCAACTAGCTAGCTGGCTATTGCGCAGAGGACTTACTGGGACGCAGAAGGCCGGAAAGAAGTCGCGTGGGGTTAGCTCCAGTTGAGAGAGAAGCCCTCCACACTTCCCCTCGGCTGTTAGTCCAGAACATGTAGTCAAGCCTACAATTTAAGATTATTTAATTTAGTCTGAAATGGAGATGACATAGGTTAATGGTTTGTGAGTGCGTGCAAACATAGGGTCACAGTGGAATGCCAGGCACTCAGCCATGACAACTGGCGAGGTGGTTAGCAAACTTGATGAAGTCATGCTAACCTGTAGTGATATTCAACACCGAGAATTTGGCCGCTAGCCGTCTGAAGGGTTTCAATTGTTCTTGGAAATGGTGGAGCCACTGGAACTTTCTCAATCGTTAAAAACCTGGCGAAGATTGCATAAGGCTCTCTGTGTGCAGTAAAAAAATATAATACAAGCCATATAAGTGGTCATGCCCGGCATAACAAGATAATAATATCGGATGGCCTCTGTACTCTTGGAATGTGAGGAAGGTTTCACAAAGCCAGTTCTAGATACTATATACCAGATGGAGAACAAGAGACTTCAATGTCTGTGATCACAAAGAATTATTATTAAGGCAATGTTGTGATACAATCACTCTACTTGGTCATCTCCTCCACAGACGATCTAGTCCTCCTATTCTGCCTTTACGTAGCTAGATAGCAGCAATGATGCAGTGGGTTCATGTGGTTCAAACCTCTCCCAGTAATTCCAGACAGATCCCTACAGCACATTACATAATCTATGTTATCATAGACAAGAGCCTATAGCATCACAAAGTGTCTGACTGGCTGACTTTAACCTTTAACCCCCCACCCCATTTTATGGCTCTGTTTCCACAGCCAATCTTCAACGCCATGTGGGCAAATACTGACAGCTGTAATGGAGTGTTAATTGATTTCATAAGCCGATGCCAGTGAGTAAAGATCACCTGTCTAGTGTCTAGTTACAAATACTGTGAAACTGCTAGTGGAACAATTTCAGTATGTAGTTATAAATGCCCCCAACATTTTCTAATTTTGCTTCCAGGAATTTTGAATCTTTATAGCTAATTAAGTTTCTATGGTCAAGGCCATCAGACTGACAGCATGATAAAATCACAACCACAGCAGTGTTTACTGCATTTGGAACACCCAGGCATCCTAATCAGTGCAGCCAACAAGAAAAGCAGGGACCTCTCGAATAACACTACATGCGATAAATGGTATCCCTGAAACATGATAGCTAGCTAGAAAAGAGTTTAGTTTACTTTTGTCCAAAATGCATCATTCTGCTAGCTTGCTCAGCTGGCCTGCAAAAATGTCATTAAGGGTAGTAGCTATATCTGGCTCCCTATGGTCCCTTGCTACTTGTGCTTGATTATCAGCAGTGAGCAGTGGTCCTCTTGAGAGTGTGGCTACACTACATGTAGCCACTGCATGCAGCTAGCTATATAGCTGTGGTCTTACACTTCAGAAGCATTTTGTGCAGTTGTGGTGGCGATGTAGATGCAGAAGAATACTACTAACAATCCACTCGGTATCGGCGAGGAAGATCTCATCTTTGAAAAGCTCCTAGAGGCTTCAATCACTCACAAAACAAAATCAAGAAACACTATCATGCCTCTGGCCTGGAGAGCCGGAGGGGGCAGACGGATTTTATACTTTTCGATTTCTACCACAAGTCAAGCGCATGCGTGTAGTTACCCAATTAATCATCAATGGATGACGTGATGGCATTTGGCTTATGGATCATACACAGAGAGAGAGAGGCAGCAGTATAGTAAATTCTTTTATATAATGATAAATAGAAAAAATGATTGCCACAAAAGTTCATAATGTAAAGTGCAGTATAATTTTTATTGTTGAAACGACAACAAGCAAATAAACGAACAAGAACCAATCAATTACAATGCATGAAGTGCAAAAGTGAAGTGTGGAAGAAAGAAAAGTGGAAGATTATAGAGTTTGTCTTGGGCCATAGCGGATTCCTGGCTGCACACGTGGCATGGTGATCAGACCTGTCGTCACCCCCGCCGCCATGGACGCCTCGCTGTTTCTCGACCACCTGCAGTCGTCTGCGCGGTTGTTGATGAGGCTGCTGCCAGCGTCCTCCCCGCTCCCTGCAGAGCTCAGCACGGCGACCCCACTCAGGAGCCTGCCGCGCTGGCACTGCTCCGTGATATCCCTAAAGCTGCTGTGCGCCGAGCTCGTCCCACACTCCGCAACAGACTGGAGCCTCGATCGTGGCGAGTGCTGCTTCACGTAAACATTGTAAGACCCGGTTTTTCTTTGCTTGTACTTGAAGAATAGAAAGACAAGATACATGGAGATGGCAACTGCAGAGAGAGAGAGAGGGAGGGAAGGCGCAAAAAATGAAATAATCCTGACAACTATACGCTTCTGGAAAGTATGTAGGGGAAACTGTGGTAAATCTTGACAACTACAAGCTTCTGGAAAGTATGTAGGGGAAACTGTGGTACAACAGTGACCCTAGGTGATTACATGGACCAGGAAATGAGCATGATGTCACCAAGCAGTGGATGTGGGGTGATAGGTCACTGTGTGTCTAGGGGAAGCCATCTTGAGCAAGCAGCTAAGTGTGTTGATAGTCACTTGAAATTGGCGCTAATTGTCGAAGCACAAATATTTATTACTGATTAGCATACTCTGCACTTAGAGTTACTTCAAAATATGCTTCTGATTTGTATTGATAGTCAATGACTATTGTTGAGAAGTTAGCACTTATTATGTTTAAAGATTTTCTTATGACCCATAACTTAGCACTTATCACAG
>JAAGOD010056787.1_pt1 | contig 16431 bp, 23 predicted proteins | sample 8389681 | NCBI WGS metagenome assembly JAAGOD01 (sample SAMN13964374, study PRJNA552185) | sponge metagenome | biome: deep-sea hydrothermal vent fields; feature: spots directly above weak diffusing fluid; material: seawater and sediment | host: Tedaniidae sp. KZ-2020 ... | reverse complement strand
CCCCTCCCCCTTCCCCTTCCCCTCCCCCTCCCTTCCCAGGTAATCAGACAGCAACTGAGCACTCCCCATGGCTTTGTCTCAGCCTCTCGGGAGCTGATAGACTGGTGTAGTGACATCAGAGCCTTCCAGCCCCAGTACGAGAATGGCCTCATGGCTTGTCTGCAGACAGTCAGTCGATTTGCTGCTTCTCCTGGCTTTGATCTCAGTCTAGGTAAAGGGTTGACAGACTAATATGTATAAGTGTGATCAATTAAGGAATGTGTGTTATGTTCACTATACCTTCTGCAAAGTTTCCACTTGTTGTAACTGATGTTTCAGTGGCCTTGTTGTTTGTCCCTCTTGTTAGCACCAAATGTTTCCTTGTTGTTATGTGTTTGTACTACTTTTGCAATTTCTAAATCATGTTTCCTGTTGTTGCACTATTGTTTCCTTGTTTTTGCAAAATAATGTTTCCCTGTTTTTCCTTTGCTTCCTTGTTGTTCCACTGTTTCAGTTTCCATGTTGTTGCACCAGGTTTCCATCTTGTTTTGCTGTTTCCATGTTACTACAACAATGTTTCTTTGATGTTGCAGGTTACCGGTTACTAGCTCTCTGTTCTTGTCACAAGATGAAGTTCTCACCACCTAGTGAAGGTAAGGTAGACTATCTTTCTAATCAAGAAGCACACTCATTTCAGGCAGTGGACTCCCTCTAATCTGGCCACCCTTGGGACCAGTCAAAGTGTCCTGATTAGAGGAGTGGCCTCATTTTAGGGGTGGATTTGTACTATGCAGTTGACTCTCTAGTCTTGCCACTATTGGGACCAGTCAAAGGTGTCCTGATTAGAGAGGTGGCCTCATTTTCAGGGGTAGATTTGCACTAAGAAGCATACTTTGAAGTTTCCTCAATACAGGGGTGGCCTCATTTCAGGAGTCCAGATTGGAGGGAGTTTACTGTATCTCTCTCAGCTACTGTCGATGGAAACTATGTTTGACTAACAAAGTTTGACTAACAAAGTTTGACTAACAAAATAGCTGTCAAATCCCTGCTTCGTAGGCAGATACTCTTTGTTCACACCAACTCCTAAATGCCACTTCCCCACCATGGCCGTGTGATAACCGGCAGATTTCAAGCCTTCAGCTATCGTAGTTTCATTGAGAGGCAAGCCTAAACATCATTCAAGTGAATAGTATACTGTACGCAGTATAAGTTCACATTGTTAAGGTATACCTCCCTTGCTGTTTGCTTCAAACACTCCAGGGTATATGCCACTGCGAGTCTGATAGCGTCCAGTAAGGAGAGACGCTCTTGAAGGGCTGCACACTGGACTGCTAGAGTAGAACTGTTTGAAGACAAGACCTTCTGAGGCCATCTTGTCCAAGTTGGGAGTTGTGGAAGTTGGGTGGCCATACACGGCCAGATCTCCCCAGCCAAGCTAATCAATAAAATGACACTAAACTTGGACACTCCTGGTAACCATTACATGTATAGCTATAGGTAAGTCTTTTAATTTCTAAGGAGAAAGGGCTGTCCATTGTTGGAGTGCCCTTGGTCAGAGCAGACAGCAGGTTTTTCTCAGGCACTCTACTCAGCTACCAGACTTACATCATCTGCAAAGATCATGACAATATTTGGGAGATCAGCAGTGTATACTGAATTGAATGCCATCATCATTGTGAAGGCAAAGAGCATTCTACTACTACACCCACACCTTGACACAGCCATAGCCATTGCTTCCAGCTTGGTGCAGAATCACAAAAGTGAGAAAATCATGTGATGACATGGCCCAAAGCAACCATAACAGTGTCACCACCACCATCAATCAAGCAATCAGTAAAATAAGTATATATGCTTCAGCTACTAGTATAAAGGTAAGATACAAGAAAAGTTTAGTTAGTTCCCACACATCTAGCTTGCTATAACACGAATTCTCAGTTTCTTGAAGGGTTAGCTATAACAGTTATTTTTTGCGGTAGTAGCAGTAATGCAACTTGTGACGATTCTTGCAGTCGTCGTCATCCGGATGTGCACCAGTGCACTCATTCTTGCTGAAGGCAATGGAGTTATCATCAAACTGGATGAAGTGCTCCGTCACTGTGGTCATGTTCACACTCTGACAGGTGCCTCCGTATCGATACAGCACAAACGGGTCAACAATTGGAAGCAGAATAGGATCAGAGGGTCGTCCATCGTTTCGACAGCAGAACTCTATTTTTGTGTCCTTGTCATACACTCCTTCAGGCAGTATTCCCCAAACTGAGTTTTTGCTCCGGCGGGTGAAAGATGTCTTCTTATCATTCCATGTGATGCTTCCTTCATTGAAGTTTTCCAGAGGGCAAAATTTACCTTTTCGTGCTATGCAGTATCTTCCTTCAGGCCAGTCAAACCCAATTCCTAGGTCCATATCCTCATTCTCCTTGACGCAATAGCCGAGAGTGATAACATTTCCAACCCTGATAGAAAGTTCTCTGGTTATGTTGGTTGAGATGTCAATGTTCTCTCCGCTAGTCTGAGTTCGCCGTCCAACGCCCCAATGCTTGGGGCAGCCACTCTTGGCAGCTGGTAGGGCGTACATGCCATTTGGCCACCTCATCGGGATCCTTATCTGAGGATCTGAAAGAAAATGTTTAATTTTTAGTACATCTCACTATTTTCTGTACCTGATAGGTCAGGAACTCCTAAATAGTCAGCATAGTCATTCAGAGCCTTGGCAAGATTTTCCCTTTTGGTTGCAATACTGAGGTTACTGTAACTCCTCGAGGTTCCTCTGAGACTACTCCAGTAGTCTTGGCGAAGGGCATCACTGATGTCCATGAGCTTAAGGGATATCGGCACAGGATTTTCGGCTGAGCCTATGTGAAACGATGTCACCCGTGTACGAAACTTTGAGCTGTTTTCGGCATTGGCATTGAGAGTACCAATATCCAGATCTAGTGAGCCACCAAAACCATTGAAGTTCCCACCAAATGAGATTCCTCCAGAACGCTGTATGATGTCAATGATTGCAAAATGCAACTGTGAAAAGGCTTTTGAAATCTGTTTGTTTTTTTACCTGCTTTTTCAGCTGTTGATAAACTTGAGTGTAAGTGGAAGAAGATCTATTAATTTGCTTAGTCCCAATATCAGCTCTGATGATCACATGCTACAAAACATAACAGCCAAAAGTATCGTAGATTAGTTTAGCTATTACGCAATGCTCACCGTGCCCCAGTCCTTAATGAACTGCATATAAGCAGTCATATTGTACTGCACAGGTAGCTGGCTCACTCTGTCCTGGAACCTTCTCGAGAGCCTATGGATCCCCCGGGCATCACTTAAGTACTCCACACGTCCAGCGTTGCAAATTCTTTTCTGGTCAAAGTAGACACGCTTGTTCTTGGTGGTTTCGCTCTCTGCCTTTTGAATTGCACCACTGAGGCCAAGTCTAAAGCCATACAGGGTCACTGGAACAATGTGAAGAAGGTATATAAAGAGATGACACAGTTAGCTAGCTATCTAGTCATACCTCCTGGACTTGCTCCAAACTTGAAGGATTTCTGATAGCTTTTTGCACCACTGTAGACACTATTTTGGCTACTTGAAGAACAGCCAGCCTGAGGTTGAAAGTTCACTTGATCAGGAACTTGCATTGACTGTCCCTTAAAGACCTCCTTTCCTCTCTCATATGTGAAATCAAACACAACTCGGGTGCTCAAAATTCCAGGATCTATCCCTCCAGTGTTAAAATTCCCATCTGGGCTTCCGTAAATAATGTTGTAGCCCACTCCAACATTTCGAATGGCTACAGAGAGCTTATTAACCATCTCCTCAGTAGCTTCTTGGTCCTGATCTTCCCGATTAACCGTGCTCTCTTCTAACTTCTCTGACTCAATAGCAGCTAAGAGAGACTTTTGGATGACAAGTTTCATGAAGTTGCTCAACAAGATGCGTCTCAACCTCTGCTCTGCTGATGGAGTGGAGGTTTTGGTTCCCTGGCTGGCAGACCAGTCCTGGTTGTAGCGGCCATAGTAGTCCCTATCACGGCTTGCCAGGACAACGCCTGTAAGCATCAGGAAAAGGATAAGCTTATGTGTGATGACCAACATGCTGATTAAGATTTAGCTGCTTAACTGAAAGCTTAGCTAAATACATCTGCTTTTATAGTCTTGTTTTTGTAGCTAGCTTACTAGCTTGCTCTTTCCCAACAGTTTTTGTATTCACTAACCAAGATTTGTCAAGGGTAAGCATCAAGCTTCATGGGAATGACTAACCTAGTTGTTGTTAAAAATTTTTTCCAATCAATGTGTGAAAGATGTGTGAAAGGTGAAGTGTCTAGTAATAAACTGATGTAGGCTGGGTAGATGATGTTGCTGCTATGGGGGGCTCAAATAGTCACCTGATGGATACTTGAAAAGGTAGTCTTATAAATACTGCTTTAACAGGCCTGGGGATAGTACCTAGGCTAGTCAGGCGAGGTCATGGTGGATAGTGGAATCTCAAACAGATTATTCTGAAGTGTACAAACAATAAGTAATGTTTCAGCAAGTATACCAGTAGCTAGGTTCGTTGTTGCTAACTTTATTAGCTAGCCATATTATTATTAGTTTTATTTTCTGTGGTAGTAGCAGTAATGCAACTTGTGACGACGCCTGCAATTGTCGTTATCAGGATGTGCACCAGTGCACCTATTCCGGTTGAAAATGATAGAATTGTCGTCAAATTGGATGAAGTGCTCTGTCACTGTGGTCCCTCTCACACTCTGACAGGTGCCTCCGTATCGGTACAGCACAAACGGGTCAATGATTGGAAGCAGAATGGGATCAGAGGGTCGTCCATCGTTTCGACAGCAGAACTCGATTGTTGTGTCCTTACCGTACCTTCCGTCGGGCAGTTTTCCCCAAACTGAGTTGTTGCTTCGTCGGAGGATGACTGTCCTCTTATCATTCCACGTGATGCTTCCTCCAGTGAACCTCGACTGTGGGCAGGGGCGTCCTCTTTGTGGAATGCAGTAACCTCCTCCTTGTGGAGGGCAAGACCCTCCTCTTCGTGCTAAACAGTAGCTTCCTTCAGGCCAATCAAATCCGATTCCTAGATCGTTGTTTTCGCTCTCCTTGACACAGTAGCCGAGAGTGATAACATTTCCAATCCTGACATCGACCTGTCTGGTTATGTTGGTTGAGATGTCAATGTTCTCTCCACTGGTCTGATTTCGGTGCCCACTGCTCCAATGCCTGGGGCAGCCACTCTTGGCAGCTGGTAGGGCATACATGCCTTTGGGCCAACTGAGCTGGATTCTTACTTGAGGATCTGGTGAAAAATTATTCATATATTGTCAGCAGTAGCTATGCACGCTAAATATGTATTTGGGATTAGTCCCTCTAACCTATCCCAGAGGGTTTTAACGGGTGGATTTGGAAGCATACTTTGGGGACATTTTAAGATGCGACACCATTTCTGGAGTATAGATCAGCTGTCATACCTGTTAGGTCAGACACTCCTACATAGTCAGCATAATCTTCGAGAGCCCTGGCAAGATTTACCCCTTTGGTTGCAATTCTGAGGTTACTGTAACTCCTCGAGGTTCCTGTGAGACTACTCCAGTATTCTGGGCGAAGAGCATCACTGATGTCCATAAGCTTGAGAGATATTGGAAACGGAGTGGTGGTTGAGCCTATACGGAATGATGTTACCCGTGAACCAAAGTTTGAACTGTTCTTGGCATTCATGTGCAGTGCACTGATATTCAAGTCCAGTGAGCCACCAAAATCGGAGTAGCTGCCACCAAATGTAATTCCCCCAGAACCCTGTATAAAACAATGATTTCGGTCTAGCATGACTTTATATGGAGGCTAGTTTATACCTGTAGCTTCAGCTGTCGATAAACGTGAGTGTAAGTGGAAGAAGATCTATTAATTTGCTTGGTCCCGATATCAGCAGTGGTAATCACATGCTACAAAAGAGCAGTTACAGTTACTGTATTAACATTGTCCATGTGCTTATTTGTGAACTCACCGTGCCCCAGTCTTTGATGAACTGCATATAGGCAGTCATATTGTACTGCACAGGTAGCTGGCTCACTCTGTCCTGGAACCTTCTCGAGGGCCTGTGGATCCCTCTGGCATCACTCAAGTACTCCACACGGCCAGTGTTGCAGACTTTTTTCTGGTCCAGGTAGACACGTTTTCTCCCAGCAGTCTCCCTGTGCGCTGCTCCAACTGCAGCACTGAGTCCAAATCTAAAGTCATACAGGGTCACTACAGCAATGGAAGATGACAAGATTCATGAGAAGCACCAAGAAAATAGCTAGCTATTATGTACCTCCAGGACTTGCCCCTAGCTTTAGAGAGTTCTGATAGCTCCTTGCACCACTGTAAACACTAATTTGGCTATTTGCAGAGCAACTGTCCTGGGGTTGAAAGTTCACCTGATCAGGGACTTGCAACGACTGTCCCATATGAAAGACCTCCTTTCCTCTCTCATATGTGAAATCAAACACAACTCGGGTGCTCAAAACTCCAGGATCTATCCCACCAAATTTAAAATTCCCATCTGGGCTTCCGTAAATAATGTTGTAGCCCACTCCAACATTTCGAATGGCTGCGGAGAGCTGATTGACCATCTCCTCAACAGCTTCTTGATCCTGTTCATCCCGATCAATCATGCTCTCTTCTAACTCCTCTGACTCAATACCAGCTAAGAGAGACTTTTGGAGGACAAGTTTCATGAAGTTGCTCAACAAGATGCGTCTCAACCTCTGCTCTGCTGATGGAGTGGAGGTTTCGGTTCCCTGGCTGGCAGACCAGTCCTGGTTGTAGCGGCCATAGTAGTCCCTATCAACAGCCTGCAGCTGGCTTGCTAGGACAAGGCCAGTCGTCAGAAAAAGGATGAAAATAATATGAATGACGGACATAATGACAATGTTTAGCTGTCTGAGCTAAACAATAATGAATCTTCGATTTTATAGAATCTGTTATCATCTTATATCTGAGTTGTTGTAGTTAACTGACTTGCTCCCAAAATATTGTGTATTCATAGCTAATGGTGGTAGCTGGAGCTTTTGAAACCACACATTTGTTATGGGAGTAAGTTACTTTCGTTGTGACCAAAAGGGAAGTGTTGAAAGATGCTGTTTATCATAAACACAATTAGCTAGCTTCATCATAACAGTCCAGTGATATAGAAAGTTGCACTTTGTGTAGGAGTAGCTAGCTGGGTATCACAGGAGCTCTCACCACTTCACACCAATGGATGTCCATGATTTTTACCAATTTTGTCCATCCTGAAACTCAGAAAAACACACACTTTACTCTCCATCACCCTCTGATGCAATCTCTTGATGGTGAAGAAAAACAGTTGGGATTGGCTATGTAGCTGAGGGTATCTTCTGTTTCTTATCGAATCAGGCTAATTGACATCAACACCCATTTAAGCAAGTCTCACTGAGACTTGAAAGGTCTGTACTGATTGAAAGGGTTTTTACAGCCAGGAGAGCTCCATCACACCCTTGAGCTCCACCTACTTTGACATCACAAAACCATGTGCCTCCATGAAAAAAGTGAACAATGCATGATGACAATTACAATGAATTAGCTATGATGATCCCTCCACACAAATTATCTTTCAAACTAGTCACTGTCATTTTCATCTACACTTGGTTCCCTATAGTTCATCATTTTTTCTTCTGCCTAAAAACAACAAGATGGAGATACAGGTACCCAACTACCTGGCTAGTAAATGTTCTTTTAACCTCGTCAAAGCTGACTTCAAACACATCAGCTATTATCCTGATCAAACACTCTGGCAGCAACACAGACATTACATAGCTGAAGAACTGGAGGGGGAGGGGAGGAAATTTGGGGTGCATTTTGAAAGAAAAAAAAACTTCCTACAACTCATACAATGATCTACCTTCATGTGCCGTCCACAGAATATTCTGAGGAGAAAGTGGGTGATCAGTTCAACCTGCTCACTAGTAAACATCCTCGTATCCACTTGATACTTTAGGGCCTCTACAGTTTGAAAGATCTGCATTCACTATACAGTGGACTCAAATCTGGACCCAAGAATGCAGACTGGGCACAAGGGTGACCTAGTTGTAGGGGTCGATTAGTACTATACAGTAGACTCCCTCTCATCCATCTAATCAGGACGTTTTAATTTGTCACAAGGGTGCTCCAGATTAGAGGGAGTCCGCTGCGCACACCTCTCTTCCTGCAGCTCCCAGTGACAAACTCCTCGTGTCTCCGTGAGGCAACCTGCCGTTTGAAGATGTCGATCAGCAGTGACTTGGACAGAAACATCCACTGCTTTAGCTGTTTGGGGGTTAGGGAGGACACACTCCTGGAAAAAATGAAACACTTCAACAGCTTTTCTCCTTTTTTTTGCTTAGCGTTTCATACTCTGCTCCTTGCACCACCTCCCGAGGAGTCTTTCTTCTCTTGGCAGAGTTGAGCTTCGAGTGAGGTGGATGGTGACTAGAGTCTTCGCTGCCAGAGTCACTGCTCACTATGAGTATAGAAGAATCTGGAGGAAGAGATGATACACTATACTTCATGAGTGGCCAGGTTAGAGGGAACTTAAATAATACCTGGCACACTTGTCAGATCAACTACTTCCACACTTGTTTCCTCTGCAGACCTTGTGCAGCCACCACAATCTGCTGGCCTGTCCTCATCGTGATTGGCATCAGCTGGACTGTCATCTCTCCATCCTTCTTCCTCCTCCCCCCCCTCTGTCTCTTCCTCTTCCCTCTCTTCTCCCTCCTCATCCCTCTTCTCTCCCTCCTCCTCCTCCCCCTCCCCCTCCTCCTCCTCTTCATCTAAAGATGTGATAAAAGAACATGCTATCTTCCACTATAGCTCACACTCACAGCTTTCTTTGATGACACAGCGATTCAGTACGGAGGGACTCTCCGAATCAATGTCAAGTGACGGCAGGCTGACTTGACGGGATTCCAATAGAGTAACATCAGGAGTCAAGAAGTCATCGAGTCCCGTGTCTTCCATGAATATGCTATTGGTGTAGTGGACATCACTGCTTTGCTCTCCATGAGCAGAGCTACCACCGTATATTGGGGACAGATAGGGAAGGCCATGAGATGGGTTCGGGCTCAGAGGAGGTGTCTCGTCCCAATCAATGGTGGCTACATCAGCATTGTCTGCATCAATGGTGTTAGTGGGCTCTTCAGTGCCAGCAAAATCAGCTGTGTTTAAATCATCCATAGGAGGAGTTTGGACTGACTGTTTTCTATTTCTCTGTTTAAACAGAGGAGTCAGTGATAGGTCACCAGGCTTATCAGGTTTAAGAGGGTCCTCCACTTCCGAGTCAAAATCACAAAAATCATTGACAGCTTCTTCGGTCAGATCCACGCAGAGGTCAGAGTCCGTGAAGGCAGGTGTTGGGTGCTTCCTTTCCAGGAAGTCTGTTACAGAGAGCTGCTTTGAGGAGTTGCCAATGTCCCTTAAGGAAGAGGGAGATGGGTCAGTCTTGCTCCTCTTGGCCAGCAGGGGTTGCCTGGTGTGCTCATCTCCCCCTAGTTTCCTCTTTGCCTGTCTCCTCTGCATTGCCCTGAGGGCAGTGCTTCCACCCCCCTGCCTAGCCCTGAGGGCAGTGGTGACAGGGATTTCGGACAAGCTGCACACACCATCCAGTGCTGGGTCTAGGGAGGAGGATGAGGGTTGGAAGTAGGTTTCGATGCTGGGACTGAAGGAAGTGCCGGGGGAAAGCTGGTTAAGAACCTGAGGGTAGGAGGGAGGAGAGAGGGGGAAGGGGGACGGAGAGGGGGGAGGAGATGGAGGAGGAAGAGGGGGTGAGGGGAAGGGGAGGAGAGAGGAGGGGAGGAATATCCCATATCATTATCTATGTTCCCCACTCACTACCTTCAATACGCCTTTAGGGTCAGTCTTGGGGTAGCAATCCACAAATACCTCCATGCAGTTTCCCAGGATACGAAGTGCCTTATATCCACTGCCTGAGTCAACAACATAGCTAGCAACATACTGGGCTGTCACTATCATACGATCCATACCAGTGGTTCGCTGATTCAGAAAAGGAAGGACCTTCCTACCTTCCTCAGAAATAAAGACAGCTTGTGGGATGAGGCCAGAGAACACCTTGGGCTGTGGGTGGAGATTAGAGTCATGTGACAAGGAGTGACGGGAGGAGGGAAAATAGACAGCTCACATGCTCAGGAATCACAAGATGCTGTCTATGTTCAATAGGCTTAAACTTGTACACAACTCGAAGATTTCTGCCTAAAAATTACCAGCAATAGTATTAAACATTGAGAAGTGGAAGATAATTCTAGGTTGGGGGGACACTCATATAGCATAGAGAGGAGCTAGGTTTGCTCGTTCACTTTTCTGAATGCCACGCATTACCCTAGTAGAAATCTCAGCTTTTCAATTTGTTCTGTCTATGGATTACAATACAACACTAGAACCAGCAGAAACTAACCGGGTTGCAGATCACATGACTCATTGATCTAGGTCTAGGTCTTAGCCACTAAATGCCAAATCCAGCTTACTGTGTTTAAACTTGTAGTTCTGTGCGGATTTGGAGGATTTTGTATTCCCTGGGTTGAGTTGGTTTTCTTCTTCTGAGGCAGACGAGAGTATGACCTCATAGACCAGCGCAAGAAATTCCTGAATAATGAGAGGCAGAGAGTGTATGTAGAGCAGAAGGGTATATATCAGGGACTCACTAGCTACCTGATTTGTTTTTTCCGTGAACCAGGAGAAGCGCTGCAAAGGAGAGCTACAGGGAAGGATGTGGGTCTGAATCACCATCACATCTGTCCTCTCTCTGGTCAACTAGATAGGGATCACTGCTAGTAGAGCACAATTCTTTAGCTTCATGGCTAACCTGGACCAATTGGGTGACACTACAGTGCTCCATCATCCAGCTGTTTTTTTAAATTTAAGTTTCCCTCCAAAAGTGGCTAAGGTCGTCAGGCGTCAGGAGGACAAAACACTTTCCTATATCAAAAATGGCGGCAAAGAAGAGTACCAGAAAAGACGCCATATCTCAGGCAGAGAAGTTGGCAGAAGCGAGACAAACTCTCAAAAGTGAGTGATATCACCTGTTGATACTCTAGCTAGCAAATTATAGTACATTCTCTTCAGCTGTGAAGGAAATCTCTGATTTGCTGAACACTGGCCTGGACGAAGAGACACTGCAGATATGTGTGCAGCTGCTGGAAGCAGGTGTGAACCCCGAGGCCCTTGCTGCAGTCGTCATGGAACTACGGAGAGAAACTGCCAACATTAAGGTACCTTTATAGTGGAAGTCCTAGAACCCCTGAAATGAGGAATCAGGACTGTGTTGATCCAGAGGGAGTCCACTGTGTAGCCACTGAGTCCACCCCCCTAGTGAGGACATTGCCTGATCCCAAGGGTGGCCAGATTAAAGGAAGTCCACTGTGTAGTACAACTCCAATCCTGAAATGATTCCACCCCTCTAATCATGACAACACTCTCTGATCCCAAGGTGGCCAGATTAGAGGGAGTCCACTCTATTGGGGTGTTGTGCACATGTGTCTGGCTATAAGTATGACGTTCAAAATTCCACAGGAGCAAGAAGAAAAGGGAACATAGTGAACTCTGAAAGGCAGCAGCACAGAACAGCACTACACACAACTTCAACTCTTTAAGCATCAAAATGACCCTCAGCACGCACAAAAGTGTAATTGTAAAGCAATGAGTGAGTTATCCCACACTGTGAGACCTAGTCTGTGCTGTATTTCTTGTCATGGTGCTCACTGCTTTCCTCTCCATGATGGCCTCCTGCTTGTCGGCCGCCTCCTTGATTTTCCACGCCATCGTGACGTCCTTGCGGTGGCTCATGAACGCGGTCACTCGTGGGTGGAGCACCTGGGACCCAACACGTCCCGTTCTCCCGACACGGTGGAGGTAGTCGGGAAGATTGAGTGGAAAGTCAAACAGCACAATGTGGTTCACCTGAAAAATAACTGTTCATCAATGACACTTCTTGAATATACTGGACCTCCCTCTAAATCTGGCCACCCTGGACTGGCCTGGATTAGAGGGAGTCCACCACATTCAAGAGGCAGTTTGGATCTTGAATGGGATCAAGGGGAAACCCCACCTGGCTTGTGTCAATCCCTCTGGAGGCTATATCAGTGCAGACCAGCACCTTAGAGTCTCCTGCCTGGAAACTCTTCAACAGGTTCTTCCTATTCTGAAAGAGTAATCAAATCACCATAGGCTAGGCTTAAAACAGGAGATGAACTATACTTTACCACAGCTGAGAATCCTCCGTGCAGCTTGATGAGGGTGATGCCATGTGACTGGAGGTGTTGGGCAGTCCAGTCACAGCTAGACACGGTATTACAGAACACCATGAACACATCCTCAGCATTGGCCTCCATCACATTCAGAAGTCTCTCTGGGACAACAGAGACAATGAAAACAGCAGTACCAATAGTAGTAGTAGTAGTAGTAGTAGTAGTAGTAGAGGTTACTAGGTAATAGGTGGTACCTGCTTTTTCATCTTGTCTGACTTTCACAAATCTTTGCTGAACGTGAGGCAGTACCTGATGCAGATGCTTGCTGGAGACTTTCTTGACATTCTGAAGTAAAGGAACCACACTTACCTACACTAAAAAGATGCCACCATCAATAGTTACTGGTATAATTTTCTCCACAGTGCTAAGCAGGTTTTCGTTGAGTGTGGCCCCAACGATGGTGACCTGTGCCCCCTCTGCTCTCTCCAGCATCGATGGTGGCTTCTTTGTCCTCATCTTGATGGCCCGCACAATGCTGGCTGTGGCCTCCTTGAAGGAGTCATCGAAGAGAGTGTCAGCTTCATCCAGTACCAAGTGAGTGATGTCGGAGAGAATCACGCGTTCCTGTTGCCGGTACTTGAGCAGAGACTGTGGAGTTGCCACCAGCATATCCACAGGTCCAGAGAGAGCTTCTCGGATAAACTTCTGTAATTGTTTATGTTTGAACCTCTGAACAAAGTTTCCCTTATACAGTGGAACCTCCAAATAAAGGACACATTGGGACCAGCCATTTTGTCCTTTATAGGGAGGTTGTCCTCTCTTTGGAGGTTAAAAATGCATTAGCACAACAGGAAAGTGGACATTTGGGACCTTGAAGTGTGTTCTTTATTCAGAGGTTTTTTCTATTGTGTCTTTTATTCGGAGTGTCCTTTATCGGAGGTTCCACTGTAGAGAGGTTATGAACATTACCTACCCTCCTTATTCCACCAATGAGGCCAACGGCCTTGAACTTTGCTGTGTGGCAGAGAGACTTGGCCACCCGCAGGACCTGTGCTGCCAGGTCTCGGGAGGGCAGCACAATGAGTGCCCGAGGGCGCTTCAGTCTTGACAGGACCCCAAAGTGCTCCTCTTCGTCTCTTAGCCTGCTCACCATAGGAGCCAGGTACGCCAGTGTTTTACCAGACCCTACCGGTGATGAAGATCAACACAAGGAATTTCAGACCCCTACAGTGCAGACCTGTTTCTGAGGCACAGATAACGTTCTTTCCACGGAGGATCTTTGGAATGGCCAGCATTTGTATGAGGGTTGGTTTCGTCACGCCCGCTTCTGTGAGTGCCAGGACCACATCTTCGCGAAGAGACAGCTCCGAGAAGCTCTGCACCACACGCTCGACCCCTCCCCCTTTCCCATAGGACAGTGCAGGATGCTGTAGGCGGTTTTGTATGGGGTGGGTGTGGCACAGGGGCACAATCAGTGCTTACCTCAGCCTTGGGCTTTATGAGAATGGTTTTGACTCTGCTGACAGATATTGGAGGCTTCCCTCTTTGAGATCGTCCACGGACTCCGCTGACTACACGCACTGATGCCATCAAAAGCCTAGAAGAATGCATGACTTCTTCAACCTCTGTCCACGTGGGTGATAGCGTTGTTTATAGAGATGACGACCACTTTGATTTCGCCTTTTGTATTGTGACGACCACTTAGTGTTCTTGAGATGTGAGATCTGATGGAAACTAAGAATTCGTGTGCTGTTGTTCATCCAAAGATACTGCCATTCCTGGAGAAATGCTTGTTAAAGGATTCCCTCAACAACCAGGGTGGGATTCTCGAGATAAAGAAACCCAGATCGAGGTAAAAGAGTTCATAAATCTGTCAGGAGAGTGAGGTGATCTTGATATAGCACACGCAGTTTACTGGGCTGTGAAGATGGGAAATGCTGTGACAGATTCACTCTGGAGATCCCCTACTGTGGCAGTTACATATCTTGTCAGTAAATAGCTGGTGTGGTCACCTGATCTTTCACCGTCACTTTTGGTAACCCTATTCTATTTAGGGGAGCTTGTATTTGACAGAAATCACCCTGAGAACCCACCAGATGTCATCTTCAGTGCAAAAGATGAAAGCACAGACTTTTCACCTAGACTAGAAGAACTTAAGGTACCGTTGTGAACATCTGTTGGTGATGTAATTGCCTTTGTTGTGAGTGCCCTTGTCCTGTCTAATCGCTGAACTAGTCTCTTTCAAACTGGAGCTTGAAGGACCCTGACTGTCTCTCCAATCTCTTGGAGGAGCTGTTGGAGGAGTACCGACTGCATCACCGCAACATTGTCGCAGGGTTGCAGCGGTTGTCGTTTGAGCTCAACACTCTCGAGGAAAGCAGTGATTACAGGGGTGTGGATGTCTATTGCTCAGCATCTCCAGACGGTGTGAGTAGAGATGATATGGTCATCAATGGGGTGTGGCTTGAAATGTTAAAAATCCATGCAGCACATCACTGAACCGGTCACAAGGTTTTTCATCCCTCTTTCACTGGACTGTTCTGCCATCCCTGCCTTCCTCACGAAGGTAAGTACTCATGTATTATTATAGTGTGACAATGGAGAACTAGTGGTTTCGCGAAAGGACAATCCTGGACCTGATGGTGTGGCACTGATGGTCATGTTTCGTTCTCCGCTGGCTACAAGACCTATTCCCTCTCTGTTTCTCTCCCCACGAGTGGAAAGGTGAGCAAACTGCCATTTTCTTGTCTGCCAGGAGACCACTTCTTTTCCTGGTTTAGGGTACTTGGTGGTAGCAGCGAGTTTCGTCTTCCCCAATGGGGCGGTGACATGGTGTACCTGATCGACTATGTCCCAGCAGTGCACCAGCTTCTACAGGAGAGGGTGGAGGCCATAGTTCAGAGCTATGTTCAGAGGAAGGAGTACACTGCTGCCTGCCTCAGCGTCATGGGGAAAGCTGTTCTGGAGTACAATACTGAAGACTTCAAAACACTAGCATTCTTCTTTGAAGTTCACGGATTCTCCTTTATTTGTCGCCGTATGTTGTTAGTTTCCCCAAAGAGACCACACTTTTGAAATTTTCGCTTTTTTCAGTGACTCTATCAGATAACTTTCCATCTGAGCAGCCCACTCTGACCCTCCAGTCAGTGTACCATCGCTTCCAAGGGATCCCATGCTTGAGTATAATCAATGACTACCCCTACAGCCCTCGCTGGAATGCTGATGAAATGGCAGAACGTTTAAAGTGAGAAGAGTAATTTTCGTGGCTAAAACTTTTGTGTCATATTTTTTTCTCTTGCGTTGTCAGGGCATACATTATTACTGTGGCACCACAGTTTATGGACATTTCACAAGAAAAGGGTGAATGACCCTTTTTAAAAACAATCACTCACTCAGTGTCTCCTTAATTTTTGTGTATAATTACATGATGAAATGAAAACATTGTAATGTCCACAATGAAGTCTCTGGGCTTGATATAATCAGACATCATCATCATAATCGTAATCATCGTCGTCATAATCATCGTCATCATCGAAATCATCATCATCATCGTCATCATCGCTACTCTCGCTGCTCTCACTACTTTCACTGCTTTCACTGCTGCTGGAGCTAGAACCAGAAGAGCTGCTTGAACTCGAGCTAGAACTTGATGAACTGCTTGAGCTTGAACTTGAGCTAGAACTTGATGAACTGCTGGAGCTAGAACTTGAACTGCTTGAGCTTGAACTTGAGCTACTGCTGCTGCTGGAACTTGAGCTTGAACTTGAGCTACTGGAGCTTGAACTGCTACTACTGCTGGAGCTGGAGCTACTTGAACTGGAACTGCTGGAGCTGGAGCTTGAACTGCTACTACTTGAGCTGCTGGAGCTAGAGCTTGAACTGGAACTACTTGAGCTTGAACTGCTGCTGGAGTTGGAGCTTGAGCTTGAGCTGCTGGAGCTGTTGGAGCTGCTACTACTACTGGTGTTGCTACTGGAGGAGCTCTTGCTGCTGCTACTGGAGCTGGTGCTCTTGCTACTCGTAGACTCGCTGTCCTTGCTACTCGTGGACTCGCTGTCCTCAGAGTCCTTGCTACTCGTAGACTCGCTGTCCTTGCTACTCGTAGACTCGCTGTCCTCAGAGTCCTTGCTACTCGTAGACTCGCTGTCCTCAGAGTCCTTGCTACTCGTAGACTCGCTGTCCTCAGAGTCCTTGCTACTCGTAGACTCGCTGTCCTCAGAGTCCTTGCT
>JAAGOD010036218.1_pt1 | contig 16514 bp, 22 predicted proteins | sample 8389681 | NCBI WGS metagenome assembly JAAGOD01 (sample SAMN13964374, study PRJNA552185) | sponge metagenome | biome: deep-sea hydrothermal vent fields; feature: spots directly above weak diffusing fluid; material: seawater and sediment | host: Tedaniidae sp. KZ-2020 ... | reverse complement strand
GGGGGGGGGGGGGGGGGGGGGGTCATGTTGCTCTGGAATGCAATGAATGTTTACAATTCTAGTGCCCTCATTGCATAGCTCACTCATCATTCCAGGGGCAAATTTGTGCTAGAAATAATTATGCTTTGGGACTTCATCAATACAGGGGTGGCCTCAATTCAGGGGTCCTGATTAGAGGGAGTTCACTGTATGTACTTTTCAATGCAGACCACCCCAAAGGAGTGATGGTCACCTATCAGAATCTCCAGCACAACCTGAAGCTGATGGAGAGCAGCTACTGCACCACCAGTGCCACAACTGAGCTGTGCCTGCTCCCCCACTACAACGGCTTCGCTCTCGTTGGAAGCTACCTCCACATTCTGTATGCAGGCGCCTCCGCTTTCTTCATCTCCACTCAGGACTTCTACCAGCGACCCGCCTCGTGGATGGAGGCCATGTCCAAGTTCCAGCTGTCCCATGCCAAGGTCCCCAGCTCTGCCTTCCAGGAGAGCTTTTGCGTCTACTTGAGGGACGTCAGTCTTAAGTGTATCGAGTGCATTGCATGTCTTGAGCCAGTGTTGCCAGAGGATCTCGACACCTTTGAGACGATCATGGTCAAGAATTTCTGCATGAAGAAAAACATCATTAACATCAGCTACGGTTTGGCAGAGCATGTGGCCCTCGTTTGCAGCAGTGGCATCAGGCACAGTGAGAAGCGTGTTGCAATCAAGAACCGTAACAGCTGCGGAAAGCCGGCTTCGGACGTGACTGTCAAAATCATACATCCGTCTGAAGGTTTTGAGATGATCGAAGGTGGCGTTGGAGAAATATGGGTTTCCAGCCCTTCAAAGGCTGTGGGCTACTACAAAGATGGATGTAGCACCAAAGAAATCTTCCACGCTCGTCTCTACAGCAAATTGGACAGAAACCACTACCTGCGCACTGGTGACCTCGGCTTCATGGCTAATGGGGAACTCTTTGTCGTTGAAACCATGGCTGAAGTTCTGTTAATGGATGGGAGGACCATTTACCCAATTGATATCGAAGGTTCTGTTGAAAACATCCTGTCCAGTTTATGTCGTTGTAACTCTATCGTTACCAGCAACCCTATACACCCTGACAACCAAATCTCGTTCATTGCAGAGTTGAAATCGCCTTCCTTCTGCAAGAGAAGCTTCAGCAACTTCAGAATGGAAATAGTGTCACACATCACCCACGAATTCAAGATATCAGTCAATAGTGTCGTCTTCTTCAGCCCACTCACCATTCCCTGTACCACATTCGGCAAACGTCAGCGCTCTCTTGGTTACAGGTTCCTCCTGACCACCGACGCACAGATTTACAAGTGGACCAAGCCAAAGGAGTCCGAAGAGGACATCCCTGGAATCCACATGCTCAGCTCTAGGAGCAAGGGGAGCTTGTCGCCAGTCCCAGAGGAAAGACCCCCCCCCATATCCTCTCCCAGATCACTCTCGAACGACCACAAACCTCCAATGTCACCCTTCCATGAGGGGAGGTTGTCCCCTACCATTACAGAAGACATATCCCCAAGTGCAGCGAGAACTCGGCGTGTGTCTGCCCCTGCCATGCCATTCTCTCGTCCCCCCAAAGTGCCCCCTCCAAAGCTGAAGCGAGCAAAGTCTGGTGATTTCTTGGGCAGATCCGGGATCAGCATGATCCTCCACATTGCCAGCAAGGCCATGGGATACACTGTGTCTCCATGTGATGCAATTTGGGAGGAAGGCTCCCCCCTGGTGGAAGAGATGAGCACCATGCTGAAGGAAAAGTGCGGCTTTAACATTGACTATGGTACAATGCTTCTCGCCCAATCGCCCGAGGCACTCCTGGCCGTCATGAAAATGAGCCTTCTCAGTTCTGAGCAGGTCATCAAGCGCCATAAGCCGTTCCGACTCTCCTTCAGCACGACTCCACCCCCACTCTTTGAATCCATGGGGTTGTTTTACCACAGCAACGACGACATTGCCATTGTCGGGATTGGAGGCTTATTCGCAGGCGAGTGTGGAAATAGCAGTGAAACCTGAGATGATCTCTTAATAGACCACCTTTCCAGTAAGGCCCTTGGTCCATAGATGGTTCCAATAAGCATTTGTTGATAGTAATGCTCTTTGTTTTGAATGATTAATTTTCAATTTGTAGTAGTTTCACATTGGTGCTCATTGCTTGCAGGTTCGGATGGCACTGATGAGCTTTGGAAGCTGATGGTAAACAACCAGACGTCAGTTACTACCGAACAGAGTGTGTCCGGAGATGTAACATGCACTGGAGGGTTCTCCAGGTCCATTGCACACACCATTTATAGCCTGGGAGAGTCTGAGGCAGCGATGCTTGACCCTCACGAGGCCATGCTCCTTCACTGCACAAGAGAGTGTATCAAGAGTGCCGGCTTCATTGCTGATTCCAAACAGCAGCACTTTACGAACTGGGGGGTGTTTGCTGGGCTTTCTTCCGTCACCAGCGGAGCAGCTGATTGTGTCACTCGCGTCTTCAACTTCACCGGTCCCACGATGGCCATCAATACTGAACGCACCTCCCTGTCTGCCCTGAACGTGGCCTGCCTTCACCTCAAGCTCAAGCAGTGCAGAGCAGCCGTGGTGTGCGGAGCTAGAGTCCTCTTGAGTCCCTCCGACCTCCCCGACCTCTCCTCCTCCTCCTCCTCCTCCTCTGGGCCAGAGGCTGGGTTCCCTCAAGGGGAGGGCTGTGCTGCCGTCCTTCTCATGTCTGTGGGCACAGCTAAGAAGTTCAATCGGAGAGTTCTAGCTGTTATCAAAGCAACAGCTTCCAATGGTGACTACCCTCCCAGCCAAAGATCGCAGACAAGGCTACTTAAGCGTATATTCCATGAAGCAGGCGTGACCTCCAAAGATGTGGTATTTGTTGAAGCTGACCTGAAGGGTACCAGACAAGAGAGCAGCCGTCACCTGGATTCCATTCAGCAAGCGTTTTCGGGGCCAGGGCCAGGGGAAGAGGAGGTCAGTACCATCACTGGATCCGTAAAGGTCAACATCGGAGACTTGGGAGCGGCCTCTGGCATTGCTGGTCTTGTCCGAGCCGTGATGGTATTGGAGCACGCACAGGTTCCTGGAAGTTCATGCTCGGATCCACCCGAGCCAACGACCTCTAACCAAAGAGTCATAACCTTCCCTAAAGAAACGACTGATCTTTCCAGTCGAGGGAAGCCTCTGGCTGGAGCCATTAGCTGCTTTGGGAGCACTGGGAGCAACGAAGCGGCTGTGATTCAGCAGTACAGCATTCTTCCACACATGGCAGGTGTCTCGTCCTGGCTGGTCTTTGGGGCTGACCACATGATCGGAGACAGGTTCTGGTTGGTCAGCGAAGCATCCAGAAAGTCCTCCTGCTACACTGAAGTGTTTGGGTCATTAAAGACTCAGTTCCCTCTCATTAGAAACGCACTGGTTCACTTCAACCAAACGTTTCAGATGACATGCGAGAAATATCGCTTCAAGCCACACCAGAGAACTGCCGCTTCCTTCAACGTGGCGGTGCTGAAGTTATACTACGGCATCGTCACTCAGCTGTTAGCCTCGGGCATCCAGGTCTCCGTTCTCGGTGGGACCAATGCAACCAATGAGATAGTAGCTCTGCTGTTTGCTGGGTGCATTGACCTCAGCACTGCCATCCTCTTCATGTGCTGCAAGTGCGAGAATGGGAAGAGGAGGTTGCAGTCTGCTGGGGGGGAGAGGTCGCCACATGGCCCACAGTCTGGTGGTGGTCAAGGGCCTCCTGCACAGCCCTGCCAAGTCGAGTTCACTCTACAGCCTGCACAGTCTGACCAGGGTCCAATTCACGATCCCGCGGTGCCTCCTACTCTAGAGCTTGCACAGCCTGGCCAAGACAAGCACACTCTAGAGCCCACACAGCCCGACCAGGACCAGGGTCCCACTCAAGAGCCCACACAGCCCGATCAGGGTCCCACTCAAGACCCCACAAAACTCATCCAGGATCCCACTCTAGAGACCACTCTAGAGACCACACAGCCCAACCAGGGTCCCACTCAAGAGCCCGCAAAACTCGTCCAGGATCCCACTCTAGAGCCCACACAGCCTAGCCCAAAAGAGCTCACTCAAGTGACCAGAGAAGACGACCAGGGCCCCACTCAAGAGCCCGCACAGCCCAGCCCAAAAGAGCCCACTCAAGTGACCAGAGAAGACAACCAGGACCCCACTCAAGAACCCGCGAAACCCGGCCAACAAGAGCCAAGTGAAGGCTTAGAGGAACCGCTCAATAAATCTCCAGCTCTTGACAAAGCGTCGGTGGAGAAGTCTGTGAAGATTCACAAGCAGTCGAGCAAGGAGTCCGTGATGGAAGAGGTCAGGGGACTGCTGGTGAGACCCAGTGTGCTTGTCAAGCTCATGACCAAGCCCAAAATCCCCGTCTTCTCCTGCATCAAAAAGAGGATCCTGCGTCCTGCCTTGTTCAGGCACAAATCAGCCCTCACGCAGTACGCCACAGAACTGGCCACAAACATCGGGAAGCCGAGCGATCCCAGCATCTATATGCATTTCCTCGTGGGCAAAGGCAAGTGGGAACCACTCTTGCACATTATGTCAGAGGAAGAAACTGTCGAAACTAAAGATGGCATCTTCACCATTTCCTTCAAGCACTTGCACGATGCAAACTCTTCAAAGTACCTTCGAGACAAGTACTTCAACTTGAGAAAGTTCTCCGACGGGGTGATCATTAAAAAGGAAGCATCTTTAGGTAATGACGCTGCCACAAAAGAATTCTATGAGCGCTACCCATTCAGAAGAATCGTGGAAGGACTGGACAAGCCTCAACTTCAGATACCAAGCGAGCAATCGTCACAGCCCAAGGGGAAAAGCTGCCAGCCTCAACATCAGGCAACAAACGAGTGGTCTTCACACCCCAAGGAGGAAAGCAGCCAGCTTCAACATCATGAGCGATCTTCACAGCCCAAGGGGAAAAGCATCCAGCCTCAACATCATGAGCGATCTTCACAGCCCAAGGGGAAAAGCAGCCAGCCTCAACATCAGGCACCAAGCGAGCGATCTTCACACCCCAAGGGGGAAAGCAGCCGGCTTCAACACCATGAGCGATCGAAAAGCTGCCACCCTCAACATCAGGCACTAAGCAAGCTGTCTTCACAGCACAGCCAACCTCACCATCAGGCACCCAGCAAGCAGTTTTCACACCCCAGCCAACCTCACCATCAGGCACTAAGCAAGCAGTCTTCACAGCCCAAGAGGGAAAGCTTCCAGCCTCAGGTATCAACTGAGCAGTCTTCACAGCCCAAACAGCCCAAGAGGGAAAGCTTCCAGCCTCAGGTATCAACTGAGCAGTCTTCACAGCCCAAACAGCCCAAGAGGGAAAGCTTCCAGCCTCAGGTATCAACTGAGCAGTCTTCACAGCCCAAGAGGGAAAGCTTCCAGCCTCAGGTATCAACTGAGCAGTCTTCACAGCCCAAGAGGGAAAGCTTCCAGGACAAACAGTAAAGCACAGGTCGGACACTATTGCATGAAGAACAAAAAAAATATTCTATTGCATGAACGAACAAAAAAAGTATTCTCATGACCCCACCAATCAGTTAGAGTGTAGCATGGACAGTGATGATGCTTGCATCATTTTTATCACATGATCTCATTAATGCAGTAATATATTAGAAAACCACTTTACCTGTTGAGCAGGATCAACCTGGGGAGCAGGTAGTACCGGGTTAGACAGGGCTCTTTCGACAAGTGGTAGGATGCAGCCCCTGTGAAACAGGACTGCGATAAAAGTACACAGACCCTCACATATCAATCACAACACCTCCAAATAAAGGACACATTTGTCCCTTACAGGGAGGTCACCCTATTCAGAAATCATTTCACATAAAACAAAAATGTAGAGAGGTTACCTTGTCCTTTATTGGAGAGAGGAGGTGAGGGATCTATCAAGTCCTTACCATCCTTGTGTGGCGAAGTCCTGTTGGCCAGTGTTGACAATGGTGGTGCTGAGGGCCTCCCAGCGGTGTTGGGCGGGGTATGGAGGCTCCAGGCTCCTCGCCATGGCAACAATGGTGGAGTCGGGAATGAGGGTGGCTCGCTGTGAGTTCATGGTCAAGGCAAAGGATGGAGAGCAAGCTACGTGAACTTCAGCAAAACCCAGCCTGTCTGAAGATCACACAGCCATGAGGCTAATAAATCACAGTGAAACCTATAGGTTCCACTGGTGCCTCTTACATCTCCTTGCTAGTTTGTAGAATTCGTATCTCATGCTCCTCAGGGGCATATTGTCATCCAGTATGAAGACAACAGACCTTCCCATCTCCATCTTCAACCTATAGTACAGAGCTGATGGTATAAGAAACACTCGGATAGTTTAAGCTGAGACCTTCCAGTGTTGTCGAAAATAAGTTGCTGGGCATTCAAGTATTGTAGGAATGCTCCAAAGTTGGTTTCAACTTTAGCGCTGTCACGGTGCTGGTTTGTCTCCGGGAGTGTTGGAATAGCTGTCTCCAAGGTGTTGCTGATGTTACGGCTAACCAGGGTTTCCAGATTGGACACCACACTCTGTCGATGACCCTTGAACTCAAACTCCTCAGTCGACACTTCTCCCTGCTCTCCCTGCTAATGCCCAGACACAAATGGAACAGATATAACTCAGCAGATAAGTCAGAACTTACAATAGACCTGGTATCCGGAGGGTAAAAGTCGTCAAAGTGTATTCCCAGCCACACCCATTTCGAACTTTCTGTTCTCCTTAGAATATCCCTGGCAAGCAAAGTCTTTCCAGAGGCAGGGATACCAAGTATTAGAAGAAGACAGCAAGGACAAAGCAGTTTGACTTCTTCCATTCAAAATTAGCTGCATCAGCAGATATTCATATTTCCCGCCAAAGGTGAGGGAATCCCCCTGTCCACGTGAAGGCTCAAAAGTCAAGGGAGATAGAAAAGGTGTAGGTCATCAAACATCTTCTGGACGTATGTCTCGCTTGGGATGGCTGATCGCCTGTCGGAGAAGGATGGCCTAGTGGAATTTCTGGGGTCTGGTCACTCTGAGGTGGAATCAGACGGGGAGGAGGTGGTGACCACCAGGTTTAGCAAAGTAAAACTCAATGGCGCCAACAACACAGAGAAAGTGTGAGGAGCTGCTAGATAATAGTTAGCGGGCCAGCCAACTAGCTGGAGGGATCAGGTCTCACTGGAGATAGTAACAGCATTAGCAGTGCTGATTAAGCGTATTCTTTAAGTGGGTGGAGTGTGGATGGTGGTGACTATGCCAACTTTTCACTGCAGGCCTTTAATCAGAAGCAGTTCTAATGAGTCGGCAGTGTTCTCCAATGATTTTGATGACCCTGAGTTTTCGTCTCTGGTGCGTGAGGTGGAGGGGGCCATTGAGAGGGGAATCAATCCAGAGAGAATCTATCAAGGGAGCAGTGGAAGCTACTTTGCCAAGAACCGGAGAAGAGTAAGCACGTGTGTGTGTGTGTGTGTGTGCGCGCATGTGTGCTATGTGAGAGAAATTAGAAATCATTAAGAAAGAAAAAGTCTTTGCTACATGGCTGGTTTGGACCAGTGTGAGTGTATACTGTTTGAAGAAAATTGTAAAGAAGGGAAAAAAAGTCTCTGCTACACAGCTGGTTGTAAGTGTGGAACTCTTGTGATGTGCGTACGTGTGTGTGTGTTCACTGAGTGTCCCTTAGATGGTCCCTACTACCACAAAAACTGTACTATTCATGTTCCGAAGAATGTAGCTCCATTTAGCGGTGGTTGGATAACGACAAGATGTGTAGTTGTCATTTTCTTCATGCAGGAAGCCGTGGGAGTTTTCAAACCGAAAGACGAGGAGCCCTACGGACACCTCAATCCCAAGTGGATCAAGTGGCTGCACAAGCTGTTCCTTCCCTGCTGCTTCGGGCGCAGTTGCATTGTCCCCAACCAGGGCTACCTCTCCGAAGCCGGGGCCAGTCTGGTCGACGAGAAACTGGGGCTCAATGTCGTGCCAAAAACTAAAGTAAGTTCCTCTAAATCTGAATCCCTTCCCTGAGGACTGGTCCCAAGGGTGGCCGGATCAGAAAGAGGTGGAAGTCTGTTTATATTGTATGTTTATCTTGAGTTATCCACCAGGTTGTGTACCTGGGGTCAGAGTCCTTCCATTATCGCTTCAACGACAGGATGAAGATCAAGATGAGGAGGTTTGCCACCGAACAGTGGCCGGATGGCATTGGGCGGAGAATCACAAGTGACCTCCCACGCAAAGTAAGCAGCCTTCAAAAAAAAAAACGGACAAGCTGCTAGTCCTTTGTAGAGATGTTGTCCTGGAGGCTAACGACTTTGTGTTCTTTATAAAGAGGTTGTTGGTTGTCGATTATTTAAATCTCCTGTGTATCTGGAGCTCCCAACTGTGTAGTTCATAGGGCTTATCTTTGAAGTGTCTTCACACTTTCTGTGTCTTCTCCCCGCAAGGTTGGGTCACTCCAAACGTTCGTGCGAGGTTACAAGGACGCAGCTGTCTACCTGGAGGAGTTCAGGAACAACCCTCTCCCTCCGCACATGGAGAAGAAGTTGCAGCTGCAGTTTGAGAGGCTGGTGGTCCTGGATTACATCATCAGAAATACAGACAGAGGCAATGAGAACTGGCTCATCTACTACAAGAAACAGCGGGAAAATCTAGAGAATGTGAGTGTAGTGCTGCCGAACCACCTCTGTGTACATACAGATATCGGAACCTCCGTGACGTACATAGATAATCGGAGATTTGCTTGTAGTGGAGAGAGTCTTGATTAGAGAGGTTCTGCAGCGTAAAATTCCACTTCGATTCTGTGACATTAGGCACAGGAGGTGTACAAGCTGACGTCAGCAGACGAAAGAGAAGAGCAACTGAAGGTGGCAGCCATCGACAATGGCCTGGCGTTTCCATTTAAGCACCCAGACGAGTGGAGAGCCTGTAAAATGATAATGTACTCTATTGTGGTGCTAAATTATAAGAATTCTCCTTCAGATCCATTCCAGTGGGCTGATCTGCCAATGGCAAAGGTTCCTTTTTCTGATGACATCATCTTCACAGTCCTGGACAAGTTGAAGAACGATGACTTTGTACAAGACCTGGTAGCTGATCTAAACAATCTGTTCAAGGTACCAGGAACATTGATAGACATCTGTGCGTTACTATTAATTTGAAGGGGCGTGGCAAAATTGGTAAAGGGTTTATACTGTACAAACTTTGTTGTATTGCAGAGAGACAAAGGCTTCGACAACCACACCTTTGAGAAGCAGATGGCCGTGATGAGAGGCCAGGTGTGTACTCACACAACATTTAGCTCCCGTGCCAACTTTTTATTCTTCCGATTTGTTGTTTCTCCAGATGCTGAACCTGCGTAGAGCCTTGGAGGAGAAAAAGACACCATACGAACTGGCCAACATGCCACCCAACATTGTGGAGACCATTAAGCACGGCAGAACTCACAAGTTCATTCAGAAATTTAGAAACAGATCACCCTTTTTCAAAGGGTGCTAGCGTAGGTCACTGTCGAATATTTGTGTGTGTGTGTCTTGTTCTGCTATCAAAGATTCATCAGCAGGATTTGTTAGATCAGCCTTCTCGTGTAATAGTGGTCTACTCTTGAAGTGGAAGTGGTTGTCTCTAGTGTGATTTGGGTAATGGTGGTCTCCCCCCTCCTCCATCTGGACGTGGTCCTCCCGTCCTTCCCCCTGGCTTGATCCTCGTGTGGTTACTCCACTTCTGCTGCCCGTCCCGCTGGCTCTCAAACCTCCTTGCTCCCCAAAGCAGTGCACGTCTCTTTCCAACACCTCCCTCCTCCTCTTCAGAGCTGCTCAAGTCCAGGTTGATTCTTTTGGAGAAATCCTTTGCTTCTCTGTTCTTTCTACAGAACCAAATGATGACTATGCAGATCACTATGCCGGCCATGACGAAAATAGCAGCGCACACGCCCACAATGGTCTCGGTGAGGTACGGAAAAGGAGCTCCTCTCCTCCTCACTGGAGTGGGCTCTGAATATTCTGCATACTCCTTTATGATTTCTTCGTGAGTGATATTCAGGACATTAGGACCAGGTGGAAGCGGGGGAAGGAAGGGACGGGGGTTTTCCTCATCATTAACCACGTAAGGACCTCCTAAACAAACACACAAACTAATAAAACAAACACACAAACAAGCAAAAGTTGTGATGGAGGAATGCCATATTACAGTACTGCAGTTGTGTACCAACCCTCAGGCCAGACGACCAACGAGACTGTCTGCACCAGGGTCTGGTATCTGTTTGAGACCGTGCACTCGTACAGCCCCGAGTCATTGAGCCTCACATCATGAACGACCAGCGTCTTTCCTCTGTTCCCCTCCCTGCTGTACTGCACATCAGCAATCACAATCCTCCCCTGCACAATCAGAAGAGAGATTCCGTTGCTGGCTGGAAGAGATTCTGTGCTAGATCCAGCTGGTGTGTGCGCTCCCTACTCACGCCACTCTTGCTGAGCTCAGCAATATCTCTGGCCCACCGGATCCGCTCAACCAAGTTTCCAATTCCTGCACAATCAAATTGAACCTCGGCACCGACTTCCACAGCTAAGTGCTTCGGACGAACTTCCATCTTCAACACTGCATAAGAAGTGAAACCTTCACACAGTGCCTCATAGGTAGGATTCATGTTTGCCACACACACACACACGTGCACACACACGCACACATGCACATATGCATTCACACACGCACATGAATAGTCCACTCCCAACTGACCTTTCGCCTTGTGTATCTTGAATCGCTGGGTAGCCAGCTCCCCTTCCTTATTGAAGACCTCAATCTCGTAGACTCCGTTAGCCTGGTAGTTCTGCATGGCCACCCTGATGCTGTGATGCCACAGTATCTCATACGGGGAGTTGGACACAAACGTCGGGAACACCAGGTGGGAGGCGCCCTCAGACACAGAGGTAACCGTGAAGGAGACGAGAGGGGATGTCGTGTAGACGTGAACAAGGATGTACGTGGACGAGGTGTTTGGAGGAAAGTGTTTAACATAATCCCTTTGCCCCTCCAGCAAAATTTTTGGCCCTGCACATTTTTGCACCAAAACTTTAATCCTTCAAACCAGCCTCTCCCTCCCTCCCTCCCTCCCCCCTTGAAAATGACGCCTTCATTCTTGGAAAACCTGGTTTTGGGATTTGAACCCGATCCATAGGTATAATACCTATGGATATAATATGCATACCTTCAATAAAGGTGATATTCAGTGACTTTTCTGCCTTCAGCGAATGGTCCATCCCTGCCACTTGGTCGTGGACTTTAAAAGAGCATGAAACTGAATAGAGCCCAGAGTTTTCCCTACGAGCGGATATTGGAAACTGGAGCTGATTCAGCACCCCGTTGGTTATCTTGATCCGCGTGCGCCTTCGGGAGGGAGAGATGACCTCGCAGCTCTCCCTCTGTGGGTTGGCGATGGTGGCGTACACGTGGAGGGTGTAATTTTTGTTTGGAAAGAGCGGCACAAATACATCTGTTGTGATACCTGCTCGCATGTCACCATAATTAGCCTTGGTCATGTACCAAGTGTGTACTTCCAGTTCTGGAGTGTTAACAGCTGAAAAGTGAGAGAAACAAAATTACTTAGAGTTATCAACTAATACCTTCTTACCTCGAATATCAGGCTTTATCAGCAGCCCAGGGAAACAGGAATAATTTTCAAGGCTGCATACTAATTATCATGGTATACTCAGCTACCCAAGTGGCTATTGGTTTGGCAGACCTTGATTTGTTGACGGTGGAACTTCAACAACTTTCTTCTCTTCTCCTGGATGAAGTGACTGGCAGAAATATTTGCTACCCTTCCAAAGAGGGACGACAGTGGAGTTATGTTGCCACAGCGACAGAATTGGGACGTCCTCCATGAAGGGTCTCTTCCACAGCATGCTGGCCTTGCCAGTGCACAGCATCAGGTACCCAGACATGGCAGGAGCGGCAAAGAGGATCGGCTTCTTGAGGTGAGCGTAGACCACGGTCTCATACGTTTCAGGGTTGTGGCTGCCTTTGGTGACTTTGAAGTCACATAATGCTGAACTGTACGCACACGAATGTTCTAACGGCCTAAGGACGAGAATCAAGAGGAGCAAACTTGCTAACTAGCCAATATCATAATAGGGGTGTAGGTATCAACCAACCTGTTATTATCTGTTGCAAAGAATGCAATAAAATCAGTGCCATAAACCGCAGTGCTCACTTTCAATGTCCACTGTTCTTCCTGAAATGGCTGGGCACTGAAGTAGCTCCTGTACTCCCCACTAGGATCATTCACTTGAACTAGGGCACTAGAATCATAGACCCCAGCTAGCGTGCTAGAACAGTTCCAGGCTATCACCAAAGCAGCACCCACTATCAGCCAGGAGTTCAGCACACCTCCCTCCATTAATAATTCACAAAAGACTTTATACAGCAGCTGGATCTTACTCTTAGGTTATTAAGCATTGCTCTACCTAGTTTTTAGCTAGCTAGAGCTCTATATATTACACAAAAAATAGAAGGTCAAACTACACTCTCTTAGCTATTTCAGCTGGAAGGTTAGCTAGCTACTGGTCCTCTCCTTCGTTGTCCTCACCACCAGCATCTGCTGTCCAAAGCTACACATGGGGGGGGGGGGGGATGCAACAAATTATTGAAGTTAACACAAGAATCCTTCATAGCCTCGTCCCCAGGCCTTCCATTAATATAATGTAGGAGGGGCCGGGGAGAGGAAGGCCTGGGAATGAGGCTAACTCCTTCAATCATCTTGCAGGCCAGTTTGATGACTGGTCTCTACATTATGAGTTAGCTAGCTACACTAACCGTCAAGTTGTCCCTCAGGAGTTGCATGATCAGAGTGCTATCCTTGTAAGAGTCTTCCTTAAGTGTATCCAAGTCAGAAATGGCATCATCAAAAGCCTGCAGTCACAAGCCCAGTTCTGGGCTAGATCTATAATAGCAACATCTAGCAACATTTACCTCCTTGGCCAATGCACAAGCCTCGTCTGGTTTGTTTGCAATCTCATAGTAAAACACTGAAAAGTTGAGTGCAAGTCCGAGACGAATAGGATGCGTTTTTGGTAGATCCGTTGCTGCCTGTTTAGCTTCTTCATAAGCAGTTTTTGATGCACCTGGGATGAGATTTTAGCATGTCTTGACACACACCAGGTTAGGTATGCAGGTCAGTATATAATAGTGCTGACACTCACCCTTCTCTTCATCATCTTTAAAAATCTCAGCCAGATAGCGGTAGTAATCGCCTTTCATTTTGAAGTAAAAGACCTTGGACTCCTCGTTATTATCAGGAAGGCTCTCGAGTAGATATTTATCTATCAATCCCTGTGCAAGGTGCAAGATAACTTCAGACACATGTACAGTGCAACCTCCAAATAATAGACACACTTGGGACCCAGCATTTTGTCCTTTGTAGAGAGGTTGTCCTCTTTCGGAGATTATTTTGTATGGAGTGTATTATACTAGGGTACTTTTGGTTTGTCCTTTGTTCAGAGGTTTGTCCTCTCTCGGAGTGTCCTTTATCGGAGGTTTCACTGTAATAAATATTTTTGGCACCCACTTACCACAACCTCCATGCAAATGCCTTTCAGTTCTCCCTCTATCTCTTTCCGATACTTTTCAAGGATACTAGAGGGCTCTTTTTGTTCGATGGAGCTGATCACCCTCCAGGCATTTCGACGGGCACCCACCACATTTTTGTATGCTACAGAGAGCAGGTTGCGCTTCTCAGCTGTAATTTCTTTAGCGTTCTTCTTCACAGCACATTTCATAGCCTAAAGTATGTTTGATCAGACATTTTTTACAGTGTACTCCCTCTAATCTGGACCCCAAATGATCAAGGCCATTTCAAAGAATTAGGATCTTTTTGATTGGTCCTAATGGTGGCCTAAGTCTACATAATGCTAGTCTATAAGCTAACTAGCCAGCCATGCACAGCTGCCAAGATATTCCGTGTTGGAAACCCCACCTTACCCTATAGGACTAGGGCTAAATGACATCACATTGTTGTAGTAGTTCCCAGATCGAATGGGCAGGATTCTGCCATCCCCAGTCTAACATGAAATGCCAAGCTAAGGGTGAAGAGTTGGGACTAGCACTAGGAATAGGGCGAAGTCTAGAGCCAAATGGTCACCAGATCCCTGGACTGACCCTTTGGATCCTCAGCTTTTCACACCTCACCATGCTTGGCAGTTTCAGAATGTCTCATAGCCTTGGTAGAACCCCTAGCCCTAGCCCTAAATAAGCTCAAGTTATAATCCCCCTCCCCTCCACAGACATGGCTCTAGCTAGAATCTAAAATCCATGGGGGGACAGGCCTCGTGTGGTGTGGAGTGCCTTGAACTCTAACCTTCGCCATGTCTTCAAACCTTTCTGCTTGTTCACAGACTTTGGCTATCTCAACACACTCTTCGAACGTCTTATCTTCGAATGAAGACATCTCAGATAGCCAAAAGAAACAGGAGGGGAGAGAGAAAACAGTGCTAGGTGATTAAACACGGGTCAAAAGGTCAAGACCTCAACCACACCCTAAACTTTCTTGACATCATCACCTTCCAAAAAAATATTATTGGTACAAGCTAATTCTCCTAGACATTTCTGTTTAAAAAATGGTGCGACTCTTCCAGTGGTGCGACTACTGGTCTTCACCATCACCACCATCACCACCATCAGCTTCATCAGCTTCATCAGCAACATCGGACGTCCACAGCTACATGGGAACAATTATCATATGCACAGTGTAGCACGTTGGCTTATGGGTCTTTGTGCTCTAGCTATTTGGTGTACTAACCGTCAAGTTGTCCCTCAGGAGTTGCATGATCAGAGTGCTATCCTTGTAAGAGTCTTCCTTAAGTGTATCCAAGTCAGAAATGGCGTCATCAAAGGCCTGCATTTACATAATCCCATCTTACTTAGTAAGCCCAGTTCTCCACTAGAGCAACATTTACTTTCTTGGCCAGTTCACAAGCCTCCTTTGGCTGGTTTGCAATCTCATAGTAAAACACTGAAAAGTTAAGTGCAAGTCCGAGACGAATAGGGTGTGTGTTTGCTAGTTTTTCCGTTGCCTTCTTCATAGCCCCTAAATAAGCCTCCCGGGAAAAGTCTACATACTCTGCAAAGAAAAAAACAGAAACAAACCTTTACCCTCAGAGGTTATGTAACCTCCAACAAAAGACGCTGTACAAAATCCAATTAACCCTTCTCTGTGTAATCTCTGAGATAGGGACAACCTCCCTATAAGGGACAATAGACATAATCCATCTACTGGAGATCTGCAGTCAGCTAGCTAAGTACACAAACTGTTTGTTTATCGTGTTCCATAAAAGGAACACAGTGAGCTTTTTGGGGTCCCACATTAACCACCAACCACCACTCATTCTCTTACTACAAAAGGAGGCACACCACAATGTCCCAGCAAGCTTGACCTACCTTTTCTCTTTTCATCTTTGGAAATTTCAGCCAGATAACGGTAGTAGTCTCCTTTCATTTTCAGATAAAAGACAAAAGATTCATATTCATCCTCTGGGGTTTTCCCAAGTATTTGATCTATTAAGCTCTACAGTGCAAAAATAATAATAACCGTATAGTGAACACTGCCATTATTTTGACACACACTTACCGCAACCTCTTTGCAAGTTTCAGTTAGTTCTTTCTCAATCTTTTCACGATATTCTATGCGATTGGAAGGATCTTTTTGTTCCAAGGAGCTGATCACCCTCCAGGCACTGCGATAGAGACCTACTACATTCTTGTATGCTACAGACAGCAGGTTACGGCACTGAGGTGTAAGCGTCTCACCCTTCTCTACAGCACATTTCATAGCCTAATGTGAGAAAATTATCATCACCTGTACATGTAGTTGAATACATAGCTAGCTACATCATTTCTAACACACACAATCATGTATTCTTGTATCATTACAACGCTGGCTCTGGTGTGACTTGCAGTTTGGTATGGCTATTGGCTAGCTACATAGCTAGGTGGACAGCTCTTCTCTGCCATGTGCTCAGCGAGGGCATAGTCTTGTGGAGACTAGTCAGAACAGAACCCATGCATGGGTGTCCCCCACTTTTACCTTCGCCATATCTTCAAACCTTTCAGCTTGTTCACAGATTTTGGCTATTTCCACACAATCTTCGAACGACCTGCCACTGAAGAACTCCATTTGTAGAGGATCTAGATAGCCAGCTAGCAAAGTTACCAGTTTTTTTGGGGGGTGTTGAGAAGACGCAGGTCAAAGGTCATGGAATGGCTAACTCCTCCCAGTGTCACAAAAAAAAATTGACAGCTAAAAGCTAGCAACAAGCTACAATTTCTAAAATAGTCATTCAATGGCACAGTGTGACTACCTGTCCTCCTCTTCGTTCTCCTCACCAACATCCGCTGTCCAAAGCTACGAAGGGGGAAATATTGATAGTTTGCTCGCTATTAGGCCAAAAACTGGGCTAACCGTCAAGTTGTCCCTCAGGAGTTGCATGATCAGAGTGCTATCCTTGTAAGAGTCTTCCTTAAGTGTATCCAAGTCAGAAATGGCGT
>JAAGOD010001173.1_pt1 | contig 16529 bp, 23 predicted proteins | sample 8389681 | NCBI WGS metagenome assembly JAAGOD01 (sample SAMN13964374, study PRJNA552185) | sponge metagenome | biome: deep-sea hydrothermal vent fields; feature: spots directly above weak diffusing fluid; material: seawater and sediment | host: Tedaniidae sp. KZ-2020 ... | reverse complement strand
TATTTAAAAAATTTTTTCCTGATCATTGTGGTTAAATAGAAACCATGCATGCAACTAGGTGTGCATTAATAAGAGGTGTGGCCAGCCCACATTGCATATTGCATACAGGAGTAGTAGAGAGAAGCTCAGAAGTTTGATTTTGCAAGATGCAAAACCCCATGGAACCTTTGTTTGAATATCTGTCCAAGGAAACTGGATTTTTTATAGATCAGGTGAATTAATGTCTGCCTGCATCAACCAATGCAGGCTAGATCCAATTTTTTCTCTGTGTAGATCCGGTACATAGTTTTGATGGCCCTGAGCTTTCCAATGGCATTGATTCTGTGCCAGGTGCTGCATCCTGACCGCACCCCCTTCTCTGTGCGCTACCTCTACTCCATTGCCATGGGCATGACCCTGGGCCTCTTCTGCTTTGGCTGGCGTCAGATGGGCATTCTACTGGCCATCATCGTCGTTAGCTACCTGCTGATAACGCTGGTCCCTCCACAATACACGCAGAGGTGTGTGGTGGCAAGGAGCAGGGGGATCGGGATTATTTCACCTTGATTGCATGCAGGTACTCCATGGTCTGGGCCATGGGCACCATGACGGTGGTCCATCTCTACCGCACCTTCACGGACTGGGGGGGCTACACCCTGGACTTCAGCGGGTGAGTGTTGCATGCCACGCCCACTTCTCCCATGCCATCCCAGTCTTGTTGCAGTCCCATGATGGTCATGACACAGAAGATCACTCTGGCTGCATACGCTCTTCATGACGGTAAGATGATGCCATCCCAGTCTCTGTCCATGACCATCTCTCCCCATCAGGCCAAGCTCGGAAGGACTCTGACCTGAATGCTGATCAGCGAGCACAGAAGATCAGCAAAGTCCCAGGAGTGCTGGAGTACTTTGGCTACATGTTCAACTTTCACTCCATCCTCGCTGGACCTTCCTGTACCTTCAAGGAGTACGTTGCCTTCATGGAGGGAGTCAATCTGAAGCCATCCTCCTACCCCAATGGCCCTGTGAGTTTGTGAGGCCAATCAAAATTAGTTTCCTGTCCACCTGATCTTGAAAAAGCAAGGGAAAGAGGTGTATTATATTGTGTTTGTGCAGGACGGACGACCTCACAAACCACCATCTGCCATTGTAAGGGTGACAGTGTACAATAGTGAATGGCTCTCAGGTTTTGTTTGACTTCCCACCAATAGTATCCGGTGCTGAGCAAGCTCTTCATTGCCTTGGTTTCACTTTTCTCCTTCCTGACTCTCAGCCGTTACATAGACAATGACGTGATATTGGGTGCGTCTGTGAGTCCATTGTGTTGGGCTCCTTTCCATGGCCTGTGTGTTTTACAGCCCCCCACCACACACACCCACTGCGGATTGGCCTCAATTACGTCAACAGCTTCAGAATCCGTGGACGCTACTACTTCATTTGGTTCTTTGCTGAGAGCATCAACAATTGTGCTGGTCTTGGGTTTGCTGGCTACAACGAGAAAGGTAGGGAGAATTGGAAGCTGGTGGAGAACATCAACTTGTGGGACATTGAGTTTGGCACCAGCATACGCTCCATAGCCAACGGCTGGAACGCCATGACCTCTCTCTGGTTGAGAAGGTGAGGGGAATGTGGATTAGTTGCTCTAGTTCACCTTGGCTGCTTGTGTGGACTTTGCTCCATCAGGTGTGTGTATGAAAGAGCGACCTTTGCCCCCACACTGGCTGCCTTCACTATGTCTGCATGGTGGCACGGGTTCTACCCTGGCTATTACCTATGTTTCGTCTACTTTGGCTTTGTCATAGAGGCCTCCCGCAAGGTATAGAACACGCAGTATTCCAATATGTATGTGATCTCCTGTTCTTGATCTATCAGATGCGTCGTATAGTGCGTCCCTACTTCCAAGGGAATGCTGGCTTGCGTGTGGGCTATGATGTACTGACTTGGATCCTGGCTCACATGTACCTTGACTATGGTGTGATGTGTTTGGACCTGATGTGGCTAGGCAACAGTTTAATCTACTGGAGGTATGTCACCAATATGCATGATACCTTCACTGCCTGTGCTAACGCTATATCCCTCCCTCCAGCTATTACTACTACATTCCCCTCATCTCGTCCCTGGTGGTGGTTCTGTTGATCCCAGCCGGGAGGAGGAGCCAGCGGCCAAGGCCCAAAGTGGAGGAGAAGAACAGTGACGACAAACCACATCTAAATGGCGAGACAACTGCAGACTCCCCAAAAACTCCTACCAAGGACATTAAAACAGACTAAACCATGAATCACTTACTAGTCTTTTAAATTGAGGTCAAAGGTGTTGAATTTTGGGGCTGGGGGACACAGTGTATGTGTGGTAAAGCTGTTTACTATCAAAGTCCCACTTTTGGTGCTATGAGGTCTCTTGGAGAAGAGCAATATTGTGGTGTGGGGGAGGCATTCTTTGAAGGCTAATTTGAAGTTTAGACAAGCGGAGCTATTTGTAATGAGCTGCCTCTAGCTGGCTATGTTACCCAGAGTTGGAATCGTGGGCTCACCCGACCAGATCAGCGTCCTGGTGCCCATCCTTCAGTCCTTCAACTTCCCAGTCAAGGCCCTCTGGTGCAAGAACCATGAGAAACGAAAGAAACTCGCCTCAAAGTTCTCTGTGCCCTTCCTGGCTGGTAACTTCAAAGATGTGCTGCTTCACTCTGAAGTGGACTTTGTCTATGTTGCCACAGCCCCTGGGAGCCAGGCAGAGATAGCAGTCAAGGCCCTCACCTCAGGGAAACATTGCATCTGCCAGAAACCTCCCACCATCAGTCAGGAGGAGGCACAGAAGATGGTGACACTGTCTCGTTACTACAGCAGACTGCACAGCCTTCTGGAAAGCCACCTGAGGTTCTTGCCAGCCATCTGTAAGCTCAAGGCGTTGCTGAAGGAGGGCTATTGCGGACAGCTACTGGTCATGGAGGCACATGTGGTCATGGGGTCGCTGATCCACGACGAACCGTACAGCTGGAAGTGTGAAAGTGCCATGGGGGGAGGGGTCCTCAACATGGTCGGGGCGGACATCATAGACCTGATATCATTCCTGAGTGGGAAGCATGCCAGTCGGGGTCACGCCTCCCTCAGCACCTTTCGGCCCACTACCAGAACTATCCACGGCTACAGGGTCATCACCAGCGATGATTTCTGCTGCTTTCAGCTCAAGTGCCCCCAAGGGCTCTCAGCCACAGTCACCCTCAATTCACACGCCCCCGGACACTTCAATTTCCACTTCTCTGTGACGGGCACATCAGGGCGTCTGATGGTGCAGGGGGCGGACCTACTGGGCTGTCGGGAGGGAGGAAAGGAAGAAGTCCTCCTCGAACAGGAGGAGACGGATTTGGAGAAGTTAGGGATCAGAGGGAACTCCAAGTACCCTGGAGACCTGCTGCAGCATTTGGTGCTAGGCTATCAGGAGATGTTTGGAGCACTGGTCAAAGTGTTTAAAGAGGGTGAGCAGAAACCTGTGCTGCAATCGGCAACGTTTGAGGATGGTGTGTACATCAGGACAGTGCTGGATGCCCTCCATGCCTCCAACAAGGCAGGGGCGTGGGTGGATATCCCTGCAGTGAGCGGCCCCAGCAGCCGTGGCCTGGAGAAAGGCTCCAATCCATTCTGGACGACCAGCTCTTCACAGCTCCCAGTAGCAGAGCATAATAGAAAATCTTCATCAAAATCTCATGAACCAGTATATGTGTGATAAAACATTCAGGGCTAGATTCTGTCTGTGTGTTGTGTGTGTTGTGCGCAGTTCACTCACTTCATTAGCAAAATTGACCACAATTAATTCCTTCCGCATTTCTTTTAACTCTCAGCTTCCGGTGTTAATTGAAAGTGTTTGTTTGGTAAGCAAAAAGCTAGCTAAGCTCCCCTTTAACAAGTTTTGTTACACCTTGGATGGAACTGGCAGAATGTTGGTGCAGACATACTCCACTGCATTTCTTCTCCTTTGGATCAGCTGCAAAGGTAAGTGAGTGCGTCCTATCATAACCCGATCAGCTAGGTCTACCACACACTATCAATGAATATTATTGTGTCTAGAGCATGAATTTACTTTCTCTCCACAGCCTTGAGCTCTCACAATGTAAAGAGACCACTGCCTGGGAGTAGTAGTAGTAGTAGTAGTAGTGGTGGTCCAGGCAGGACTTTGCCGTACAGACCTGGTTTGATTCAGCCATCCCATGATGAGCAAAGACTAAGAGAGCAAGATGCAGAGAGAGGCAGTTTAGCGAGCAGGCAGTGTGGACTGGGACAGGTGTACCACACCTCCCTCCCCACTGGACAGACGAACGTGGACTATATTGACCCGTTCCTGATCACCAACGGCAGCGACATTATGGAGTGTGCCCAGGCTTGCTGCAAACGCCCTGCTCTCTATCAGTACGCATGGATCATCACCTCAAAGTGCTTTTGTGTGGGCTGTGATGCACTCACTAAGGAAAAGTGTATGCCTTTGTCGCTCTCCACTCTGACAGACTCCACCTATGCAAGGCTCGGCTTCCATTCCGCAAAGATCTCTGATAGTAAGTAAGGGTTCGTGGGGCAGGCAGGGCTGGGGTGGGTTACTCCAAGAGGAAACCAGTAAGTCAGGGCTGTTACGCATTCCTAGTATTGAGTTGAAACTGATGGCAGTAAAACAGCAATGCTAAAATTAACATTGATGGTTATCATTAGCTCTATCCAATTGCTCTATCCAATTATTCTTGCAGAGATGCCTGCCATCACAGCTGCCATTGAAACCACCGAGGTGCCAACACCTCCGCTGACGGCACCTCCTGAAATCCCACCCACCACTCCTTCCTTGCCAGAGTCTCCTCCTTCGCCCGCTGCCATGCCACGCCCAAGGACCACACCCTCCATCCCTCATAACCCTCACCTCACTAAACCAAGCAAGCAAAGTAATTCATAACTCGTCCACATCTTGCTAGTCATTTCCCCTCCCCTCTCTGACTGCAGATATCGAGATCCTGTTTGCTGGTGATGTGGATATCACTCTGCCCCAGGACCACACTCGTCTCTCAGCCTCCACCTCACCCCTGCCCAAGGACAACCAGAAGTTCATCTACAAGTGGGAGAAGGTGTCTGGCCCCAACCAAGGCTCCCTCAATGGCATCAATGAAGACCAGCTGGAGCTAACTGGAGTGAGTTCACCACTGCAGCAGTGGTGAGGGCTGAGCTGACCTCATTGCTGTGGGTGTGGGTGTGCAGCTGGTGGCCGGTGTGTACACGCTCAAGCTGACTGTGCAGAACTGGATAGGGGAGGAGTCAGGGGAAGCAGTGATCAATGTGACAGTCCACGCTCCAGTGCGGGAGAACACCATCCCTCCCACCCCCATCATCAGCACCCCTCATGCCACTGTAATCTCTCACTCTTCCTGCCACCTTCCAGGAATCACTTCCTTTCCCCTCTCCCCCAGATTGTCCTTCCTGTCAACTCTGTCCTGCTGGATGCCTCAGACAGCCACGACGCCCTGGGCTCAGACCAGCTCACCTTCCACTGGGAGGAAGTGGAGGGCCCTGTTGATTCCACCCTCACCTCAGACTCAAATCTCCTCAAACTCACCAACCTCAAGCAGGGCAGCTACAAATACAGGTCTGGTGGACTCATATTACCATTACCACGTGGTCAGTCAAGTGCGCCCCTTGCCTTTCTCCCAGGCTGACTGTGACAGATGCTGGTGGTCTGAGTGCCTCCGCTGATGCTATGGTGACTGTCCAGCCGGAACTGTACTACCCCCCACAGGCACTGGCTGGGGAGGACAAGCTCATCAAGTTCCCCAACAACCAGATCTCTCTGGATGGCAGCAAGAGCAAGTCTTTCAAGGTGAGCCGTTGCCCCATGCAGTGTCGCTGCACAGACTCAGCAATATTGCCATGCACAGGGAGAGCTTCAATACACATGGGAGATGCTGAAAGGCCCAGGTTCAGTGGACATGAAGGGCACCAGTACACCGCACCTTGAACTCCTCAACTTCAGCTCCACAGGAGACTACATCTTCAGACTGACCGTCATGGATACCACGGGACAGAAGAGTTCCTCCAACGTCTCTGTGGTGGTTTTGCCGGAGAATAATCTCCCTCCAGTGGCCGACACTGGTCCAGACCTGATGGTGGCGTACCCTTACACAGCTGCACTCCTCAATGGCAACTCCAGCGAAGACGACTACAGGATCGACACCTGGGCCTGGACACAGCTCACTGGGCCCAGTGATCTGGTCCTGAGTGGTGCCGACTCCCCCTATCTCACCGTGGAGGGGCTGCATATCGACGCGGCCATGGGCTCCCCTACTCTCTACCTCTTTCAGCTCAGCATCTGGGACTACCACAACCTCACAAACACCTCCACTGTCACCATCACTTACAGGAAAGGTACGGCTGTGGACGCCAAGTCATTCAGTTCAGTTCTTACAAAGGAGGCTCCATAGATTTGCCATCTTTTTCTTTCCTTAGACCCGAAAATCCTCCCTCACGTCGATGCTGGTGGTGATGTCAATATCACTCTCCCCCAGAGCACCATCATTGTCAATGGCTCGGGGAGTTACGATGACTTTGGGATAGCGTCCTACGAGTGGGTGCGGTCTGAGAGCAGTCCTGCTGCAGGGGTGAGTCCATACGCCATTGCATAGCCCTTGGCAGTCAGCTCCTCCCCTTTCTCGTCTCACAGCTGGTGGTGGACGGGTCCGATCACAAGGCCATGCTGATTCTCTCAGACCTGGTCAAGGGCTCGTACAACTTCACACTGAATGTCACCAACAAGCAGAACATGTGGGCAATGGACACTGTGGAGGTCACAGTTCTCCCCAACCCCCTTGACTACTACATGTTGCAGGTTCACTTGGAGGGGGACGCCTCAACCTTCACGCTAATGGAGCAGGTGAGAGCCCATGGGGACTCGCACTGTGGCACTTTACTCCTGCGTGCCACCATTGCGTTTCAGACCAAGTTGGAACGCGTGCTCCAGCTCATCCTGGACGACATCAGTGTGGACTATGACATCATCATAGAGGAGGTGCGTCCGTTTGGCCCCCACGTGAGAGTGGAGTTCTACGCTGTCCGCCATGACACTCGTACGCCCATCAATGCCACCCTCGCCTATGCCAAACTCACAGAGAAGGGACAAGATTACTACTATCCCGATTCAAACTTTCACTTTGTCAAAATCAACATGAAGGGTGTGTTAAACAAAAAAACGCCACTTGTTGCGTTTACCATGTGTCATGGTGTGTGTAGTGTGCCAGCTGTCCTGTTCCGGCAGGGGAGAGTGCGACACCAGGACCCACAGATGCAAGTGCAGCAAATTCTGGATGGAGAATCCCATCAAGGCCTACCTTGGCAAGAAGGAAACCAACTGTGGTATGCTAGAGAGTTTCATAGAAATGCCACAGCAGGGAGGGGAGGCAGGTGGTAATGATAGGCCTATGGATAGTTATGGATGAGGTAGCCATGATCCGAGTCTTTCACTGCCCATCTCTTTTCTTCTGTATAGACTGGAGCATTTTCTATGTGGCTCTGGCGGTGATCCTGACAGTTTCGGCTGTGCTGTTCCTGGTCTGGTTAGCCTGCTGCTGTTGCCTGAGGAAGTAAGTGCCACACCCATCCCTCACCCCACCAAAGCACACCCCCTGCCTCCCTCCCTCCCCACTGCAGGCGCCGCATTGCTCGCACCAAGCGTCGCGTGCGCTATGCCATCATGGACCGCAAGGAGGTGGACCAGATGATTCCGCGAGACTACCAGCAGGCCAGTCTCATGGTCAGCGAGTCCGAGACAGAGGAAGAACTCATCTTTGACTCCAGTAAAGACCAGGGGGCCTTCAAGAACGGGGACGTCCAGATCAAAAGCAGTCAGAATATCCCAAATGGCAGGATTACCAGCGACCAGCAGGCAAACACTTAAAACAAGTCCAACAACTCTTGCAATATTTACAGCCAAGAAACTGCATCCTCAAATCATCGCTAGCGCATAAAAACCAGCTAGCCTCTGAAAGCGTTCTTTGCTACCCGTTTAGGTGGTTGGCATTGGCCAAACAACAGCCACTAACCATATGATAAGGCTCCCCCACACTCCCTTGAGGGATTGTGGTCACTCCAATGGAATAGCTGAAATATTATATTAGACCCAGCCCCACCCCCTATCTACTGCTCTTGAAGATGCTGTGCAAGAGGTTGCTTGGGGGCTGCAGAGAGGTGTTGCGGTGTTTCTGCACTGCTGCAACAGACAGTGTTGTTGTTGAGAGCAGAGGCCCAGTGAGACTGATAGGCCTGAACAGGCCAGACTGCTGCAATGCAGTCAACCAGAGCACAGCCCTAGCCCTCTACCAATCCTTCAAGGCTTTTGACAGTGACCAGAGTGCCCATGTGGCTGTCTTCCATGGACTGGGAGGCAACTTCTGTGCTGGCTACGACCTCAAGGAACTAGCCAACATTGGAAAGAGCTACACAGTCAAAGAGGACATAGGGAGTGGAGCTTCCCCCATGGTGAGTGCTGGCTGGAGAAAGGTGTATCTTCACAGGTGTGCACTATTTAGGGTCCCACCCACATGGAGCTAAGCAAGCCAGTGCTGGCTGCAGTGAGTGGGTATGCAGTGGCTGGGGGGCTGGAGCTAGCCCTCATGTGTGACCTCAGGGTGGTGGAGAAGGACGCAGTCATGGGCATCTTCTCCAGAAGGTTTGGTAGGTCAAGAAACAAAAAAAACTAATGTAGCTTACCACATACAGTCCCCTCCAGGCGTGCCTTTGATTGATGGTGGCACAGTGAGACTGCCAGCTCTTATTGGGCTCTCACGGTCACTGGATCTCATTCTCACAGGGAGACCTGTCGGTTCTGAAGAGGCACTCAACATAGGTATGCACACAGCCAATCTTGCAACCCTTTGTCCACTATATTCCCCACAGGTCTTGCCAATAGGGTTGTCCCCAATGGCCAAGCCCTCCATGAGGCTATCTTGCTGGCAGAGCAGCTCAGCTCGTTTCCCCAAGAGTGCCTGAGGGCGGACAGGGGGTCCGCTATCAGGCAGGCAGTGGCGGGAAGCCACTCTGACACGCTGAGAGGACCCCTGGAGCAGGAGTACAGGAGAGGAGAAAGGGTCCTGTCCAGCGAAGCCACCAAAGGAGCCACAGAGTTCAGCCAAGGCAAGGGAAGACACGGCTCCTTCAAAAACTGACTTTCACTTGAAAATTCTTTGTTTCTTCACTCGAAATCTCTTCTTTTTCAGTCAAAGAGTCCAAATCCCATGTCATCATCCGACTCCTCTTCACTTTCTTCCTTCTTTGCTTCCTCCTTCTTCTCTTCTTTCTCTTCTGTGGCAGCTGCCACAGGTACCAGGGCAGCAAATGCACTGGGGTCAGCCACAAATGCCTTGGCCTGAACGGACATAGTACAGTGTCACATGCTACCCAAGGTGCACGCGTACGATCCCCTACATCAGGGACACCAGCCTCATAGTAGGTAAGTATTGGCTATCATTGCACACAGACAGCTCAAATGGTATGTCGGTAATCACTGACTGCTCTCCTTGGAAACCAAACACACACAGCTCACTGTATATACTGACCTGCTCAGCCTCTTTGAAGGTGATGTCCGTTGCCACAGCAACTGCCAACAAATTCTTGAATCCGTTGACGATGGAGTGGGGTACAGAGGCAGCTGTGGGGTACCCAATAGCCAGGGAAACGGCAGCGACATTAGCCACACCCTAAGAACAGCACAGCAACATAAAAACCACATCAATACCAAACAGTTTCTTACATACAGAAACAAATTTCTTGAGTATAGCCTCCTCAGTCACATCCAGGACCTCAGGAGTAAACAGGGAGCCACTGTCATACACTACATGGCAAACACAATGCCATCACCTGTGAACCACACCCACCAGCCCTGCCCACTGATCCCACCACTCACCATGCCTGATCTTGAGGCCATAGGAGAAAGGAAACACCTTCAACATTTGAAGGAGTGCTGCTTCGGAGAATCCAACCTTCTCATTCTTCTTGATGAGATGGACCTCGCTGAGGATCTCGATTGTGCCCTTGGAGATCTTGGTGCCAATGGAGAGGGCTTGGAAGAAGGATGTCTTCTCTGGCCCCAGCCCAGTGTTTTGTGGCTCGACGAGCACATTAATGGGGGCTATGGCCCCTGCTTTAGCTGGGGCAGCAACCTGAACATAATACAAATTCATCAATGGGGGGTGTAGTGTACATTGAAGGCGTCTGTAGTATATGGGCCTGCTTTAGCTGGGACAGCATGACCAGCCTCACCTTGTTGGCTTCGATGAGTTCCCTGATATCGCTGAGGTCCTCAGTGGTGAACACAAACCCCACGTTCCCCTTGATGCAAGGCAGGATCTTCTCCAGGAGGGGGTTCTGGTCCAGGTGGCCTCGAATGGCCTTCCTCATGGTCGTGTTCTTTCCCATCATAACCACACCCCTCCCACGCAGGGACGCTCGAATCTGCTGCATCTGCTTCGACCCAACATTGTCCACGTTCACCAGGAAGAATCGCGGATACTCGTCCAGGAGGGACTGAAAATTGAATACAAAATTACATCACACTAGAACATAGTAAAGCAAGCAGTATATCTAGCAACAGTGATTCAAGTGGTTGATCAGAAGGAAGGCAGCTGGTGCTATCCACACAGAAAATTTTAAGAGTTTGCATGTAGCATCCATTTTTTTCATCACTTTCAACCATACTTATGGTAATACAGATACACAGCTAGCAGCTAATAGCTGCTGGGTTTAAAATTTCATACCAGTAACTTAGTGAAGTAGTTAGCTTTCCAGGTTGCTCTGTCTTCCCTGCCCATCTCAAAGGTGAGTCACGGATTGCCTCAGAGGGTTTAAAAACAGGAGCTGCAAACATAAGACAGGTTAAACACAGGAAAGAAGGAAACCAACTTACACTCACCAAGTCAAAAAGAAGACCTTGAAGAAAAATTTGCCACGTGCTTTTTCGTTTATTTAGACATGCGCGCGCAGCTCTGGAGCTAGCAGCTAGCCCCGCCCCCCTCACTTCTCCATCATCCTCGTGTGTCCACCCTGCAATCATGGCTGCTGCTTTGAAGCTGATTTCCAACGTCAGGTGCTTTGGAGGGTTTCAAATGGTGTATGAGCACTCCAGTGAAATGCTCAGCTGCAACATGAAGTTTGCAGTTTTTCTTCCATCTAAATCTGAGACGGCCAAAGTGCCTGTCCTGTACTACCTGTCTGGATTGACATGCACTGAGCAGAACTTCATCACGAAAGCAGGTGCGCAGAGATATGCGGAGGAGTACGGAATAGCCCTTGTGGCCCCGGACACCAGCCCCAGGGGGTGCAACATTGAAGGTGAGGAGGATTCTTGGGACTTTGGCACCGGAGCAGGTTTTTACGTCAACGCCACCCAAGAGAAATGGAAGAAAAATTACAAAATGTATTCATACGTCACTAAAGAGCTTCCCGGCATCATCGGTTCCACTTTCCCTGTCCTGTCGGACAGAGTGGGGATAACAGGGCACAGCATGGGCGGACATGGCGCCCTCATCTGTGCCTTGAAAAACCCAGGGCAGTATAAGTCTGTATCGGCATTTGCTCCTATCTGCAACCCCATGAATTGTCCCTGGGGCCAGAAAGCATTCACAGGCTATCTGGGCACCAACAAGGAGGAGTGGAAGAACTGGGACGCCTGCGAGCTGGTCAAGTCATACAAAGGCCCCCCTTTCTCCTACATCATGATCGACCAAGGCAAAGCTGACGACTTCCTCAAGCGAGAGCTACTTCCTGAGAACTTTGTTGAAGCCTGTCGTGAGGCTAAAATGCAGGTTGTTCTGCGTCTCCAAGAGGGTTACGACCACAGCTACTACTTCATAGCCTCCTTCATGGGAGACCACATCAAGCACCATGCCAGTGTGCTGAACGAACCTTGAACTTTATAATTCTTTGTAAATCTGTAAAAGCTGAGTAGTTCTGCTGTTGATTCATTGGTTTGAAGCGAGCCACAGTTCTGCATGTGATATGTTGTGGAGGTAGGAGCCTTGGAAGTGCCTGGACTGTGGGGAGTGGCACACAAAGTCAATGTGGTCCATGCTGCGTGGAACATCATCCTCGGGGCCTGTGAAATTGAGTATAATAAGAGGGGTCCTTTATAAAGGACCCCATCAGAGTCTCAAAAGAGGCTATTCAGAGAACTTGCCTAGAATGAAGTTTGCAGGGTCAAAGTGGGTGGGGTTTGGGGTCTTTGGGAGGAGCCAGGTGAGCATGATGTACTTTCCAGCGTACTGGTCCACCATGAACCCTCTGGTCAGTGCGTAGTAAACCCCTCCATCTCTGTCCAAGACAGACACTATGTCTCCCACTTCATACACCACACCCTGACGAGATAGGGGAAGGTATATCATAGCCACTGTAGATTTTAACATACCTGATGTTGGACTGAGTTTGAACTGATGACATATGGCTGATGTTCTGCAGCACGCACTGACGGGCCTTGCCTCAGGCTCTGCCTACCCCTCCCAGCAGGGGTGATGCTGTAGCTGCTTGCTGAGGAAACTGGAGGGGGGCTGTCGGGTTTGTCTCGTACGGGAACAGTGGTGGTGGTGGTGGTGGTGGTGTCAGGTTTGACTGCTGAGGGTTGTACGGCAGCAGCAGAGACATCCACTGGAGCTGGTGAAGGGACTCTGCTAGTACTAGGTTGCGTTGTCAGGGGTGGTGGTGGTGGTGGTGGTGGTGGTGGTTGTTGTTGTTGTTGTTGTTGCTGCTGCTGCTGCTGCTGTTGTTGTGGTTGTTGCTGCTGCTGTTGTTGTTGTTGTTGTTGTTGTTGCTGCTGCTGTTGCTGCTGCTGCTGCTGCTGTCTGACTTTTGCTCTCTCGTGTGACCTGGTGGTTCTCCTGGTGGTGACTCCACTCTGCACTGGGACTGACAGAGGGCTGGGGCTGCTCCTCTGGCCAGTCTTGCTGCTGGTCTTGGACTGTCTTCCATTCTGGGAGGAGAGGGAATCTGTTGAGGGGCTGGACCTTAGAGATTTGGCCGCTTTCTCAGCTGTGTGACAGTCCAGACACACCACAGCACCTTCACTGTCTCTCTGCCACATCAGACTAGACGTAGCTTTGCACCTCACACACACAGGATCACTTTCAGCCGCCATATCTCCTTCCTGGTAAGGCAAGGGTCGTCAGACTTAAAAACTGAAAATGGACTTTTTGATGACCGGTCGACCCTATTCCTAAATTCTGCCACGCCCCCACACACCTAATTATTTTGTGAAGTGAGTGGAAATGGAGTTGCTGGTGTCTGTGTTTCTGGTTGGAGTGATCGGGCTACTCCAGCATCCCTGTGCTGGTATCACTGTCACAGTTGACCCGACGGGAGGGAATGACGCAACCTGCCTCTCCATTCAAGACCTGGCCTTCAACAACGACTCCTTGACCGAAACCTCAGTACCTTGCCGGACACTGAACAGGGCACTGGGGGCAGATGAGGTGTCCTGTAACAGCATCAGCTGTGACGAGGGAGCACTTGATGGATTCACTGATGATGCAGTTATCTTGCTAGAGGATGGAGACCATACATTAACTTGTAAGAGCTGATCTATAGCTACAAGCCTATTGTTATTAAACTACCTATCATCTTCTTTGCCAGCATGTGTGGGGATAGTTGCTAGTGCCAATATCCTATTCCAAGCTGTTAATGAAGGGGCAGCGGTCATCAAGTGTGCCACCATGTCACTTGACATGTATGACAATTTATTTGTGTGTGGATCGAGCAACATCTCCTTCCACGGAATCCGTTTTGAGGAGTGTGGGCCAGCCTCTTCAAACGTCTTCTTCAATGACTCCACAGAGATCTCCTTTGAGAACTGCACCTTCAGGTAACTGCCCTTGGGAATGCAATTATGTGGTATGTGGTATGGGAATGAGGATTTTCCTTCTGCAGGAACAACTCTGGCTCTCCGCTTCAGTTCAGGTTCAGTACCGGAATCAGACTGGTTGGCTGTGAATTCCTTGAGAATGTGAATGCGAATGAGGCCACACCTGATACGGAAGGAGCGTCCATTGTGGACATCTATGACGTCAACTCCACCTCTGGGGGCGTCACCATCTTTGCCAGAGACCAGGCCACGGATATACTCATACAGCAATGCACTTTCACCTCCAACATGGCCAGCAGGAACGCTCCAAATAATACCCGCCCTGTGCTGCTTAAAGCTAATGGTCATGGTGGCGCTGTTCTGATCCGACTGGTGGGTTGCTATGACTCCAGTGTCACTATAGAGGGGAGTGTCTTCACCAGCAATGTGGCGGAGGTGGATGGAGGGGCGGTCTACCTTTCCATGTCCGAGTTCTCCACTGAGAACAGAATCACCTTCCGAGACAGCTCCTTCATCAGCAATATTGCTGAGGTGGCATCGGGAGGTGCCGTGAGCATCAATTCCTTCAACTTCACCTTCAACAACTCTATTGTGGTGGAGGGGTGCAACTTTACTGGTAACCGTGGTGATTCCGGGGGAGGTTTCAGCATGGCCCTCTACAACAGCAACGTCAACAGCACCCGGTCGCCCGACACCCTCCTCTTCAGGAAGTGCTCCTTCCACAGCAACCAGGCTGAGAATGAGGGGACAGCTGTGGGCCTCTTTTCACTGGTCCATGTGGACCAGGTTGGATTTCCTGTCGACTTCCAGGACTGGTATGTGTGTGTGTGTGTGTGCATGCATATGTGTATGTGTGCATGCGCGTTTATATGTATGCACCTGTGTTATCTTGGAACTGGCATAGTAAAAACTAGATCAATTTAATGTGCTGGTTTGCTCTGTGATGTTTATCGTTGGCTGCAGCATGTTTGTCAACAACACGTCACTGGAGAGTGCTCAGGACACCAGCGCCATTGCGGCCTTCCGCTTCCCCACAGTGTTCTCTGGCTCCACCCACTTTGAGCAGAATGTTGGCGGGGGGATTACCCTGCTCAACACCCGCATGCAGGTTTCGACGGGCGCCTCGCTCCTCTTCCTGCGCAACACCGCTGTCTTTGGGGGCGGCATCTCCATGGACGACAGATGCCTGGTGAGCTATCGGCGGCTAGAAACAAGAGTTCTGTGTCATGTGTATTGCTTGCCCTGTCTCTCTCCGCAGCTGGAGTTGAGCAACAGTGTGAACCTGACCTTCGAGGAGAATGTGGCGACAGAGTCGGGGGGAGGGATCTACGTCGAATTCCCACCAATCAGATTTGTGGTGGACATCTTTAACCGGCTGTGTTTCCTCCAGTACAACAATGGCTCAGGAATAGACGCGCCTCCACAGGAGTGGAATGTATGTATACCCTTAGCTAGAGCAGATAGTTTTCCTGTCACAGGAATGCAATGCAAATCTTGTCCAAATTCTGATTACCGAGTGTTTGCGTTTCTTCAGGATGTTGTGATAAGGTTTGTGCGCAATCGGGCGCGTCTGAGTGGGGCGGCCATCTTTGCATCGGACATGCAGCAGTGCGGCTGGCTGGGGAGTGTGTACACTGCAGAGGACACCCTTATCTTCAACCCTCCTGAGAACCTCACCATGGAGTACCCAAACTACCCCTTCCAGTACATGTATGTATGCATAATAGCAGGAGCCACTGAGATGAATTGTTTTGTTTTTTTCTTTAGCGACAATGATCTGTTTCCAGAGGGTCAGGACGTAGCATCGTGGAGTCCCGATCTGGCAACTTCTCCCTCCAACATCCACGCCCTCGTAGAGGTATGTACAGCTAACGAGTTAATCCCTCAGGGGCTGTGACGTGTCTGTGTCCATGTGCAGCATGAGCTGGTTCAGCCGGGGGAAAGTCTGCAGATTAACCTGCTGGCTACGGACCAAGTGGCCAACAGTCGTGAGGCCATCTGGTCCGTGGAGGCACCCGGAGTACCTCCGGTGAGTCAGGTGCTGGTCATGTGACTGTGAGGGGTGTCATGTGACTGGTTTGTGCAGAACCTGGATGCATTGTCGGCCAACAATGACACCTACCTGTACAATGTTCCGTCAGCCTTGGTGTTGGCAGGCATGGCCTCAGTCCTCAGCTCAACCTCCAGCAGCTGTTCGGACATGGTGGGAGGAAGGAATAACAACATGGGCAGCGTCAACATGTCTGGCATCATGGAGGGCATGGAGCAGACCCCTCCCCCCACCACGACCAACCCACAGTCAGCGGGAGTCATTCAGAACAACTTCACTTCCTCCTTCACACTCAACTTCTCTTTGCTGCGGACCTTGGTACGAGTGTTTGTGAGTGTGTACATGCACACATTTCACACACCCCTCGCACACCCCCACAGGGCACAGTGCAACCTTTGAACCTGAATGTGGCTGGCTGTCACCCTGGCTACATCCTCAACTCGGATGGTGTGTGTGAGTGTGAGTTGAATGGCAACTCCAGGATCCTGCGCTGTGACTCAAATTCTCGCTACCTGTACCTCAGGGTAAGTCTTAGCATGTGGTCAGTCTTGTGGTCAGTCTTAGCATGTGGTCAGTCTTGTGGTCAGTCTTAGCATGTGGTCAGTCTTGTGGTCAGTCTTAGCATGTGGTATGTGCAG
>JAAGOD010058368.1_pt1 | contig 16552 bp, 11 predicted proteins | sample 8389681 | NCBI WGS metagenome assembly JAAGOD01 (sample SAMN13964374, study PRJNA552185) | sponge metagenome | biome: deep-sea hydrothermal vent fields; feature: spots directly above weak diffusing fluid; material: seawater and sediment | host: Tedaniidae sp. KZ-2020 ... | reverse complement strand
CAGCTGCTCGATGAGGTGGTAAAAAACATTGATTATTGCCATCATCACCTCATCAGTTTTGAGCAATTATCCAAATCTCACGGGCAAAATTCTGCCCTGTTTTGCAGCTGGTCAAAGCATATCTAAATTATGTACTAAGGTCTGTAGATAAATTAACTCAAGTAAGAAATAAAAAAATTCTGATTCAAAAAAAAGCCAGCTAAATAAATAACTGGCTTAAGAAAAAAAATGTTGGCACCGTGCTACTCTCTCACAGAGTTGCCGCTGCAATATCATCGCCGCTAGTGGACTTAACTTCTGAGTTCGGAATGGATCAGGTGTACCCCCACTGCTATAAGCACCAACAAAAATAAAAACTATATAAATTATTAAATATTTTGTAAACTCAAGTCATTTTTAGCAGGGTAATAAAACGAAAATAAAGTCTCACGACCAATTAGTACAGATCAGCTAAACAGATTACTCTGCGTACACCTTCTGCCTATCAACCTCCTAGTCTCGAAGGAGTCTTTAGGGGGCATAAAGCCCCAGGGAAAATTAATCTCATGGCTGGCTTCCCACTTAGATGCTTTCAGCGGTTATCCAATCCGAACATAGCTACCCTGCAATGCCATTGGCATGACAACAGGAACACCAGAGGTTCGTCCAACCCGGTCCTCTCGTACTAAGGTCAGCACCATTCAATTTTCCTGCGCCCACGGAGGATCTGGACCAAACTGTCTCACGACGTTCTGAACCCAGCTCGCGTACCTCTTTAATTGGCGAACAGCCAAACCCTTGGGACCTGCTTCAGCCCCAGGATGAGATGAGCCGACATCGAGGTGCCAAACACCGCCGTCGATATGAACTCTTGGGCGGTATCAGCCTGTTATCCCCGGAGTACCTTTTATCCGTTGAGCGATGGCCCTTCCACTCGGGACCACCGGATCACTTTGACCTGCTTTCGCACCTGCTCGACTTGTAGGTCTTGCAGTCAAGCTCCCTTATACCAATATGCTCAATGCCCGGTTTCCAATCGGGCTGAGGGAACCTTTGTACGCCTCCGTTACTCTTTAGGAGGCGACCACCCCAGTCAAACTCCCCACCAGACAATGTCCCTCGCCCAGATAATGGGCGCAGGTTAGAATTCAAGAACAATAAGGGTGGTATTTCAAGGGTGACTCCACAAAAACTAGCGTTTCTGCTTCAAAGTCTCCCACCTATCCTACACATATTGATCCTAAATTCACTGTCAAGCTAGAGTAAAGGTTCACGGGGTCTTTCCGTCCTTCCGCGGGTACTCGGCATTTTCACCGAGAATTCAAGTTCGCTGGGCATCTGGTTGAGACACCGGAGAAGTCGTTACGCCATTCGTGCAGGTCGGAACTTACCCGACAAGGAATTTCGCTACCTTAGGACCGTTATAGTTACGGCCGCCGTTTACCGGGGCTTCAATTCAAAGCTTCGCCGAAGCTAACTCCTCCTCTTAACCTTCCGGCACCGGGCAGGCGTCAGGCTGTATACGTCGTCTTGTGACTTTGCACAGCCCTGTGTTTTTGATAAACAGTCGCTACTCCCTGGTCACTGCGGCCCTCCAAAGCTTCGCCTGTAAAAGACTACACTCTAGAGGGCACACCTCCTTCCGAAGTTACGGTGCCAAGTTGCCGAGTTCCTTAACCAGTATTAACCCAATCGCCTGAGAATACTCATCTCACTCACCTGAGTCGGTTTACGGTACAGGTAATTTTAACAAACATCGAAGCTTTTCTAGGAACCATAGTTTCAACCACTTATGAAGACAAAGTCTTCTCGCATTCACGCCTAGGAGTAATGTAGTACGGATTTGCCTATACTACCTCTTGCACGCTTACACCTGAATCCAATAACAGGCTGGCCTATCTTAGTCCGTCCCTCCTATGCCTAACGCTAAAATTAGTAAAGGAATATTAACCTTTTATCCATCGACTACGCCCGTAGGCCTCGCCTTAGGTCCTGACTAACCCTGGGAGGATTATCCTAGCCCAGGAATCCTTGAGTTTTCGGCGGCTAGGTTTTTCACCTAGCTTTATACGCTACTTATGTCAGCATGATCACTTCTAGTTCGTCCAGCTGTCCTCACGGTCAGCCTTCAGCCTATACTAGAACGCTCCTCTACCGCACAACAAAAATGTTGCACCCGTAGCTTCGGTGGTAAACTTAAGCCCCGTTGAATCTTCCGCGCAGAATCACTAGACTAGTGAGCTATTACGCTTTCTTTAAAGGATTGCTGCTTCTAAGCCAACCTCCTAGTTGTCTGAGTAACTCCACCACGTTTTCCACTTAGTTTACACTTGGGGACCTTAGCTGACGATCTGGGCTCTTTCCCTTTTGTCATAGGACCTTATCACCCCATGACTGTCTCCTGATCTAGTTATCACCGGCATTCGGAGTTTATCTGGGTTTGGTAATCTGGTAAGACCCCTAGCCCAATTAGTGCTCTACCTCCGGGATAAAAAATCAAGGCTATACCTAAATATATTTCGAGGAGAACCAGCTATCACCTAGTTTGATTGGCCTTTCACCCCTAACCACAAATCATCCAAAAATATTTCACCATTTACTGGTTCGGGCCTCCACTGAATGTTACTTCAGCTTCACCCTGTTCATGGTTAGATCACCAGGTTTCGGGTCTATTCCCGCAGACTATCGCCCTATTCAGACTCGCTTTCGCTACGACTACACCTAACGGCTTAATCTTGCCTACGAAAATAACTCGCTGACTCATTATGCAAAAGGTACGCGGTTACACTTATAAAATAGTGCTACCACAGCTTATAGGCTTAGGGTTTCAGGTTCTATTTCACTCCCCTTTCGGGGTTCTTTTCACCTTTCCCTCACGGTACTTGTTCACTATCGGTCACTAGAACATATTTAGTCTTAGACGGTGGTCCGCCCGGATTCCCAACGAATTTCTCGTGTTCGATGGTACTTGGGATACTTTTCAGAGGTTTTATTTTTTTGCTTACGAGGCTATCACTCTCTTTGGCGGGTCTTTCCAAACCCTTCTGCTAAAATAAAACTTTGTAACTCTGTGAAGTGTTTCTGGACACTTCTAAAAGTCCCACAACCCTTAATATACAACGACCAGAATCTTGACATATACTAAGTTTGGACTGTTCCCCGTTCGCTCGCCGCTACTAGGAGAATCTCTTTTGATTTCTGTTCCTGGGGTTACTGAGATGTTTCACTTCTCCCCGTTTGCTTCTTAAAACTATGTATTCATTTTAAGATATCATGTTAATGATGGGTTTTCCCATTCGGAAATCTCCGGATTAAAATGTGTGTGCCACTACCCGAAGCTTATCGCAGCTTACCACGTCCTTCATCGCTTTCTAGTGCCAAGGCATCCGCCCTAAGCCCTTAGTAACTTTATAAATTAATTTTTTTTATAGATAGATTATATTACAAATCCATCTTTTTATACCCTGCTAAAAATCACTTGAATTTACAAAAATATTTAATTTTCAAAGAACATAACCTATATTTCATTGGTAGATTAATCAGCAATTCTTGTCTTTTCATTTCCACCACTTAAAAAAATGGTGGGCCTGAGAAGACTTGAACTTCTGACCCCACGCTTATCAAGCGTGTGCTCTAACCAACTGAGCTACAGGCCCTTGCTTGCTCAAAGCTGAATAGTGAGAAAAGAAGGCTGACCTAAAATTGCTAAAAAACAATCCTTAAAAAGGAGGTGATCCAGCCGCAGGTTCCCCTACGGCTACCTTGTTACGACTTCACCCCAATCATCAATCACACCTTGGGCGCCTGCCTCCCGAGGGTTAGCTCAGCGACTTCTGGTGTAACCAACTTTCATGGTGTGACGGGCGGTGTGTACAAGGCCCGAGAACGTATTCACCGCGGCATGCTGATCCGCGATTACTAGCGATTCCAACTTCATGGAGTCGAGTTGCAGACTCCAATCCGAACTGAGAACGAATTTATTAGATTTGCTAAACCTCGCGGTCTCGCTTCTTTTTGTATCGTCCATTGTAGCACGTGTGTAGCCCTGGCCATAAGGGCCATGAGGACTTGACGTCATCCCCACCTTCCTCCGACTTAACGCCGGCAGTCTCTTTAGAGTGCCCAACTAAATGCTGGCAACTAAAGACAAGGGTTGCGCTCGTTGCGGGACTTAACCCAACATCTCACGACACGAGCTGACGACAGCCATGCAGCACCTGTATAGAGGTCCGAAGAAAACTCCATTTCTGGAAGTCGTCCTCTATATGTCAAGGCCAGGTAAGGTTTTTCGCGTTGCATCGAATTAAACCACATGCTCCACCGCTTGTGCGGGCCCCCGTCAATTTCTTTGAGTTTTAATCTTGCGACCGTACTCCCCAGGCGGAACACTTAACGCGTTAGCTCCGGCACTGATGGGGTCAAACACCACCAACACCAAGTGTTCATCGTTTACGGCGTGGACTACCAGGGTATCTAATCCTGTTTGCTACCCACGCTTTCGGGTCTCAGCGTCAGTAATGAGCCAGATGGTCGCCTTCGCCACCGATGTTCCTCCTGATATCTACGCATTTCACCGCTACACCAGGAATTCCACCATCCTCTCTCATACTCGAGTCTAACAGTTTCAAAAGCACTTCCTGGGTTGAGCCCAGGGCTTTCACTTCTGACTTATTAGACCGCCTACACCCGCTTTACGCCCAATGATTCCGAACAACGCTTGGACCCCTCGTATTACCGCGGCTGCTGGCACGAAGTTAGCCAGTCCTTTCTTCTTAGGTACCTTCATTTTTTTATTCCCTAAGAACAGAGTTTTACGACCCAAGGGCCTTCATCACTCACGCGGCGTCACTGCATCAGGGTTTCCCCCATTGTGCAATATTCCCTACTGCTGCCTCCCGTAGGAGTCTGGACCGTGTCTCAGTTCCAGTGTGACTGGTCATCCTCTCAGACCAGCTATGGATCGTAGCCATGGTAGGCCTTTACCCCACCATCAAGCTAATCCAACGCAAACTCATCCTCTGGCGATAAATCTTTAATCTTAAAGTCCGAAGACAAAAAGATATTATGCGGTATTAGCCAGCCTTTCGGCTGGTTGTCCCCCACCAGAGGGCAGATTATCCACGTGTTACTCACCCGTGCGCCACTCATACTCGCCCCGAAAGGCTTTCCTCGTTCGACTTGCATGTATTAGGTACGCCGCCAGCGTTTGTCCTGAGCCAGAATCAAACTCTTCAATTAAAATCAAAAAATTTAATCTAAACTAAATTAATTAAACGGGTAAGTAGAAATTAATCTACCTACTAAATATATAAAATTCCCCTGCTAAAAGCAGAGAAATCCTTCTTTTCTATTTCACTATTCAGTTTTCAAAGAACAAAGACAACCAGACCGTTATATAAAAAACGAAACTTTTAGTCAACGGCTTTGTTAATTATTTATTGTTTATTAACGCATAGCTATTTTTTTAATTTTGGATCCATAGCATCTCTTAATCCGTCACCTAAAAAGTTAAAAGATAGCATTGTAAAAAATAACATTATTCCAGGAAACAAAATTAAATGAGGGTAAGTTCTCATAGATCTCCAGCCCTCACTTGCCAAAACTCCCCAGCTGCTAAATGGCGGCTGAAGCCCAAGCCCGATAAAGCTTAAAAAACTTTCAAATAAAATATTAGAGGGGACTTGAAAAGTAATTAAAACCATAATTGGCCCTAAAATATTTGGAATAATATGTTTTAGCATAATTCTAAAAGAAGAAAATCCTAAAGCACTCGCAGATTCAACAAATGCCAAGCTTTTTGCCTGTAAAACTTGGCCCCTTACAACTCTGGCTAAAGACATCCATCCTAAAATGCTTAAAGATAATAAAATTCCTGATAAAGCCCTTAATTCTGGGTTTTCAAAAGTGTTTAAAGAGTCAAAAATTACTTTAACTAAAATTAAAAGCACTAATGTTGGAATTGAATATAATATATCTACAAAACGCATCATAATAGAATCTACCCATCCTCCAAACCAACCAGAAATTGCGCCGTAAATTACCCCTCCTATTAAAGAAATTATTGCGGTAACAATTGCGATGGTTAAAGAAATTCTAGCTCCGTAAATAAGACGCGAAAATAAATCACGACCAAGGCTATCTGTTCCTAAAAAAAACTGACTACTGGGAGGGGATAAAATAAAATCAATATGTTGTTTGTCAAAAGAATACGGGGCTACATAGTTTGCAAGAAGCCCAATAATAAATAAAAAAATAATTAAAAAAAAGGAAGCAATTGCTGTTTTGTTTTTTTTTATTTCTTTAGAAAAGTTTTGCCAAGGGGTTCGGTTTATTGTGTTCATGGTTTTGATTTTTAAGTTTGGTTTTAAATTTTTTTAATTTAACTTTATTTTTATTTTATTTTAATTTTATTTTATTTTATTTTATTTTATTTTTAAATTTACTAAGACAATTCCATTCTTGGGTCAAAGTAAGAATATAATAAGTCTACAATTAAATTAGCTACAATTAAAAGGGCTGAAAAAAATAAAGTCATGCCTAAAATTAAAGGATAGTCTCTATTATTTACACTTTGAATTAAATGTCTTCCCATGCCAGGAATTGCAAAAATTAATTCTACAATAAAAGAGCCTGATAAAATTCCAGCAATCAAAGGGCCTGAAAAAGTTAACACAGAAATTACAGAATTTTTTAATACATGTTTAAACAATACAATGCTTGGCTTTAAACCTTTTGCTTTTGCTGTTCTAATATAGTCTGACTGAATAACATCTAAAACACTAGACCTCATTAGTCTTGCAATAACTGCGGCCGGTCTTACTCCCAAAACAATAGACGGCAAAATATAATAAGCAGTCCCCTCCCAAAAAGCTGGTGGAAGTAATTTAAAATAAAAACAAAATATATAAATTAACAATGGCGCTACAAAAAAACTTGGCAAAGAAACTCCGCTGACTGACAAAAACATAAAAAATCTATCCCACCATTGATTATGCTTTGCGGCGGCTAATAAACCTGCTGGAATTCCTAAAGCAAAGGCAACTATCAAAGCATAGAGCCCTAATTGAAAAGAAATTGGAGCCGTGGAGCTTAAAATATCTGTTACAGATCTTCCTAAATATTTATAAGATTCCCCTAAATCTCCTTGTAATAAACCTCCAAGGTATAAAGTGTATTGAATAAATAAAGGTTTGTTTAAATGATATTTTGCTTCGATGTTTGCTTTAACTTCTGGAGGTAATGCTTTTTCTTGATCAAAAGGCCCACCTGGTAAAATGCGCAATAATAAAAAAGTTATGCTTGCAACTGCAAATAAAGACACCGCGGCTTCTAAAAAACGCTTTATGCAATATTTAAATAACTGCTTGTCAATAATGTGTTTAATTAAAAGAAATAATACTAAAATTATATTTAAATAAACAACTGCTGTTGGAATTTCATAATCTAAAAAATTTAAAACCAAAGAAGAGCTTAAAAGAATTCCTGCAAAGCAAGCTAAATAATCTTTTAAAAAGTTTAGCAATAACACTTATAAACTCTTATTTTTTAAATTTAACTTTTTTAAACGGCGCTCTGTTCATACTATTAAATGGGTAGTAAGAAATTCTTGGCGAAATTAACATATGGCTAACTCCAGAGTAAATAGGCAACACTGGTGTATTTTTTTCTATTAATAATTTTTGTGCCTTGTTATATAATAAAAGTCGTTGTTTTTTATTTTGAACTCTACTAGCTTGCAAAACTAATTTGTCATATTTTTTACTTTTCCATGCTGTGTGATTATTGTCAGAATAAGAAAGCATTAAGCTCATATAATCATCTGGGTCTGGATAATCTGACAACCATCCTAAGCGAAACATATGTGGAGTGTCTGTTTTTAATCTGCTTAAGTAAACTTTCCATTCTTCATTTTTTAATTCTAAAAAAACTCCTAAATTCTTTTTAATTTGTGCTTGTATATTTTCTGCAACCCTTTGATGGTTTTCATTGCTGTTAAATGCAATCGAAATTTTAGGAAATTTACTACGATCTTTAAATCCAGCTTTGTCTAAAAGTTTACGAGCTTTTTTAACATTAAATTTTAATCCTATAGAAGAATTATATCCAAACATTGGGGAGGGGATCCACGAATATAAAGGTTTTTGCCCACCTGCTAATAAATTAGTAACCTCTTTTTGATTAACTGCCAACGAAAAAGCTTGTCTAACTAATAAATTATCAAAAGGTGCTTTTTTAACATTAAACCCGTAATAATAAGTCGACAAAATACTAAACTGACGATATTCCTTTCGTTTTTTTAAACTACTAAGTTCAGTTGATGGCAATCCTGATTGTATGTCTAACAATTTAGAATCAAAAAGATTAATTGCAGTAGACATTTCTGTAACCATATAGGCTACAACATTAGGTATAAAAGCTGGAGTTCCGTGATAGCGAGGATTTTTTTTTAATATAATTAATTTATCATGTTCCCATTTATTTAAATTATATGCTCCCAAAGTTACTATATTTTTAGCCTCTGTCCAACTGTCGCCATATTTATTAACGATATCAATTCTCACAGGAAATGTGGAGTTGTGAGTCATTAAATAAGGAAAATAACTTTTAGGCCCCTCTAAATTTATAACAATTTGTCCTTTTTTATTTATAGCAACTCCAACTTTAGAAAAATCTTTAATTTTTCCTTGGTTAAATAATTGTGCATTTTTTATTGGATACAAAAAATAAGCATACTCAGATGCCGTGTTTGGGTTCAAAAGTCTTTTCCACCCATCTATAAAATGTTGAGCCTTTAGAGGCTTGCCGTCTGACCAAAAAACATTTTTTTTTAAAGTAAATATCCACTTTTGTGATTTGTTAAATGACTTCCAGCTTGTTGCAAGTGCTGAAACAAGTGATAATTTTGGGTCGCTATAATTATATTCAACTAGCCCCTCCATAATATTATCAGTTACTATTGCAGATGTTCGGTCTGTAGCTTTATGCCAATCCAAAGTTGGAGGCTCAGTTGATAAATTAACTGTTAAAGTGTCGGATTTTTTTAGCCCGTGAGATAAATTTGTTTTTTTTTTGTTACACGATAGTAAAAATACACCGCTTAATAAAAATATAAATGACAATCTAAACATATAGTCTCCTAAAAAAATTTTCTTTTTTAAAATACCTTACTTTTTAGATAAAAGTCTAGTAATAAAAGATATGGCAAAAATTAAAACTCTATATATTTGTCAATCTTGTGGTTCGCACAGTCCCCGCTGGCAAGGCCAGTGTTTTTCGTGCAAAGAGTGGAATACTTTAGTTGAAGAAATTGTCTCTGGCGAAGCTTTAAAAGAAAGTAAATCTAAATCATGGATAGATGACAATACAATTAGCAAGGCAAAAACATTAGAAAATTTAAAAACTCCAGAAAAAAAAGATCGCACACAAACTAATATTAAAGAATTAGACAGAGTGCTTGGCGGTGGATTAGTAAATGGATCTTACACTCTTTTGGGAGGTGACCCTGGTGTTGGAAAAAGCACGCTACTTTTACAAATGATAAACACTATAACAGAAGAAAGCCTTTATATTTCTGGCGAAGAAAGTGCTGAACAAATTGGGCTAAGGGCTTCTCGTTTAAGTGTTACAAATAAAAAAATTCAAATTGCTTCAGAAAGTAATCTTGAACTAATATTAGAATTAGTAAAAAAACACAAAATGAAAGTTCTTATAATTGACTCTATACAAAGTATTTATTTGCCAGAATTAAATTCTGCACCAGGCTCTGTAGGGCAGGTTAGAGAATGCTCTGCTAAATTAATGCGACTGGCAAAAAATAAAAACATTAGCGTTATACTAATTGGACATGTCACAAAAGATGGCGGACTTGCTGGACCAAAAGTTTTAGAACATATGGTCGACACTGTTTTATCATTTGAGGGAGACCAGCAAAATCAATTTAGACTTTTGCGAAGTTTAAAAAACAGATTTGGCCCAAGTAACGAGCTTGGTGTTTTTCAAATGCTTGCCGAAGGCTTAGCAGAGGTAAGCAATCCATCTGAAATTTTTTTATCAGAAAGACAAAGAAACATTGTCGGCTCTGTTGTGTTTTCTGCAATAGAGGGAAGCCGCCCATTACTATGCGAAGTTCAAGCACTAACCACCTCCAGTCATTTACCAATGCCTAGAAGAACTTCTTCTGGTGTAGATGCAAATCGTATTCATATTTTAATTGCTGTTTTAGATAAATATTTAAAAATTGGCTTAAACAAATCTGATGTATTTATTAATGTTGTTGGAGGTTTAAAACTTCAAGAAACTGCGGCTGATTTATCTATTGTTGCATCTTTAATTTCTAGTCAAAATAATATTAGTGTGTCTCATGACCTCTGTTTTTTTGGGGAGGTTGGCCTAACTGGAGAAATAAGAGCTTGCACATTTGCAGAAGACAGAGCTAAAGAGGCTATAAAATTAGGTTTCACAAAAATAGTTGCTCCATTTAATAATAAAAAACATTTAAAATCTTTAGAATCAAAAGCAAAGTTTTTTTGGGTAAAACATATTCAAGATTTAAAGGGCTTTTCTTTATTAAATTAAGCATCTTTCGCTCTTTCTTTCTTGACTTGATAGCTCTAAATTATAACAATTAAACCAGTCTTAACAAAAAATACACAAAAGCACACAAAAACACACGGAGGCAAAGCTATGTTTAAACTTATTTTATCTGCATTATTTATTTTTTCTTTATCTTGTAGTCACAAGTCTAAACTTGGCGAAGAAGTTACAGACGGGTCTTCTGATATAAGATCAAGCTCTGCTAATTTTAATGTTCGTGGAAGTGATTCTGGAAAATTTAGAGGCTTGCGTAGCATATCTTTTGGCTTTGACAGCTCTGAATTAAGCAACAGCGCTAAAGAAATTTTAAATAAAAATAAAAAATGGTTAGACAAAAAATATAATTTTAAATTTCAAATTGAAGGCCACTGCGACGCAAAAGGTTCTGTTGAGTACAATTTATCTTTAGGCGAAAGAAGAGCCAAAAGTGTTCAAACATATCTTATTAATTTAGGAATGCTAAAAAAGAATTTAGATATAATAAGTTACGGCAAAGAAAAGTTACTTGCAGATGGATACTCTAGTGCTGCCGACAAAAAAAACAGACGAGCTAATTTTATTCCAATAAAAAAATAATTTTTTACTATGCCCTTTAGTATAAAAAAAATTTTACTAATCACTTTAATGTTTAGTTTGTTTTCTTGCGTTCACAAAATACCTTATTCTGACATAGCCGCTACACAAATTGCTATTGAATATATGAATAAGTATGGAGCTGCTAAAAAATTTCCTCGTTTATTTAAAAAATCTATGCGATACTATGCGCAGGCAAATAAACTTCTTAGTCAAAAAGAAAATACATCGGCTAAAAAATATTTACACCTAGCTAGAATTTATGCAGAAAAGGCGGAGTTTAACAGTCGAACTAAGCTTAACAAAAATCAACAGGAGTGGTAAATGCAATTTTATTTTATTTTATTTTTAATATTTTTTTCATCTTGCACAATACAAACTCGCTATAATTTAAAACAACAACAAGCAAACCAAGTTAGTTTTCAAGACAGTCGTAAAAATAAAGGCAACTCTAATAAAAAAAATAATATTAGTGCTGCTTTATCTACTTTAGGGGGCTCTACTACAGAGGCTGCAACAACTGTAACTGCAGCTAATGTTGCGTTTACAAATAATTCTGTAATAGCAAGTATGAAAAGCGAAATTTCGCAATTAAATATTGTGTCAGAACAATTAACAGAAAAAATAAATAGCTTAGAAAAAATAATATTTGAACTAAAAACTAAAAATGCAAAAAAATTAAATACTAAAAGCAAAAAAAGTACTATCAGCAAGGCAGCTACTAAACAAATAATTAAAAAAAATAAAAAAGTAAAAAAGAAAGTTGGTAATTTTAAAAAAGCACAGCTATCATTTAAAAATAAAAAATGGACATCTGCAATTTCAAGTTACGAAGAATACCGAAGACTAAACCCAAGGGGTAATAACTACGCCCTTGCCACTTATAATATAGCATTGTCTTTAGAAAAATTAGGCTTCAGGGAAGAAGCCAAACCCTTTTATGACGAAATTTTAGACCCTAGTGGTCGTTATCATAAAACTAAATTAGCGAAAAAAATTAAAGCCAAGCGAAAAAAAACATCCTCTAAAAAAGTAAAAAAAATATAGCAGTGTCTTTAAAAAAAATTTTAGGAATTGAAAGTAGCTGTGACGACAGCTCTGTTGCTATTGTAAATTCTAATTACAAAGTAGAAAGCATGTTTTCTACTAGTCAAATTAAAGAACATTCTGTTTTTAAAGGCGTTGTTCCAGAAATTGCATCAAGAACACATACAAAAGATTTATTAACACTTGTTGACCTTTGTTTAAAACAAACAAAATATTTAATTTCTGATATTGACGGGATTGCTGTTACATCTAAACCCGGATTAGTTGGATCATTAATGGTTGGCACTGTGACTGCAAAAACTTTGGCACTTGTAAATGACATTCCTTTTTTAGGAGTTAATCATCTTGAAGGACATATGTTGTCTCCATTTTTACAAGACTGCACAGGCAATGACAAACAACTTTTAAGTTTTCCTTTTTTAGCATTAATAGTAAGCGGAGGTCACAGTCATATTTATTGTGTAAAAAGTTTAACTGATTATAAGTTAATAGGAAAAACATTAGACGACGCAGCTGGCGAAGCTTTAGATAAATTTGCACAAATATTAGGATTAGGATTTCCTGGCGGTGCCGAATTAGATAAATTAGCAAAAAATGTAGAAAGCTGTAATTTTAAATTTCCAAGACCTTTGTCTAAAGAAAAAAGTGCAAACTTAAGTTTTTCTGGACTAAAGGCTGCTGGGTCACGACTTGTTTTAAAGCTTGATAAAACAGAGCTTGTTAAAAATAAACCATACCTTGCAGCTTCGTATCAAAAAGCAGTTGTAGACACTCTTATTCAAAAATTAAAAATAGCACAACAAGAAACTAATTTAAAACATATTGTTGTAAGCGGAGGTGTTAGCGCAAATTCTTTACTAAGATCAGAGTTAAAACAGTGGTGTAAAAATAAAAATTTAAAACTTTCTATACCTGCAATTAAATACTGCACAGACAATGCTGCAATGATAGCCTTGGTTGGTTATCTTAAAATGAACGAAAATTTATTCTCAAATCAATATCTTAGTCCTGTATCTACTTAAGTAACTGTCTCAATTTAAAACAGTTTTTTTTATAAAAATATAAAAGTTTATAAATACTTTTTATTAGTATGCCGACTCTTATATATGTCAGAAAATACAAAATTTAATTCAAAAGAAATAAATATAGATAGGCTTATTGATGATGAGCTAACACAGACCGGCAAGGTTTCTGATAATTCTTCTGTAGTAGATTCTTCTGTAGTAGATTTTTCTTTAGATTCTTCTGATAACTCTTCTGAAGAAAAAAACAAAAAATCTGTTGAGGTTATTAACGCCGAATCTATTGAAAACCTTGATCCTATTATATTGGGCTCACCTGAAGAAACAGCCACTCCTGTTAAGCTAGAGGTTGCAGAAAAAGTTGAAGCTCCTGTTAAATTAGAGGTTGCAGAAAAAGTTGAAGCTCCTGTTAAATTAGAGGTTGCAGAAAAAGTTGAAGCTCCTGTTAAATTAAAAGAAGTTAAAGAAGACAGCTCTAATTATACTCAAGTTAATACGGTAGTTTCACAACCTGCAAAAGAATTAAACACCGAGGCATTTACGGCCAACACTAATAATATATCTAGCCTGCAAACTGCTGAGTACTTAAGTATTGCTCAAGATAAAATTCTTGAATTACAAAAAAATATTGAAAGTCTTCACGAAGAAAATGCAAATGTAGCATCTGCTGGAGAGCTTTGGAAGCAAAGATCTAACAAGGCAGAGCAAAATTTAATAGATTTAAAAAATAAATATTCAAATGTGCAGAGCTCTAAAGATGCGGAGCAAAAAATTTTTACAATGACAATCGATAAGCAAAATAAAAAAATGGAAGATCTAAAAAATGATCTAGGAAATGCTGACATACTTTCTGAAGAAAAATTAAATACTTATAAATTAATTTCAAGTGATCTAGAAAATCGTATCGAAATTATAGAAAGAGAAAAATTAACTCTTTTAGATGGAAAAAATAAATTTATTTCTGATTTACAAAAACAAATTAATACTTTGCAAAAAATTAATACAAATGACAAAAAAAAATTACAACAGGTTTCTAGTTTAATAAACGAAAAAGAACAAACATTAAGAAGCACAATAAAACTATTAAGACAAATTTTAATTAGCCTAGAAGTTGGAGATACAGAAAATTCTGAATTATCTTTAGTTTCTTAACACACAAAGGCCAAGTTTAATGAAAGCAATAAAATTAATTGTCAGTGACTTTCATCTTGGTAAAGGAAAATATCTTCCGTCTGGACAAATTAATACTTTAGAAGAATTTTGGGCAGACAAAAGTTTTTCTGAATTTCTTATTTATTATTCTTCTGGAGAGTATGCTGGCATAGAAATAGAACTTGTATTTAATGGAGATATTTTTGATTTTTTACAAGTAGATTATAAAGGCGAAAACATCACAACATTAACTGAAAATATAGACTTACATAAATTTCAAAACATAATTGATGGTCATCCATTATTTTTTTCTAGTTTAAAAAATTTTTGCAGCAACACTAATTGCAAAGTTAGTTATATTATTGGAAATCATGATCAATCAATGCTGTGGCCAAAAGTACAAAGACTTTTTAACCAAAGCATTAACCATCCAGTTAAATATAAAAATATTGCATATATAACCAATGGAATTCATATAGAGCACGGACATATGTATGAGGCAATGAACAGGAGTAACCCTAAAAAGTTTTTTATTAAAAAAAATATGCCTACTCCTATTTTAAATTTATCATTAGGTTCTATTTTTTTTGTAGATTTTGTTTTAAATATTAAAAAAATATATCCACCAATTGATAAAGTTCGTCCATTTGACAGAATGATTCTTTTAAGTTTTTTTAATAAACCAATTTTTATGTTTAAAACTACAGCAAAACTATTAGCGTGGATTATAAAAGTTTCAACAGGTCTTTTGCCAAAAAGATTTTCTATTATTTATATTATCAAAAATGCATTTGTAAATTCTGTATTTCCAAGTTTTACAGAATCTGCAAAAAAAATATTAAAAAGGCCTCAAATTCATTCTGTAATTTTTGGACATACACATATTTATCAATACAGACAATTTAGCAAAGACAAAGAATATTTTAACACTGGAACATGGACAGAGCTAACATCTTTAGATTTTGAAAAACTTGGAAAGGTAACTAAAATGGTTTATGTGCTATTAGACAAAAAAGACGAGGCCTCAAGGTTTAGAGGAACTTTAAAAGAGTGGAAGGGCTACAACCATGTTGAAAGCAATATTGTAATATAATTTATGAACATTAAAAATATTTTTAATAAAGTTACAGATTGTTTTAAAAAAACAAATAAACAATCTGATTCAAATAAAATAAGCAACAGCGACTCTCAGGCAAAAAAAGAGCCTTGTAAAAAACCTGTCGCAGAAAAAAGTTCTGTGGATTTTAAAAAAGAAAATGAAGAACAAAACCAAGAAGATTTTGTAGAAGGCAATACAGATTTATTAGGCGAAGCCGACTACGCTATGTATAAGGCTAATTTAAAAAGCATCCCACCTGCAATTATTTTATTAGTTGGTAATCCAGAATTAATTGGAAGACAGTGGCTTTTGTCTGGCGAAATAGAAATACTTGGCCGAAGTTCTTCTTCTTCTATTATTATTAATGACTCCAGTATTAGTAAATCTCATTTAAAATTTCAAATAACATCTGACCATATTGTTACGGCTATAGATTTACAATCTACTAATGGATTAATAATTAATTCACAAAAGCAAACCTCCCTTAAGCCTATTGCGCTAAAAAATAATGATCAAATTAAATTAGGAAATTTGGTTTTTAAATTTTTAGAAAAAGGAAATTTAGAAACTATTAGCTCGTCGCAGTTATACCAAAAAGCATTAATTGACTCGTTAACAAATATTAGCAACAAAGGTTCTTTTGAAGCTAATATTACATCTAGAATGCTTTTAAAAGATACATTTAGCTTAATAATTTTTGATATTGATCATTTTAAAATATTTAATGACAATCACGGTCACCTTTGTGGAGATTTTATTTTAAAAGAAATGAGCAAGGTTATTAGCTCTACATTAATCAGAGATGAAGATTTTTTAGCCAGATACGGTGGCGAGGAATTTTGCCTAATAGTTCCACAAAAAATATCACTGGCTCAAGATATTGCAGAGCGTTTACGAAAAAGTATTGATACTTATAATTTTAACTTCCAAGGTAAAGAACTTCATGTTAGCATTTCTTTAGGAGTTGCTGAAAGAAAATTATCTGACACTTTGTGGACAGATATTTTTGACAGAGCCGACAAGGCCTTATACGAATCTAAGGACGGAGGGCGAAACAAAGTAACTGTCGGTTAATCTGTCGGTTAAT
>JAAGOD010045352.1_pt1 | contig 16622 bp, 22 predicted proteins | sample 8389681 | NCBI WGS metagenome assembly JAAGOD01 (sample SAMN13964374, study PRJNA552185) | sponge metagenome | biome: deep-sea hydrothermal vent fields; feature: spots directly above weak diffusing fluid; material: seawater and sediment | host: Tedaniidae sp. KZ-2020 ... | reverse complement strand
TTTCGGGCGGATAGGCGCGATGATGCACTTCCAAACGGGTTTTGGAATTGCAAGTTATGCACCGCCCGCCGTCCCGCAAAATCACTTTTTCGCGCAATTTTTGCCCCTGCGGAGTTTCCGCCAGCGGTTTAAATAGCCACGCCGGAATTGCGGATTTGTCGGATTTTTTTGCCATTGCGGAATTATACGCCGCCTTTTTGCCGCAAAAAATTAATTAATTGCCCGCGCGTTTTCGGCGTTTTCTACCAGCAATTTTCTGTTTTTGAGGCGCAAAATAAAAAAGCCGCGTTTTTTTGCTTCCGCTTTGGCGTCCGCAACAATTGTTTCGCCCGCCACCATGCCGAAGATTTTGCGTTTGCCCGCCAGCAACGGGCAATCGGCGGAAAAATACGGCAGGCGGTTTTCGGCAAACCGCCGCACATCGCCGGGCAACAATTTGCGTTTGATTTCGCCCACTATAACGGCATCGCCGTTAACGCCGACCAAATCATATTCGTATTTGCCGCCCGCCTGTTTGCGCACTTCGTCCAACCGAATTCCGCCGATTTGCATTGATTCTTCCACCGCTTCGGCAAATTCATCTTCCAAACATTCGTTGGCGTTGTTGGTCCAGCCGCCAAGTTGGTCCGCGACTTTGTCCAATTTTGCATTGGTTTTTTTGGAAGATTCGGAGAGTTCTCCCACCGATTTGGCGGATTCTTCCACCGATTGGGAGAGTTCTCCCACCGATTTGGCGGATTCTTCCACCGCTTTGGTGGATTCTTCCACCGCTTTGGCGAGTTCCGCCAAACTTTTGTCGGTTTTTGCGGAAAGCACCGCTAATTTTTTGTCGGATTCGCGGCGGAGTTTAGCGGATTCGCGCTGGAATTCTTCGGATTCGCGGCGGAATTTAGCGGATTCGCGGCGGAATTCTTCGGATTCTTGCCGCATCCGAAGAATTTTTTCCTCTTGCCGCTTTTTCCAAGCGGTAAATTGGGAATCGCTCATGTTTTCTACATTCATGCGCCCATTTTACCATAATTTTCGCCCTACGGCAAACTTTGCCGCCCCAAAAAAATGCAAAAAAGGGCGAAGTTTGGTAAAATATGAAAATGCCTTTAATTAAAATTATGCCGCACGAAGAACTGTGTCCGCAGGGGGCGGATTTCGCCGGAAAATCGGGCGAAACCATTTGCGATTTTTTGCTGGCTAACAATATTGAACTTGAACACGCTTGCGAAAAATCCTGCGCCTGCACTACTTGCCATGTTGTCGTCCGCCAAGGCGGCGAATCGCTCAGCGAAGCCGAAGAAGACGAAGAAGATATGCTGGATAAAGCATGGGGACTGCAACCCGAATCGCGCCTCGCTTGCCAAGCCATTATCGGCAACGCCAGTTTGGTTGTGGAAATTCCAAAATATACGGTAAATCACGCGCGGGAGGAACACTGATGAAATGGACGGATTCTTTGGAAATTGCCATCGCCCTCGCCGATTCGCGCCCCGATACCGACCCAAAAACGGTGCGCTATACCGATATGCACGAATGGATTTGCGCTTTGGACGGTTTTGACGACAATCCGCAGGCGTCTACCGAGCGGGTTTTGGAGGCGATTCAGATGGCGTGGATTGAAGAGGCGGCGGATTAATTCGCCGTAGCGCGTGGAATTTATCATCGCCGCCGGTTTGTTCGGTTTGTTGCTGGGCAGTTTCTTAAATGTGGCGGCGCACCGGCTGCCGCAGATGCGGGCGTCCGGAATTGTCCGCCGCGGCAAACCGTTGGGATTTTTGGCGTTGCCGCTTTCCCATTGTCCGCATTGCCAAACGCCCATCCCGCCATATTACAACATTCCGCTGTTGAGTTTTTTGTGGTTGCGCGGGCGGGCGCGGTGTTGCCAAAAACCGATTAACCGCTGTTATCCTTTGGTGGAAGCGGGCGGCGCATTAATTTGCGTTGCGGCGGCGGTGCGGTTTGGTAAAAATTTGGATTTCATATTTGCCGTTATTTTTTTGTCCATGTTGCTACTCGCTTCGCTGATAGACATGCGCAAATATTTTTTGCTGGATGTTTTAACTTTGCCGTTGTTGTGGCTGGGGCTTTTGATTAATGTGGATTCGCGTTTTGCTTTGTTGCCGGATGCGGTGTTGGGGGCGGCGGGCGGTTATTTGGGGATGCGGGTGTTGGCGGCGGCCGGTGCGGCGATTTTTCGCCAAACCGCAATTGGCGGCGGCGACTTAAAATTAATGGCGGCGTTGGGGGCGTGGTTGGGGTGGCAACCTTTGCCGCTGTTGCTGTTTTTTGGATGCATTATCGGGCTGGGCGGCGCGCTTGTTTTGCACGGCGGACGGCGGGCGGCGCGTTGGCAAAAAAACGCGGCGGACGGACGGAGTTTCCTGCGTGTTTTTGCCAAAGGGCGGTTTAGTTTCGGGCCCGCGCTTTCGTTGTCGGGCGCGCTGATGTTGTTTTACGGCGATACGGTGATTGCCGAATATTGGTTGTTTATCGGCGGAAGTTTGCCATGATTTTTTGCGCGGGGTTAACCGGAGGATTTGCCGCCGGCAAAACCGCGGCGGCGGAGATGTTTGCCGAATTGGGCGCAAAAGTAATAGACGCCGACGAGATTGGGCGCGCATTAACCGCGCCCGGCGGCGCCGCATTGCCGTTATTAAAAAAAGTTTTGGGCGCGTGGGCTTTTACCGCCGCCGGCGAATTGGACCGGGCAAAAGTGCGGGCGCGGGTGTTTGCCGATGCAAAGTTGCGCCGCCGGTTGGAAGCGGCATTGCATCCGCAAATTGAAACGGAAATGCGCCGCCGCCTTGCCGGGGTTGCCGCCGCGCCGTATATTTTATTGTCGGCGCCGTTGCTTTTAGAAACCGGCGCGTTGGTTGCCGATTGCCGCCGGATTATTGTGGTGGATTGCGCTCCGGAAACGCAAATCGCCCGCGCCCGCCGCCGCGATAAAATTACCGAAGCGGCAGCGCGGGCGGTGATTGCCGCGCAAATGCCGCGGCGGTTGCGGCTGGAGCGGGCGGACGATATTATTAAAAACGACGGCAACTGCGGCGATTTACGCCGCGCGGTTTCCGACCTCCACCAAAAATTTATTAAACTTTCCGGGCAAAACCGGCAAGAAAGGAAAGCATCATGAGCGATACAAATAGCGATACAAATTCCCGCCGCGCCGTTGTCGCGCGGCAAACCGCCGAAACAACGATAGAAGCGGAATTGATTTTGGACGGCGGCGGCGAGTCCGAAATTAATACGGGGTTGCCGTTTTTTGACCACATGCTCGCCCAAACGGCGCGGCACGGCGGCATGTTTTTGCGGTTGCGCGCCGCCGGTGATTTGCAAATTGACGGCCACCACACGGTGGAAGATTGCGGCATTGTTTTGGGGCGGGCGTTGGCGGAAGCGTTGGGCGAAAAATGCGGAATTGCCCGTTTTGGCTGGGCGTTTGCGCCGTTGGACGAATCGTTGTCGCGGGCGGTTGTGGATTTGTCGGGGCGGCCTTCTTTGGTTTATCAAGCGGCGTTGGCGCGCGCCGAAATTGGCGGCATGGATTCCGATTTGCCGCGCGAATTTTTTCAAGCGTTGGCAAACCACGCCAAATTGACTTTGCATTTGGATTTATTGCGCGGCGTCAACGCCCACCACCAAGCGGAAAGTATGTTTAAGGCGTTTGGTTTGGCGTTAAAAATGGCGGCAACAAAAACCGGCGGCGGTTTGCCCTCCACCAAAGGCGTTTTATAATCCGGCGTTTTAATTCCCGCCCGCCGTTGTTTTTTTTCCATGCTCGCGGCAATTGTCCAAATATTTGGAAAAAACGGACGAAAAAAAACGCAATGTGATATTATTTAAAAGATTCCGCACGGCGGAAATTTATTGTAAAACAAAAGGAGAAAATCCATGAAAAAAATTACAAATTTTGCCGCGGCGGCGGTTTTGATGGCGGGATTGTCGGCGTTTTCGGCGCCCGCCGCCGTTGCCGAAGATTGGGCGTGCATAAAAAATGTCGGCGGCGGTGCGTTGATGAAAGCATTTCTTTATACCTACCGGCACATTAGGTATAACCATACGCCCGCATTTCCGGTCGGCGTTACGGCGTGTTTTGATGTTCGGCAAGTGCCGGTCGGAACGACTTATCTGATTAGGGTGGATAATGTTGCGTTGGAGAGGGGGCCGGAGGTTGTCGGTCCGGCAAAACGCCGTAGCGGCGGCGCCAAATATGTTTCATGGGCGGCGACTGCGAGCGTGTTTCAAGCCACGAAAAAAGGCGGCCCTTACCGCTGGAATAACTGCAACCATTCGTGCAGATATTACGACAAATATTACCAAGCGGTTAGATAACCCCGCCCGTTTTCCGGCGCGCCCCGCCGGAGCGGGTATAATTTCCGCATGATAGCGGTTGTTGATTTTGGCATGGGCAATTTGCATTCGGTGGAATCCGGTTTGCGGCGGGCGGGTGCGGCGGTCGGAATGGCGCGCACCGCCGCCGATATTGATTCGGCGGAAAAAATCGTGCTTCCCGGGGACGGGCATTTTGCCGCCGCCATGCAAGAAATTGACGCCCGCAATTTGCGCGCCGCATTGTTGCGGGCGGCGGCGGCGAAACCGTTTTTGGGTATTTGCATCGGCATGCAAGTTTTGTATGAAGGCAGCGGCGAGGCGGAAGATTCCGTTGGGTTGGGGATATTTCGCGGGCGCGTAAAAAAATTATCGGCGGCAAAAAAAATCCCGCACATCGGCTGGAATACCGTCCGCCAAATCCGCCCGCATCCATTAATGCGCGGCATTCCGGACGGGGAGCGGTTTTATTTTATTCATTCATATTTTTGCCCGCCGGACGAAAACACCGCGGCGGCGGCGGAATACGGCGAAACCATCGGCGCGACGGCGGCGAAAGATAATATTTTTGCGGCGCAATTTCATCCCGAAAAAAGCGCCCGCTCCGGCGCGCGAATATTGCAAAATTTTACCGAATGGCAAGCCGCTTGCCGCTAATTCCCGCGAAAACGGGAATCTAAAATGCCGACTTTTCCGCTGTCAATTCCGCCGCCGCTGACTTCGCCGCCAAATTCCCCCCGCTCCGCCGTCATTCCCGCGAAGGCGGGAATCTAAAATATTAACTTTGGGCGGGGGGCTGTCTGGAAACACCGTGCATTACCGCTTGCATTTTGGATTCCCGCCCCCGCCCAATGTGGGCGGAATTTGGCAATGATGGCGAGGGTTTGCGGCGAAAGGCGGCGAGACGCCGCCGGTATGCGTTCCCACGCTGGAGCGTGGAAACGAGAAAGTAGAGGGGCGGCGGGAAATTTGCGGGCGGAAATTTGCCGCCTCCCACTTTTCCAATCCTGCGAAAGCAGGATTAAGGTGTCTTTAACATTGCCAAAATTGCCGCCGTTGCCGGATTCCGGCTTTCGCCGGAATGAAAAGACGTCTGATTCCGGCTTTCGCCGGAATGGAGAGTATTTGTTTTTCCCGCCAACTTTGGGCGCGATAATTTTACTTCTACGCTGTCATTCCCGCGTAGGCGGGAATCCAAAATGCGGGCGGAAAGGCGTGGTGTTTAACGGTATTTCGCCCAAAATTAGCACTTCGCTCGGATTTAGCATCTCGCCCATAATTAATATTTTGGATTCCCGCCTACGCGGGAATGACAGCGTGGGGCGGGAATGACGGCGGGCGGGCAAAAAAAATTATTCGGACGGCGGCGGTGTTTCTTTTGCCGTTTTGGAATTTAATAATAAAGATTCCAGTTGATAAACCGAAATTAATTCTTTAAGACGCGGCGGAATATTTTCAAAATCCAAACGGCACTTGTTTTCCGCCGCCCGCCGTTTCCATTCCAGCAACGCGCATACCGCCGCCGTGTTGCCGTCCCCCAGCGCGCCAATGTCCATAATTAATTCGCCGTGTTTTGCGATTTCTTCGCTCCCCGCCCGGATGGCCGGTTCGGCGTTGGCAAACTTAATTTCCTCCGGCGAGTAATGGTTCATTTGGGCGCGGCAAGTTTTTGCAACGCTTCGGCAAGACCGGAAATGCCCCGCTTTTTGATAATTCCGGCAAATTGCCGCCGGTAATTCGCCAGCAAACTGACGCTTTCTACCTTAATATCAATCACGCGCAAATCGCCGCTTTCCGTTTTGTGAAAAACATAATCCACTTTTACCGCAAGGTTGCCATCGCTGATTTCAATTTTTACTTCCGTTTTGCCGTCGTCGCGCAGTTTGGATTCGGCGATACGCACCGCCTGGTCGCTGTAACGCGACAACACTTTGGCGTAAGTATTTTCCAAAAGCAATTGAAACGATTTGATGATGCCGGCTTTTTCGGCATCGGTCGCGCGCCGCCAATATTTTCCAACCGCCTGTCCGGCAAGTTTCTGAAAATCTATAATCGGCGACATTTCTTTTTGAATCAACGCCAACGCCGATTCGGCCGATAATGCATCCGTCTTTCGCAAATTTTGCAACCCCCGCACCACCGCATCGTTGCGCGCCGCCAAATCGTCCGCCGCTTGTTGCGGATCCGCCGCCGCCACCCCCGCGCAAATAGCGGCAACCAATAAAATAATTTTTCGCCAAATAGCCATGGTTATTCGTCCGCCTTGTCAAATAAAAATTTGCTGATGAGTTCTTCCAGAACAATCGCCGAATCGCCGCTAATAACTGCGTTGGGGGGTAAATTGTCCTCGGAACCGCCGGGGCTGATGGAAATATATTGCCCGCCCAGTAAGTTGCCGGAAACAATGGAAAAAATGGAATCGTCCGGAAATTGATATTTGCCTTCAACAATCACCAATACTTCGGCGATAAATGATTCGGCGTTGAAATCTATGGTTTTAACCCGCCCGACAAGCACGCCGGAACTTTTTACCGGCGCCCGCGTTTTTAGTCCGCCGATTTGGTCAAATTGCACCCGGATTACATAGCCGTCCGCAGCCGATACCGAAGCAATGTTGGCGGCGCGCAATGCGATAAACACCACGGACAATGCGGCGCCGATAATGAAAAAACCGACCAGTAGGTCCAGTTTTTGGCGGGTTGTTAAAGAATGCATGGGCATATTATATCATAAACGCCGTTAATACAAAATTAAACCCCAGCACCGCCAGCGAACCTTTAATTACGGTGCGGGTCGTTGCGCTTGCCACGCCTTCGGCGGTGGGGACGCAAAAATATCCCTCATAAATGGCGATGAATACGGCGACAAAACCAAAAACAACACTTTTAAGCGTGCCTAAAACAAAATCGTCGTAAAATAACACCCGCTCCTGCATCAGCGACCAAAATACGCCTTCGTCTATGCCGATTTGCGGCACCGCAATTAGATACGCCCCCGCCACGCCGATAATGTCAAAATATATGGTGAGCAACGGCAAGGCAATTACGCCCGCCCACAAACGGGGGCATAATTCGCGCGAAATCGGGTCCACCGCCATCATTTCCATTGCGGCAAGTTGTTCGGTGGATTTTTTTAGCCCGATGGACGCCGTCATCGCCGTGCAAGCGCAACCGACAAACAGCAACCCGGCACTCACCGGCCCCAACTCCCGAAACAAAGTTAGGGCAACGCCGGCGCCGACAAGTTCAACCTGCCCGTAGCGGTCAAGTAATACATAAAATTGCAGCCCCAGCACAAATCCGATAAATAACCCGGCGACTAAAATAATTACCAATGTTTTTACGCCGGCGATATACAACTGGCGGATGATTAATTCCGGACGCAACAGCGACAAACCGCTGTGGCGGATGACGGTAACCATAAACCGCACCGCCATGCCCAGATGCAAACACGCCTCCACCCACGGCCATCCCAAACGGCGGACGCTGCCAAGCCACGAATTGTCCCGGCGGCTGCGCCCCGACCCCTCCAAGAGCATACCTTGGGTTTTTTTCATGCGGACGCCAACTTCAAATCTTCGGCAAGCGGCGCCGCCGGTTGATGAAAAGGCAATACGCCGTCCGCTTTGGCGTCCAAAAACTGCCGCACAGTCGGCAAAGGGGAATTTTGCAATTCGGAAGGCGTGCCTTGGGCGACCAAACTGCCCTGCCACAGCAGATAGGCGTAATCGGCGATTTTAAATGTTTCGGCGATGTCGTGCGTTACGATGACCGAAGTGGCGTTTAGGGCGGTATTAATTTGCTGGATTAATTTCGCCGTAATGGCCAGCGAAATTGGATCCAAACCGGCAAACGGTTCATCGTATAAAATCAACTGCGGATCCGTGGCAACGGCGCGCGCCAAGCCCATCCGCCGTTGCATGCCGCCGGACAATTCGGACGGAAAAAAATATGCCGAGCCGCGCAACCCAACGCTTTCTAATTTTAACATCACAATATCATGCACCGTGGACGGCGCGAGGTCCCAATGCTCCCGCAGGGGGAAAGCGACATTGTCATATACCGACATATCGGTAAAAAGCCCGCCAAATTGAAATAAAATCCCAACTTCGCGCCGCAACAGATATAAATCCCGTTGCGTTATGGAAGACAACCGCCGCCCCAAAACAACGACTTCGCCCGAATTCGCCTCAACTTGCCCGCAAATATTGCGCAACAAAGTGGTTTTTCCGCTGCCGCTACCGCCCATCAGGGCAACCACCTGCCCGTGCGGGATGGTTAGCGAAATATCATGGAGAATTTGCTTTCGCACATCGTAGGCAAAAGACAAATTACTGATTTCTATGGCGTTTTCTGGCACTGGAAAAATTATAATAAAAGGATAAAAGATTATACCGCAAAAAAACGAAAATACAAAACTTCGCCAAAATCCCGCTCAAAACAAAATTAATCCAAATTTTCCCGCGATTAAAAAAAACGGCAAAAACCCGCCGGAATTCGCCAAAAATTCCGATAATTCCCAATTAACAAATATTTAAGAGTGCGGGCGGATGACGGGCGGCGCGCCATATTATGCAAAGTTTCCCGTGAAACATCGCGCCCGCCGCCGAAATAAGTGCTACAATACGTGCATGAAGCAAATTTTATTGGGCGTTTGCGGTAGCGTTGCGGCGTATAAAGCCGCCGTTTTGGTGCGCCTGCTCAGACCGGATTACGAAATTCAAACGATGATGACGGCGGCGGCGCAACAATTTATCGGGGCGGCGACTTTGCGCGCCCTTAGCGGAAAACCGGTTGCAACGGACGAATGGCGGGCGCCGCTTACCGCAGCGGGTATGGACCATATCGCATTAGTGCGCGCTTCCCGGATGTTATTGGTGGCGCCGGCTTCCGCCGATTTTTTGGCGAAAGCGGCGGCGGGAATGGCGGACGGGGCGTTATTGTCCGCTTTTTTGGCGGCGGATTGTCCGCGCTGGGTTGCCCCGGCGATGAATGCGCGCATGTGGAAATCTCCGGCAACGCAAAGGAATCTTCGGCTTTTGGCGGAAGACGGCGTTTTGATTCTGCCGCCCGCCGAAGGCGAGCAGGCATGCGGCGAAACCGGACCGGGGCGCATGATGGAACCCGGCGATATTGTGGAAAAAATTCGGGCGGCGGCGCCGTTGTCGGGGCGGCGGGTGGTTGTCAGTGTCGGCGCAACGGCGGAAAAAATTGACCAAATGCGGGTGATTAGCAATACCAGCAGCGGAAAAATGGGTTTTTGCATTGCCGAAGCGGCGCGTTTTGCCGGTGCGGAAGTGACGGTAATCGCCGGACGCACAACGGTTGCGCCGCCGTTGTTGCCGTTGCGCCGCGCGGTTGGCAATGCGGAAATGTATGCGGCGGTTATGGAAGAATGTCGCGGCGCGGATATTTTTATTGCCGCGGCGGCGGTGGCGGATTTTGCCCCGGCGCAACCGGCGGCGGGGAAGATTCGCCGGGAAAGCGGCGAAATAACGCTTAAATTAACCGCTACCAAAGACATTTTGGCGGCGGTTTCCGCCCGTTATCCGCATTTGTTTTCGGTAGGATTTTCCGCCGGGGCGGGGGCAAAAACCGCGCAAATCAAAACCGCCCGCCAAAAAATGCGCCGCAAAAAAACCGCAATGTTTGCGGCAAACAGCGTTTTGGATGCGGACGGCGATGACAGCGAATTGACTTTAATTTACGCCGCCGGCGAAAAACATTTTCCCCGCCAAAGCAAAACGGCGGCGGCGGAAATGCTAATCGCCTGCGTGGCGGCGGAATTTGTTTCACGGGAAACATTACAGGAGGCGCGATGAGCAGGATGGTTTTTTGCATGAAATTAAAACGGGAGGCGGAAGGATTGCCGGCGCCGCCGTATCCGGGCGCGCTGGGGCGGCGGATTTTTGAGAATATTTCCGCCGAATCGTGGCGCGCGTGGCTGGAACACCAAAAAATGCTGGTTAATGAATACCGATTAAATTTATCCGACCGCCGCGCCCGCCAATATATCAGCGAGCAAACCGAGCGCCATTTTTTTGGAGACGGCGCCGAAGTTGCATCGGGTTATGTGCCGCCGGAAAAATGAATATATCGCTGGTTTGGTTGCAAGATTCCGCTTTTGAAGCAAAAAACGCGCACGGACGGCGCATCGTTTTTGATGGTCCGTCCGAATACGGCGGCAAAAACGCCGGAATGCGCCCGATGGAAGGAATGTTGTCCGCCGCCGCCGCATGCAGCGCGTTTGATGTCGCGCATATCTTAAAAAAATCGCGGCAAAAATTATCCGCTTTGCGCGTTAATATAGAAGCGGAGCGGGCGCCGTCTCCGCCCGCCGTATTTACCCGCATTCACTTGCATTTTTTGTTGGGCGGCGAATTGCGCGAAACGGCGGCGGAGCGGGCGGTGCGGTTAAGCGTAGAAAAATACTGTTCGGCATTGGCGATGCTCAATAAAACCGCCGCCGTGACGCATTCGTGGGAAATAGAAAACTGAGCCGTTTTTGGGCGTTGTGCGCGGCGTTGTCGCTGGCGGCGGCGCAAGCCCAAACGCCGCCGAAGATTAATTCCGAATCGTATTTCTTAATGGATGCGGACACTGGCGCAGTATTGGTGGAAAAAAACGCCGACCTCCGCCTGCCGCCGGCGTCTTTGACAAAAATTATGAGCGCTTATATGGGATTTCGGGCGCTTTCCGAAAACGCGCTTGCGTGGGAGCAGGAAGTGGAAATATCTTCCCGTGCGTGGGCGAAAAATGTCGCCGGTTCCAAAACTTTTTTAGAAATAAATACGCGGGCGACGGTGCGGGATTTGTTATACGGCATTATTGTCCAATCGGGAAACGATGCTTCCATTGCGCTGGCGGAAGGATTATCCGGGGACGAAACCGCTTTTGCCGCCGCCATGACCGAACAGGCAAAATTATTTGGTCTTAAAAACACGAATTTCGCCAACGCAACCGGGTTGCCGGACAAAAAGCATTATTCTTCGGCGCGCGATATGGCGGAAATTGTCCGAAAAACGGTGCTAAATTTTCCCGAATACTACAAAATTTACGCGGAACGGGAATTTTCTTACAATAATATTTCGCAACCAAACCGCAATTTGCTGTTGGACGCATTTGCCGGAGCGGACGGCGTAAAAACCGGATTTACCGAAGCGGCGGGATATTGTTTGGCGGCATCGGCGGTGCGCAACGGGCGGCGGTTAATTTCCGTGGTGATGAAAACCGCGTCCGCGGCGGCGCGCAAGCGGGAAAGTATTAAATTGCTAACTTTCGGATTTTCGCATTTTTCCAACGCGCGCGTTTTTGATGAAACGAAAACAAAAAAACTCCGCATTTTTCAAGGAGATATGGATTATATCGCGGTCCGCCCATTGTCCCCCGGACTAATTACAATTCCGCGCGGGGCGAAGGCGGACGCGCAATTTTTGCCGGTTTCGCCGTTATTGGCGCCGATTTCGCAAAACCAAGTATTAGGCACTCTCCACATTCGCATCAACGGCGAGCCGGCGCGGCAAGTAAAAGTTGTCGCGGAAGAAGCGGTTGCGGAAGCGGATATGTGGAAAAAAGCGGTGGATTTTATAAAATGGCGATATTTGGGACACGCTCCGGACAATGCTTTGTTATCTAAATGGTGAAATGACGCCGTTAGCGGCGGCAAAAATATCGGTTATGGACCGGGGTTTTTTATTTGGGGACGGCGTTTATGAAGTTGTTCCGGCGTATTGTCGCCGGTTGTTTTGTTGGCGGCGGCACATGCGGAGATTGTCCGAAAATTTGGACAAAATCCAAATCGCCGCCGATATTGGGGCGCTAACCGAACCGGCGAATGCGCTGATTAATGCCGCCGCCGATGCGGATTCGGCGTTATATATTCAGATTACGCGCGGTGCGGCGGCGGTGCGGCGGCATGCATTTCCCGCGCCACCGCCACCGCCGACCGTGTTTATGATGGCGATGGCGTTGCCGCCGCGTGCGGAAGAAAAATACCGGGACGGCGTTGCCTGCCGGACGATGGAAGAATTTCGCTGGAATCGCGCCGACATTAAATCGGTTTCATTGTTGGGCGGCGTTTTGGCGGCGCAGTTTGCCGCGGAAACCGGCGGCGAAGAAGTGATTTTAATCCGGGACGGCTGGGCGGGCGAAGCGGCGGCGTCCAATATATTCGCGGTTGCGGACGGAATTTTACTCACGCCGCCCGCAGATTGCCGGATTTTGCCGGGCATTAGCCGCGAAATTGTTTTGGAAATTGCGCGGCGGCAAAATATTAAAATTCAAGAGCGCGATATTGCGCGGGCGGAATTGGGCGCGGCGGACGAAATTTGGCTAACTTCTTCTACGCGCGAAATTATGCCGGTGGCGGCGTTGGACGGCGCGCCGGTGGGCGGCGGAAAACCGGGGAAAATGTTTGCCAAAATGTCCGCCGCATTCCGCCGTTTTATTGAAGATGGCGAAGAATGATATTGCCGCCGATGCCGCCGCCGACGCCGCGGCGGCGTTGGCGGAAGATATTGGCGGCGGCGATTTAAGCGCGGGCTTGGTTGACAATTCCGCGCCGCGCACCGGCATTTTGCGCGTCCGCGAAAACACGGTGTTATGCGGGCGCCTGTGGTTTGAATCTTGTTTTTTGCAATTGGATTCGGCGGCGGCGTTTAATTGGCGCGCGGCGGAAGGCGGCGAAATTGCCGCCGGACAAACGGTGTGCGAAGTGCGCGCCCTGCCGCGCGCCTTGCTGGGCGGCGAGCGCGCCGCGCTTAATTTTTTGCAAACATTATCGGCAACGGCGTTTGCCGCCCGCCGCATGCAAAAACTCGCCGGAAAAACGGCGGTTACCGACACGCGCAAAACGCTGCCCAAACTGCGGGCGGCGCAAAAATACGCGGTCCGAATCGGCGGCGCGCAAAACCACCGGCTGGGATTATTTGACGAAATTTTAATTAAAGAAAACCACATTGCGGCGGCGGGCGGAATTGCGGCGGTGTTGCAAAAAGCGCGCGCCGTTGCGGACGAATCCCGCCTCCAAATAGAAGTGCGAAATTTACCGGAATTGGCGGCGGCATTGGCCGCCGGTGCGCGGCGAATTTTATTGGACAATTTTTCCGCCGCCGGTTTGCGCCGGGCGGTTAAACAAACCGGCGGGCGGGCGGAGTTGGAAGCGTCCGGAAATATTTCGGAAGACAATATCGCCGCCGTTGCCGCAACCGGCGTAGACCGGATTTCGTCCGGCGCGTTAACAAAAAACATCCGCGCCGCCGATTTTTCTTTTACCGTGCGCGCGTAATTTATTCGTATAAAAAATCGCCAAAGCGGACGTTTGCATATGGCGCGGAATAATCCACTTTCCAATCCACCGGGTCTTCGCCGCCGCCGAGGCAAACAATTAACGCCCGCACTAACATCGCCGCGGTCGCGTAATCGGAATTAAATTTCATGTATTCGGCGCATGCGTTTGCCGGATACAACGCCGCCATTACCGCGTGCGAATCCAAAACATAAAACCGTTTTTTTGCCGGGTCTTTCATGTCTTGTTTGGAAAACAAATCCCGCGTCAACCCGGCGCCGTGGTCGCCGTAAAACAACACCAGCGCATCCGGGTCATGCTCTTTTACCGTTTGAATAATGCTTTTCATATATTGCGCCGCGTATTGCCCGCGTTCCGTAAAAACCCGGCGGAACGCGTCCCGTTGTTGCGGGCGGTTGCGGTAGTTTAGCGGCGTGTGTCCGGGCGAATTAATGTAAATCAAATTCAACCGCGGCCCGCTTTTTGCGTTTTTTTGCAACGCCGGAATCAGCGCGTGCATGTGGCTTACGAGATGCGTTGCCGGCGCGTTTGGCTTCGCCCACAGCCGGCGGGTTTCGCAAAACCCCAAACTCTGAAAATAATGCCATGGCAACTTAAAGCGGCATTGTCCGGCGTTGTCTTTGGGAATTAAATATTCGTCAATAAAAGGGCCTTTTTCTCCGAAGTATTCCCGGTCGTAAGATACCAGCACTTTGTAGCCGTTGTCCTTAAAAATACCGTAAAGCGGGCTGGGACGGCGTCCGGCGAAATAATAAAATTGCCCGGCAAAATTTAATCCATTGTAATAATACGGCAAACCGCCCGGTAATGTTTCCCACATAACGGGGTCCAGAATCAACAGCGAATTATGAAAAGTTTTGGAACCTTCGGAATGGCCGGGATGCAATGCCCGGGCGGGAAAAGGATAGGCGATGCGGTCGGCAAACGCGTTTCTAAAAACGCGGAATTCGCCGTTGTTAAGATAGCGGGCGTATTCCGGAACGGGCGCGTCCAGATATTCGCGAAGAACGGCGGGCGGGGCGAGCGCGTCCCATGAAATTAAATATACATTCGGTTTTTGGACAAATTTTACTTCCTTAAATTTTTTCGGAAACGCTTTGCGCCATTCGCCGTATTCAACCGTCGGCGGAAACAACTTGCGCCATGTTTTAATTCCCGTTTCAATGTTTGCCGCCGCGCCTAATAAAACTATTCCGATAAACAACGCCCGCTTGCCGAACCCAAAAAGCGCCGAAAAGAATCCGAACAACGCCGCTAAAACAAGCAGCCGCAACCACGGCGCGTAGCCGGCAAACGCCGTGTAAGATAAAAACAATCCCAATACATTAAAAGTTAAAAATCCGGCGATAATGAAATGCGCTTTTAAGTTTTTCATTTTGGCGAACCATGACAACGCCGCTTGCGCGGACAATACGAAAAGAATGTAGGCGAAAAATTCCGCGATGAGCGCCGCGGATTCCTGCCCGATTAACGACAGTAAAATTTGGTGCGCTAAAAACAGAGAAAATAAAAACGCCGCCGCAACCGGCAACGCCGCCGCATTTTTGTTTTGCGCTTTAATCTCTGTTTGTTCTGTCCGCCCGTTCATTTCTTAATTTTAATTAAATTCATTAACGGCGGCGATAATGCGGGCGGCGTCTTCATCGCGCAAAACCGGATTGAGCGGCAAACTTAATACTTCTTCCGCAAGTTGTTCGGTTAACGGAAAATTTTTGGCGGCAAACGGCGCGCCGGCAAACGCCGCTTGTTGGTGCGGCGGAATTGGATAATGAATCAGGGTTCCGATTCCGTTGTTTTGCAGATGCCGTTGTAGCGCGTTGCGCTTTTTGCAGCGGACGACAAATAGATGCCAGACATGCCTTGCGGATTCTTCCGGCGCGGCGGGCGTTTTGATTTGCGGGTTGTTAATTTCCCGCCGGTAGCGTGCGGCGAGTTCGCGGCGGCGGGCGTTATCTTCGTTTAGAAACGGCAGTTTTTCTGCAAGAAACGCCGCCTGCAATTCGTCCAAGCGGGAATTGACTCCCGCCGCAGTGTTTTCGTATTTTTTATCCGAACCATAATTTCGCAAAAGGCGAATGCGCGCCGCCAATTGTTCGTCATCCGTTACCGCCGCGCCGCCGTCTCCCAGTGCGCCCAAATTTTTTCCCGGATAAAAACTAAACGCCGCCGCGCCGCTAAACGCCGCCGCCGGTTTGCCGTTAAATTGCGCGCCGTGCGCTTGCGCCGCATCGCTTAACAAAAACAAACCGCGGCTTTCGCATAATTCTTCCAGCGCCGCCATGTCCGTTGCCCGTCCGTATAAATGCACCGCCATTATCGCGCCGGTTTTTTTATTAATTAACGGCGCGGCGGTTGCCGCCGTTAAATTAAAACTTTCGGCGTCCGGTTCCGCCAATTTCGGAACCAATCCCGCATGCAACACCGCCAACACCGAAGCGATGTAAGTGTTTGCCGGCACAATAACTTCCGCGCCCGCCGGAATTTTTTTGCATTCCACCGCGGCGCGCAAAATTAAAAACAGCGCGTCCAATCCGCTGGCAACGCCCGCGCAATGCCGCCGTCCGCAAAACGCGGCGAATTTTTTTTCAAACGCCGCCAATTCGCCGCCCAAAACATATGCGCCCGAACTGACAACCCGCGCGCAGGCGGCGCGCAACCGGCCGCCGTGCCGCCGGTTTTGTTCGCCCCAATCCAAAAACGGAATCATAACGGAATCATTTTAGAAAAAATTTCGCGCACAAAAAAGTAACCGGCACGGTGAGCGGAATAATTAATAATCCGGCAAATTCCGCGGGCGCGCCGAGATGCAAAAATCCCATTAACGCAAAAAGCCCGGTTAAATATTGCGCCAAATAAACGAGCGGAAACAAAAACATTTTTTTGGCGGAATGCGTTTTGCGGAAAGTAAATTTTAGATTTAATAAATACGAAATTAAAATCCCCGCCGCATAACTTATATTATACGCCCAAACCGGCGCCGCCCCCGACCACAA
>JAAGOD010050714.1_pt1 | contig 16682 bp, 12 predicted proteins | sample 8389681 | NCBI WGS metagenome assembly JAAGOD01 (sample SAMN13964374, study PRJNA552185) | sponge metagenome | biome: deep-sea hydrothermal vent fields; feature: spots directly above weak diffusing fluid; material: seawater and sediment | host: Tedaniidae sp. KZ-2020 ... | reverse complement strand
CTTGCAGATATTATGCATTCCAGCGCTAATGTAGTAGTGTAGATGGGTGCCCGTCGATAGTGCTGAATCAACTCATCCATGGAGTCAAACTTCCGCTGCCCGATCCCCAGTCGCCCGTCCGGAAGATTCTTGACGTTGAAGTGTTTGATTTTGTCCGGAGCTTTCATGGAGATGGAGTAATCACCAGGCTATGAGAATAATGTTAAAAAGTCACATTAGCATCTAAAATGGGAAAAAGTGATGGTGTGAGTCATTAGCATCTAAAATTGAGCACTGTAAGTATTTCACACCAGCCCTCAGACATTCTGACTGAAAATGGAGCCCTAAGCACGCACACATTGATTTCCTACTTTTTTATGCTATCATATGACATATGGAAAGGAAGGAGCAAATATTTCCAGATGTGATGATTAAACCCACACCCCCCTCGCTCCCCCTCTCACCTTGGTTTCACTCTCTCTGACGATGAATTCTCCATTCTTGGCATTTCTGTTCAGCATGTTCTCCGCGTCTCTCCTCCCCACCTTCCCATAAAACCACGCCTCCCGAGCAAAGGGGGCAGGGCTTCGTGACGCCATGCCCCCCATGGCTCCAGGGCCAGGAGGTCTGAAGGAGGAAGCAGCACTCGGCTTCCCGAAAACTGGCTCAGCGTCGTGCACCACCTCCACATAATTCCTAGGGACAAGTCCAGTGCTACCGTCAATCTTCCGGGCCTCCCACCAATCCGGGTCGTCAGGGGGCTGGTCTATGATATCCATAAGGTCCCCTTTCTCAAACGGCAGCTCCTCTGGGTTTCCAGAGTTGAAGGAGTAGAGGGCTATCACACCGCACACAAAGCTTTTGTGTTTACTTGGCATGGCGGAGGGTCCAGGCTGCTGCATGGCCTCGGGGGGCGCTGCTGCCGCGTTCACTGCTTGCTTCGGAGCCTCTTCCACGTAGTTAAACGGAAACCAACCAATTTTAGTCCCGCACCTTCCTCTCCACCAGCCATCCGCCTCTTTCTCCATCACTATCACTTCGTCTCCCTTCTCCAGCGAGAGCTCGTCTTCTCGAGTGCTGGCGTACTTAAATTTGGCGAGGCATCTGATGTTGAGGGAGGGGCCATTTCGCGTCACCATCAAATCTGGTTGCTGGTACTGGTTCGGATGTTCGTCAAACTGTAGGTTGGTGCGAGCGTTGCTGGCCTGACCTGTTGAGGCTGGACCAGAGCTGATGATTTCAACATAGTTCGAGGGCACCAGGCCCATTCTCCCTGCCTGGTTACGAACCTTCCACCAGGTCCCCTTGTCATCCACCACTATCAGCACTTCCCCCTTGCTGATGGTCAACTCCTCACCATCCACGGCTTGGTAGTTGAACTTGGCTAAACACTTGCTTCCTGCCATCACTCCCACCCTTCCTTGAGTATGTGGACCAAGTTCTAGATCCTCAAAATGAGTCCTTACCGCTAGTTCAGTTTCTTTAACCGCCCCTCAGTGGTTTATTTTAGACTTCTCTACCTTGTCCTCTATAAACCGTAGACAAACCTCACCCAGCAGCAGCCGAACAAGAGGGAGACACTCATACAAGCAGAAGAGAGAATGGTTTTGCTGGCCCACGAGTTTGGATACCTCCGTAAACTCCCCAGCTCAAATTGCGGTCACGTGACACAGGGTGGAGGGGATTTCCATGAGAAGAAGGGGGGAATGAGTGATGGCTACCGTTCCACTGGTGAATCTCTTGGATGCTCTTCTCCAGAAGGCTTACCACGACCTGAATGTACTTCAGGAACTGTAAGTGACCCTTGATTCGTCTGATCTGACTACCTAGGTAGCCAAGGGCAAGATTTTTGATGCCATCTCAACCTTGATCATGATGGATGCAATGAATTTGCAGGCTTCGTAACAAGTCTGATGGAGATCGTAAGGTGGAGATAGTGAAGTATGCCCAGCAGACGAGGGCCCTGCTGATCAGGCTCCTGGCACTGGTGAAGTGGGCTGGAAACTCAAACAGCGTGCAGAAATGTGCTGTACGTTTTAGTACCAGTGTAGCCCCACCCACTTTAGTGTGGTTTATACACTGTAGGAGATGTCAGCAATGCTGAGTCAGCAGTCTGGGCTGTATGTGGACACGGCTGACCAACTGGTGCAGCTGGTGCGATCAACGCTAGTCAATGCCTGGTATGATGTGCTCTATTTAGGGTGTGAAAAACCTGACTTTAACTTTCTCGTGCATTCGTGCAGTGCTCCCAACTTCAGCCTGGCCCCTGCGTTGGACGTGCTGATTACAGGGTCATACCCGCGTCTCCCCTTGTGCATCAGGGACCGCATCATCCCCCTCCCCCCTCTAGACGGGGAGGAGACCCAGCAGGCACACACCCTCCTCAACTGCGCCATCAGACGCAGGCTCCTCAGAGAGACCATCCCGGAGAGAATGAAGGTTGTCAGCATAGGTCAGTGAGTCTGCCATTTCTTGTTCCCACTGTCCTGAAGTCAAACATGTAGAGCTAGGAATTTCCAAGGCCCAAATATTCCTTCCTGATCTTCATCCATAAGACCATTCCTTTAAAATCGAGTCCTCTTTCCACAAGCCACTCTTCAATAGAAATCTTCTATTTAGGTGGACCTTCTGCTGTTAAATTTTTCTGCAGGTGAGGGTGTGATATGTTTCAAGGTGACGTATGAGTTTGAGCTCCAGCTGTCTGTCTTTGGTGACGATGCCTCCATGCCCTGGCGTCTCATCTCCCTGTCGATTCTGGTGGGCGAGGCCCTGCCCGACAGGCCCCTCCTCCTCCACGACCACCAGAAGCTCTTCCTCCATCAGGTGGTGCAGTCACGGCTCTACTCCGAGGAGACCCCGCTGACGGACTGCTACGAGTGTCTCCACAGCTTTTGTCTGGCGCTGCAGCTGGACTGCCTGCACGGGCAGGCCAACCAGCTCAGCAACGAGGTCTACGGGGGGTACGTCAAAGTGGAGGAGTACACACACGCCCACCACCTCAAGATCGTCTACTGGAGGCCAGGCATCTCCCAGTTCATGAGCGCCTTTCTCATGGAGCAAGCCAGAGGAGGTGGGTTTTTTTGTTTTGTTTTGTCCGCCTATGCATACAGTGGACTCCCTCTAATCTGGACCCCTGAACTGAGGCCACCCCTCTAATCTGGACCCCTGAACTGAGGCCACCCCTCTAATCTGGACCCCTGAACTGAGGCCACGATGGTACAGAAGTTTTTTTGTACGTGTGATTTCAGCATGGCCCAAGATTCTCATCTTGATTGATCCTCAAGCGTCCCAGCCGTTCAGCACCCACCACTTTCCCCCGCTGCCGGGCGGGGAGGAAGTGGCCATCTCCCCCAGCAGCCAGCTCTCCCTTGAGACCCTCCTCAAGACCTGCGTCCAGGTGCGAAGCCACGCCCTCCTTAAGGACGTCAAGGATGTGCTGAAGGGCTCCCCGTGGGAGGCAAGAGGTGAGATGAAAGTGGGTGTGGCCACAAGGTCTTGTTCCAGTATGTATGTTTGTATGTTTTTGAAACATTTGTGTGTTTGTTTAGCGGAGCTACAGATGGTCCCGCTGTGCCTTCGTATCAAGGTCCCGCTGAAGTATGGGTCCCATCAGGTGGTGCTGGGGGTGGACCCACGGATAGGGCACCTTGTCGCTGCCATGGATACCCCCTGCATGGTGGGGAAAGTCCCTGCCTGCTTGGAGGAGTTGGAAAAGGCGGTGACAACGTCTTGGAGCACTCTACCAGCTCAGCTCGCCAAGCTTCAGTGAGTGCAGGGGGTAGGATAGAGCGATGTAAATGAGAATCTCTCCCTCCCTCCCTCTCTCCCTCTCTCTCTCCCTCTCTCCCTCCCTCCCTCCCTCCCTCCCTCCCTCCCTCCCTCTCTCCCTCCCTCTCTCCCTCCCTCTCTCTCTTACTGCAGCTGTGTCTTCATTTGATCCCCTGCCGCACTTTGTGCCTCTGGTGGAGTTCAGGGATAGAGTGGACCATTGGAGGTGGTCAGGTTTGTGTGTTAGGAGGGGAGGAATGATCTCAGAACTCTCTACCCCTTTCTCGTTGTCTATCTATCTCTCTCTCTCTCTCTCCCTCAGGAACTGGTCGTGATTCAGAGATGGAGCTGTTGGTACTGCACAACCACTGGTTGGAGAACTGGGACAAGACTCTAGTGAGTGATCCGCGAGAGGGAGCGTGTATGATCGATCATGACCTTTGCCATGTGATTGCAGCCAGTTGTGGACTATTCGGACTATGAACCTCCACCCCCTCATGTGTACGTGAAAATGTTTGGCCTAGTTCGGACCAATCCATGATGTTACCTTTCTTTCTCCCCTCCCCTCCTCCCCGCCCCACCCCTCCTCCCTGCCCCACCCCCCCTCCCCTCCCCTTAGCTGGATGTACTCGGCACACACACTCTCGTCATAATTCAAATGAAGTCGACCATAAGTGCTACCAAATGCTGCTACAAGATATAGTCTGTTGCGATGGTGATACTGTCAGCAGTTCAAGACTGGGCTAGAGTCCTCTCAAGTCCAGCACACATACCTGCATCAATAACAGTTAGTACATCCAGTAAAATACCTCTAATCAGGACCCCACGAAATGAGGCCACCCCTGTATTTAGATTCAGATGTTTGAAAACATAGTACAAATCCATCTCTAAAAACGAGGCCACCACTACCCAGAAAAGAAGTCCACTGTGTAATACAAATCCACCCTTAAAATGGAGGCCACCCCTCTAATCAGGACACTTTGACTAGTCACAAGGGTATAGCCAGATTATAAAGGGGAGTCCACTAAATGGCTCACACACTGAGACTGACCGTGTTGTTAGAAAAACAGGCTGCCAACCTCCCTCCTTCCTTGTCCCAGCACACCTCGAAGATCCCACTGGTCCCCCTGTACTGCTTCACCACCACGCCCTCCTGCACGGACCACACGTACACCCACTTGTCGAAGGACCCGCTGGCAAGGAGCTTCCCATCAGGACTGAAGGCAATGGAGTAGACCGGGTCTGCGTGCTTGCGAAGGGTGTGCAGACAGGTGCCTCTGTCCATCTCCCACAGACGCACAGTGGAGTCAAATGATGCACTACAAAGAATGGAATAGGATCATCCCTTTTCATAAGGAGCTGTTTAACGCAGTGGAATCTTTTTGAGACCAGCAAACCTACAGGTGTTTCCAATATGTATATAGAGGCCAAAAGTAATGTCCCTATTCGAATCAACTCTATGCTGAGAATTTTGTTCTGTGATTCAGGGAGCCCACACAGAGGGGTTCTACTGTGGACTCCCTCTAATCCGGCAACCCCTAGGGACCTGTCAGAGTGTCCTGGTTAGAGGGGTGGCCTCATTTCAGGAATGGATTTGCACTAGCTTTGGGACTTGTCAAAGTGGTCTCAATACAGGGGTGGCCACATTTCAGGGGTCCAGATTAGAGGGAGTTCACTGTACTGTACTTCCCTGAACTACAGACTCACGTTGCTAGAATGGGCGTGGCAGTGGGGTGGGAGGAGCCGGGTCCCGTGGGGCTCCACTGAAGCGTGTAGATGTCGCCTGAGTGCTGGCAGAGGTCGTGTAGCCAGGAGTCCTGCTTCATGCACCACACCTTGGCAGTGTGGTCATCAGAGCAGGAGGCCAGCAGACAACCTGAGGGGTCCCACTTCACTGTGTTCACACCATTCTGGACAAAAAGACGGAGGGATTAAAGTGTGTTCTCTCAAATCCGGCCACCCTTGAGGGCCACTCAGTATCCTGATTGATTAGAGGGATGACATCATTTCAGAGGTAGATATTACAGTGGACTCCCTCTAATCTGAGCCCCCCACCGAAACGAGGCCACCCCCATAAATACTTTATAATGCAAATCCACCCTTGAAATGAGGCCGCCCCTCTAACCAGGTGATCCCAAGGATGGCCAGCATCATTAGGGGCACCACGTTTCAGGGGTCCCACATTTCAGGGGTCCCACGTTTCAGGGGTCCCACGTTTCAGGGGTCCCACGTTTCAGGGGTCCCACGTTTCAGGGGTCCCACATTTCAGGGGTCCCACGTTTCAGGGGTCCAGATTAGGAGTACACTGCAGCTCCTCTACCTTATGTCCTTGGAATGTTCTGATGGGCTTGTCAGCCCCCACCTTGCAGACGTGTATCAGCTTGTCGGTGGAGCAGGAGGCGAAACAGGAGTTGCTCTGCCAGTCCACATCCAGTGTGGGCGCCTTGTGGAAGCTGAACTGCTGCTTCACCTCCCCTGAGGCCACCTCCCACACCACTGCCGTCTTGTCCACGCCCCCCGTCACAATCAGGTTCCCCTTGCTGTTCCACTTGAGAGCAAAGATGGGGCCCGAGTGGTGGACAAGGGTGGTCTGGAGCTCCCCCTCCACGGTCCACAGCCGTGCTACGCCGTCGTATGACCCAGTGGCGAGCAGACTCCCTTCACTCTAAAACAGACGATGTGAACAGGTAAAGGGTCATCACATGCATAAACTACAAAGATGCCTTACATTCCAGTGTACTGTGGTGACGTCCCTGTTGCACTCCTGAGAGGTGGAGCCTACAGGTTCGTGTGGGAGGACCAGGGGAAACTCTTGGGATTTATCGTCATTCAAACGCCACAGACGTGCAGTTGAATCACCAGAACTAAACAAAAGTAGAGAGAGTTGATGATAAACACACTACAGAGGACTCCCTCTAATCCGGGACCAGTCAAAGTGTCCTGATTGATTAGAGGGGTGGCCTCATTTCAGGGGTGAATTCGCACTAGGATGAAGTAGCCTCAATACAGGGGTAGCCTCATTTCAGGGGTCCAGATTAGATCAAATTTTCCATACCCTGAGACTATGGTGTCACCCTGCGGACTCCAGGCACATGTGAAGACCTCAGACTGATGACCATGCAGCATGGTGACTTTAGAAAACGGAAGATCCAAGGAGCCCGCTGAATTGTCAACATCCATCAGATCCCCTGAACAAAGCAAATGATAACCCTAAGCTAGAGGAAAGACTTTCTCCAACCTAAAGAGTCTCCTTTCAAGGCCTGCTCTCCGGTTCTTCCCTCACCATGGCTGCCTGGGACCACATTCTGGGAACTTGTTGACTCCACCTTAGTCTGTGATGGACGGTGCTTGAGGACATTGCCGTGGTGGATGACAGCGTCCACCAATGAGAGGCTGGCGATGTCCTTCTCATCCAGAATAGTACCATCCTAGAGAAACAACTAATCTTTCATTAATGGATAAAGGACACCCAGCAAGGAACCAGTCGGCCAAGGGATGATGATCCCACCACAATTTCATGCACATGTAAATGTAACTCTAAGAGAAGTTTCGACAAGTGGGTGTGGTTACTGTAATAGTGGGAGTGGCACAATCCTAAGCTAATTCCATGCAAAGGGCGGCACCCAAAACCTCCAAGAGAGGACAATTACTCTATGAAGTGTTCTGGTTTCAACTGTATCATTTGACGCTACCCAGGCAAGTTCGCTGTTTTACAAGGTGCTTAGGTGTAGGATACACTAGTCTTGTTCTCAGACCATTTCTTCACTATTCAATGGGGAGTAGAGGAGCAGAACAGTTAGCTAGCTGAGTCTGTTGGCTTGTCGTGCACCTTTCATTTGCTGTGCACCTTATCACATGCAGTTTGAAGAAGCAAATAAGGTTCCAGGAACAAGACTAGAACCATCTGCATCTACATCACTCACTTCAGTGATGCTAGCCTCTGCCTCAACGTACTGCAGTCCTTTCTGCAGTATGGAGATTAGAGCCCCTGGAGGAATGACTGTGCCATTGATGCTGGTCTGGTGGATGTGGCTCTCCAAGCCAAAGGTGAATGCACTGTGCTGAAAGCCTGACTCCAGCAAGTAGCGGTACACGAGAAAGTTCACTTCATCACTTGTGATGCTCATGGTTCAGAGCTCCAGAAAAAGTCTGGTGTGCTTTAATTAGAAAAAAATAGAAATAAGATTGCTGCTGTAGCTGCTGTTATTGCTGCTTGCTGGTTTGCTGAACTGAGCGACTTAATAGCTTCAGACTATACAGAAATCAGAGCAGCTGCACATATGATTGAGCTATCTTTTGCTGGCTTCTTTACTTTTTCTTTTCACTTTTCCAAAATCTGGATTTCAAAATTGTTTTCCAATTAGTCGTAACGTGACTGGCACGTGATTTGGCGACTGTGTGTTGTGTAGTGTGTGTGTGCTCTCCTGTCTCTCCGTCTCCTCATCTGCCGGTCCTTACAGTTTCTTTTAAAGAGATGGCTGAGCAACTCTTTATAGGCAGGCTTCCTAGAAGTACCAGAAATCGCGACCTGGAGGATATTTTCTTCAAGTATGGTAAAATGACCAGGTGTGATGTCAAGCAAGGTGGGTGATGAGGTGTTCTCTTATAAGCTAGCCATTTGGGGTTATTTTCTCTCTGAATGTTTAATTTCTCTCTGCACATCCTCTGTACGTGTTCCGTTCTTTCTGCACAGGATTAAAGATGTGTAAGTGAAAGTTGATTCTATTTAATGCACGCCCATACCAGTTTATTGTTTTTCTGCTACAGCCTATGGATTTATTGAATACGAGGACACCAGAGATGCTGAGGTATATTATTCTGTGTGATTCCTTTGATTCTTGTGATGCATAAATGATTTGGCAAGATTTTAATAGATTTCTGGTTTGTGTTGTGCCGAATTATTTTCACAGTTCTGACATAAGCCTACCCCTACCCCCTACCAAACCATAACCTAAGACACTACTCTCTCTCTCTACCATGCCTCCTACCTACCCCTGCTTGACAACACCTACCAGACTCGTCTAATTGCCATGGCTGCCTCCTCGTCAAGTCTCTGGTGTACCATTATGGCGACTTATGAGCAAGCACTCTTGTCACTGGGATAACTTGTGTTGAGCATTCTACTGCAGTAAAAGCTGTCGATACTTGTGTAGGAGGTTACTATAATCTAGGGTAGAACTCTGTACATCAGGTGTGCTTTAAATAGAATTGGGGGCTCCTGGAACTTTTGTGTGAGCAGTTATTTGAGGGCAGTTACTTGAGGCCTAATTGTACCCATTTGAGATGCATGCCTGGCCTTTGATGTATCCATCAACCCTTCTATTACTAGCGAAGTTTTTTTTTAAAGTTCCATCAGCTTGATGCTCTGCTTTATATTTTTCAAGGATGCTATTCGCAATGAACATGGCAGGGAGATGGAAGGCTCTCAAATTGTGGTTGAGTGGGCTCGTGGACCTAAGGTATTGACCTTTTTTGTTTCCCTAATGTTACTATTATGTTATTATTCCTGTAGTATGACTATAGGCAAGATCATGAACGTCATAAGCGAGAAAGGGAGTCCAGAGGTCAGTTGCATGGCTAGGGTTAGGGCTAAGAGCTCACCCTTCCCAGACTATACAGGGGCACTAAGAATTGGGATCCCCACTGCCTGTGTGTGACTTCAACAAGCCTAGCAGCAGCATTTGGGCGGGCGAAAGGGACAGCTAGCTTATTCAGTTTTTTCCATTCATTTCAGATAGTCGACCTGATCGCTCCAGGGATAGGTACAGGAGGCGATCCCGTTCACGTGATCGTGGGGGGAGACGACGATCAAATGACCAAAGCTACAGGCGGCGCTCTCGTTCCAGGTCATACGACAGGAGGAGGACCCGCTCGATATCTCAGGACAGACGTCGGGACAGGAGGTCTCGTTCCATGTCTGGGGACCGCAGGCGTTCAAGGTCACGTGATCGTGATCGTGACGATCGAAGGTCTCGTTCAAAGTCACACGACCGTGATGGGGCTCGCTCAGGTTCACAAGAACGTGAGGAGGATAGAAAATCCCGTTCTAAGTCTGTAGAGCAGAAAGAGGCTAAGATGTCCCGTTCAAGGTCGCCAAATGACACGGGTCCAGAACACTCTCGTTCTGGGACGCCAGATAATGAGAGGAAGAGGAGTGATTCTCCCCTCCACGACGGGGAAAACGGCAGGAAGATGTCACATTCTCGATCACCAGCTTCACATTGCAGCGATCCCCATGAAACTGAAGACTGAAAACTCATATTTCCAGTTTACAACACTGTACGTAGGATTGTGGCTACCTTTTGTGTGTATTTAGCTACTCCTACCATACCACTGAGATGACACTCAGTGAACAAATTTACAACGCCAATGCCATGCATGCACAATGCACATGCACTTTTAGCTACTGTTGATAAGAAGTATCGTTGTAAAAAAAATAATTTTCATTATACAAAAGGGATAATGATTCTACAAAAAAATGTATAATAAGCAGCTGCAGTAAATAGTGTATGATTAGAGGAGGGGGGAGTCTTGACTGTTGACTAGAAAACTACATCATGACAGAAACTAGCCTAAAAGTGTTTTTACAAGTTTAGCTAAGATAATTATAATTGCAGCTATATAGCTATATTGAGAGTTTGAAAGGGCTGCCTGGCACTGGCACTTTTTCCCAGAAGATCTCAATTGTGTATGTTCCTGATTTTTTGGGAAGATAGCTGGCCAGTAGCCTCCTCTCGTTGCCTGGGTCTCTCTCAAGCTTGAAGAGTCTTGCATCAGGTCCAGTGACAGTCATCAGCATCGTTCCATATCCAGCTCCTTCAGTGTCAATGGTGAAGGATGACTTCTCTCCAAGGTTTGCTTCAGTGAGACCCTGTCCATGGACCTTGACTTTCTCAAGCTTCGATGGCTCAAATACGACAACTTCAAATGGTGTTCCGGCTATGGGCTTGTTGTCCCATGTGACTGTCACAAGGTATCCTCCCAACTGCTCCAGCTGCAAAGAACAGTGGTAAGTGGCATCCTCGGAAACATGGTAAGTGCCGAATACAATCCCGGTTGATTTAGAATAGGCTGTAACTTGTAGATTTTCACCAGTGAGTTGATGTTTCGGTTTGAATGAGAAGTTTATAGGCTTTCCCGGCTGGGCTGCCGTTGGGAAATCTGACTGAGAGTCAGTGGGTATGGTTGTAGCTGGTAAGGTACATGTCACATTGAATGGGCTCCCTTTAATGGGGATGCCGTCAGAGTGAAGGAAGATTTTGAAGTTCCCAGTTTTTCGGACCAAGTACTTGACCTCATACTTGTTTGGTGATAGCTTGGAGACAATTGGCTCAGTGCTGAGAGAATCGTTGTCTTCAAACTCGGCAGTGAACTCGCCAAGTTCAGCTTCATCGGACTGCACTGTGAACTGGCTCCACGATCCAACTTCTCCTTTAGCTATTCCGTCACCTTCCAGTTTGCACCCCAGCTCACTGGTTGGCTGAGTGAAGTGGCTGAGAGTGAAGTTGCCCCCAGCAAGGGTAACCTCTTTGCGTTTCACTTTCAGCAGGCATTTGATTGTGAGATTGTACTCAGACTTTTCCGTAGTTGGAACAAAGTCGATACTGTACTGGTTTCCCAGCAGTTGGCTGAGTATGACTGGTATCTGTTCGTGACCCGACGATGTTTCGATGTTGGCGGTCATATCTGACGTCTCAATTCCAGTTGGAGAGGCAAGGGAGAATGTCAGGTTGGTAGGTGATGGCTTCACAATTTCAATGTTGAAAGGGCTGCCGATGATGTGATGATCGTTGTGTTTGATTGAGATGGTGCTGTGACCCACTTGCTTTGGGACGATGGTGCAATTGTAAACTCGATTCTCGCCGTCCAAAGTTGCAGTGACATCGGCAGTACTTTTGTCGCCGTCGTTGCAAGATATATCCAACTTTCCTTCGGTTATTTCGTCACAGCTGATACTGAACTTGTGCAGAACATCAAGTTGGAGGGTCTCTCCTTCCAATGCAACACCAGTTACTCCACAAAAATTGAGATTGAAAGGGCATCCTTGTATGCTCTGGCCGTTTGTTGTAATGTCAAGTCGACACCTTCCCATGCGACTGGGAGTGATGCAACAACTGTAAATCTTGTCTCCTTTGTCGGTGAGCTGGACTTCGGCTTGGCCCTGGCCACTCTGAGTCACGTTGAGGCTGCCATAGTCTAAGCTTGTCATGTCGATAACAAGGTAGGTGGATTTTCCTAGAAGAAGAGGCTTGTCAGGAAAGTTCAAGATCTTTGGAAAGCTTTCAGCTGAATCAGGCATTTTCCATGTTTGTACATAGGAGTAAGTTTCAGGCTCAGCTTTAATGCTGCTGTCGACTTCTTCAGTGATCGCTATTTCTCCTTCTATGATGAATCGATCGGCAGGTTCAGGTGACCCCTTGTCTGAAGTCACGTCGTACAAATATGTTGTAGGTGAACGGGATGATTCTGGTGATGATTCAGTCTTCTCTCCTTCACGCTCAGGTGAGGATATTTGTCGTCTTTCAATGGTTCTCTTGCGAACCACAATTTCCTCTGTGATATCACTTGGTACATTGCCCTCTTCTGGAATATCTTGTAAGGGTGCTTTGAATGTAATATCTACCACCTCGTGCACAGGGGAGACACGTTCGCCTTCTTCAATGGATGGCATTTGAGATGCTGAATAGTAGTATACATGGTAGGGGCTAGTGCTGATTTCCTCTCCATCCAACTTGACGGTAATTAAGTAATGGTCTGGCTCGGTTGGATTGAATGTGATGATGAACACGCCATCACTGTCTTGACTTGTGTTCACGATGCTCGATCCAGTTCTTCTACCAATAGCAGTGGCTTCGATCTTTGCGGATCTTTGGGCATCGGTCTGTGGTATTACTTTCACCTGAAGAGTTTGGCCAACCTGAACTTTAATCAGCTGTTCTTCCTTGATTTTGTCATCAATGGCACATAGTATGACTGGAGAATCGGGAATGACCTCATCGGCCCAAGTGAAGTTGAGTTGATGGTAACCACAAGAGGCTGGAGTGTACTCGACTTCATAAATGGCTTTTTCTCCAGTCTTTAGGCTGAGGTTGAGAAGAGATGGCTCCACTCCCTTTTCCTGTTCTGTGGCAGTGACTTGAAGTTGACCTTCTCCTGCTTCTGTGGCATCAACGAGCAAGGAGACTTTTCTGCCAGTGTTGATCACTGCAGGCATGGTGTCTTTGCCTATTATTTTGCACTTTGATGAATCAGTTCGAGGAAGGCTTGGCACAAAGTGGAGGAGGAAAGGACTGCCAATGACATTCTCGCCATTCATGAGAATCTCCATGCTGCAATTGCCAGCATTTGTTGGTGTGATGCTGCAGTTGTAGACTCCAGCTCCTTTCACCTTCAGCGAAACATCTGCCGTTCCATCTCCAGTCAGTCGTGTTTCCAGATTGCCGTAACCTGCCTGGGATGCATCGATACTCACCACAACTGTGGTTCCCACGGGAATGGTTCCTTCAAGTTGGCTCAGAGGAATGACAACTCTGGATGGATAGTACATCTTCTCAACAGCGTGAATTTTGAATGGACCGTATTCGATATCTTTCCCATCTATTCTGGAGAGGGTGATAATGTAGTCTCCAGGTCTGTTTGGAAGGAAATTTAAGCTGTAGGTGCTCCTGACTTGACTCATGTGGATTTCACATGGACCCGAAGGGCCTACCACATCAGCGTCCATGTCTTGAACAGTCAACATTTCATCTCCTGGGATGAGAAGACAGATGTGCTGTCCGCTCTCCACATCACTGTGGATGACTTCGGTCGGGTGTGGGTAATCAAGTGAGAGCACTGCTTCGTTCACTGCCTTGATATAGAATGGACTGCCATGAATCTCATCTTCCTCTAGGAAAACGCGAAGAATGTAATCATCGGGCACGCTGGGAGTGAAGTTGATTGAGTAATCACCATTTTCCTTCTCAATAACTGGAGCATCCTTGCTGTTTGATTTTAAACATTTCACTGTTGCTCTGAGGAAGTCGGCATCTTTGAACACTCCAATGTTGGTGAATTCCAGTGGCACTGTGGTGCCAACTGCTACAATGTTTGTATGAGGTCCAAAGCGGTGCCGTATGGATGGCACTCTCTTTTGAACATTGATTACCACTGGTGAATCAAGAATGGCCTTTTCAGCCCATGTGATTGTATAGGCATAGCTTCCAGTTGTTTCTGGTATGTGCTGGACATTGTAAAGACCGTCCATGTTCGTAATAGTAATTTCTTCTTCTCCATCATATCCAGGAGAAGTGACTTCCACATTCAGTTGGGATACACCAGCTTCTCTTGTGTCAACTGTGAAGTTTATAGGTTCAAGGATGTAAGCTTCGTCTGGTATATCACTCACAAACACAGCTTCTGGTTTCGGCCGAGTAGCATATCGGAGAAAGATTGGACTGTTGTTTATCTCCGTCTTATTGGAGAATATGTGAAGGTGGTATAGCCCGGGGTCTTCCGGTGAGAATGAAAATCTGAAGACGTCATTATCTAGGTAGGTAATCTTGCCCTTGTGGCGAACACTTGAGTCTTCCTGGAAGAAATGGCAGCTGATATCGCCCTTGTCGACATCAAATAGCTTCATCTCATAGTCAATAGACTTCCCGTGCGGGTAGGATGGAATTGGCTCCACTTCCAATGAGAGGGGAGACCTTGTAATCTCTTCTCCTGACCAGGTGATCTCCAGCATATGTGTTTCTGGGACTCTAGGAGTGTAAGTGACATTGAAGATACGTTTGTTTGTCTTACTCGGCCTGATGTCCAGTTGGGGTTTACCACTAGGTGGTTCTGCTACAATGACTAGACGGCCATTACCTGCCTGTCGGGTGTCCACCTGGAAGGTGATAGCTTTGTCCACTTGAAACAGCATCTCTGATTCGTCAAGGCCAATAATCTTGCACTCAGAGGCAGCTGGAGGAGCATCACTGTAAACAATGCCGAGTGGTGTGTTTGGGACATTCACTCTGTTCAGCTTTGCTGTGATGATGTAATGCTCAGCTACTGGAGGATTGAAGGTGGCCACAAATGTGTCATCCTCTTGGACAACATCAACGCTGATTTTCTCTCCGGTGCTAGTTTTGATCGCTGTTGCTTCAAGTGACCCACTTCTTTGCTCCTCTGTGCAAGTTTTGATAGTGAGGACCACAGTCTTATCAATGGTGGTGAAGATGTCTTCATCTTCGCCTGGAAATGAGATGGACTGTCGTGTCCCAACGCGATCCTCAAGCTCAAGTGTAGTGATGAGCTGCTTGCTTGTGCTGTCTCTGACCAGGATTTTGAATGGAGAGTTTGGAACACTTTTGTCTGACCACAGAACAGTGACTTTGTACTTTCCGATTGATGCTGGTGTAAAAGAGACTGAATATGTTTCATTCTTATTGTCGTTCACTGTGACTTGCACTTTCTCCTGCTCGTTAGGTCCTGACACCTTGACAGAAAGCTCGCCATCACCAGCTTCTCTTGCATCCACCAGAAAATTAGCCTCTTGCTGTAGGAAGTAGTTATTCTTCAGGCCTGTGACTTTGACTTTGTATGCTTTAAGTTTGCTTGGCCTACTGTATCTGATGATGTAGGGGCTTGAAGAGATTTCTTTGTATTTTGCATAGATGTGGATGAGATAAATGCCAGGGATTTTTGGACCGAAGATGGCTTTGTATTTTCCCTTGCGAACCTTGCTGATCTTCGATTTTATAACAGAGCCAGTTTCTCTGTGAAGGACCTTTATGTCTAGGTCGCTCTGCTTGCTTTCAGACTCGAATTCCAAGGTAACTGGTTTCCCATGGACGTACACTGGTGCATTTCCTGTGTCAATAGCGAATATATTGACTGGAGAATCTGGGATTGGTGCCCTATCCCAAGCGAAGTAAAGCTGGTGGTAGCCTTGAGAGTTTGGAGTATATGTCACTTCATAAATGGACTTCTCGTGATCCTTTTGGCTGATGTTGATAACGGATGGTAGAATACTTTGAGCTGGTTCATCTGCTGTGACTGTGAGTTCACCCTTTCCAGCTTCTCTGGCATCTACAGTAAAGGCGAGTCTTCTTCCAACTTCTATCTCATCAGGAATGCCATCTTTACCAGTTAGTTTACATTTTGATGGGTATGAAAAAAGTTCTTCAGATGGTTCACAAGGAGCTTCCTCTACATCATGTGGAGGAGATGCAGGCTCAGGTTTGAAATGCTTCCTGAAGTCAATTATGAATGGTGAGTCCTTGATTTCATCTCCTCTGTACATGACGTAGAGTCTATAGAGGTCTGGCTCCTCCAGCCGCATGGTGATCTTGTACTTCCTAGAACCTGGAGTCACCTCTGTCACTGCTACAGGTACACTCTCAACAGTGTCACCGTGGCATGTAGCAGTCACTTCACCAGGTTCTTCTCCACTGAAGTCAAGAATCACTCCTTCACGTTCAAAAGAGTCAAAATGGGGAATTTCAAAGGGACGCACAGTGATCTTTCGAATTTCGTACTCTTCGGTGATTCTCTCTGGACTTCCTTCAGGAGGTAAGTCAGGCTCTGCATGCTCTTCCTCCTGTATAACAACAGGAAACTCTTCAGTGATTCTCTCTGGACTGACTGGAGGTGAGGATGGTGGCTCTTCTGGTTTGCCACGCTCCCTGAAATCAATGATGAAAGGTGAGTCCTTCAGTTGGTATCCATTGTACATGACGTAGAGTCTATAGAAGTCAGGTTCCTCCAGCTGCATCGTGATCTTGTACCTCTGGGAACCTGGAGTCACCTCTGTCACTGTTACAGGGACACTCCCAACTGTGTCACTATGGCATGTAGCAGTCACTTCACCTGGCTCTTGTCCACTGAAATCCAAAATCACTCCTTCACGTTCAAATGAGTCAAAACTGGGAATTTCAAAGGGACGGACGGTGATCTTTCGAATATCG
>JAAGOD010058979.1_pt1 | contig 16683 bp, 31 predicted proteins | sample 8389681 | NCBI WGS metagenome assembly JAAGOD01 (sample SAMN13964374, study PRJNA552185) | sponge metagenome | biome: deep-sea hydrothermal vent fields; feature: spots directly above weak diffusing fluid; material: seawater and sediment | host: Tedaniidae sp. KZ-2020 ... | reverse complement strand
GTGCTCTGTTTGAGGCTGTCTGGAGCACAGTGCTCTGTTTGAGGCTGTCTGGAGCACAGTGCTCTGTTTGAGGCTGTCTGGAGCACAGTGAGGAGCACAGTGCTCTGTTTTAGTGGTTCTGTTTACTCTCAGGATGCCTCCAAGCAGCAAAAGAGCAAGGATTCAGTGACTCCGGTGGCCACTAAAGCCAGCCCCACTACGCTACAGTACAAACTCAACATGCGCCCCTCGTCCAAGGTGAAGACCATCTCCCTGAGTTCCCCGGCTCGCCACAAGGAGAAGAACAGACTGTTTGAGGGGCTGGAGGACAGTCCGCACTCCACCTCCACCCGCAGTCTCAGTGCGGGGGCAACACCGGAGACCTTTGTACCCAGGAAGAGCATCAAGAAACTCACCATCAAACCCAAACCAACTCAGGTACCACTCGTTCCTTCCTCCCCCTCCTCCCCTAGCCTCCTCCCTCCTTCCCTCCTTCCCTCCCCCTTCATCGTGTCTTCTCTACCCCCCTTTTAGCCTCAGACCTGGCCAGACTCGACCACGCCCCCAGTGGCCTCCACCCCCCTCTTCTCCTCCTCCTCTGCCCCTCCCGTCAGTGCCCTCCCCTCCAGCATAGCTGGGGCTCCCCCCACCGCTTCCCCCACCCCCAGTGTCGACCCACCCTCCCCCCACACAGTGAGGGACAGCGAGGAGGACAGGACCACGCCCACCCCGGTGACCTCCGTCCCATCAGGAGGGGGCAGCAGAGAGAGCACCAGCGCAGAAACGCCAGAAATCACACTAGGCACTAGTGCCCTCAAGAAACCTGGAATAAGGTGAGAAAAATGACTTGTCACTAATGGAGGAGATTTTCAAGTATTCTTGGGTGTTTGTCCTAGGTCCCTGACTGGCGTGATGCCCTCCATTGGGGCCAGTCCATCCCTGGGTCCGGCCGGGAGGGGAGGAGTGGGGACCAAGAGAGTGACTCTGGCGGAGCCAGAGGTGCAGGACAACCCACTCACCAGGTCCCACCTCAGGGCCAGGAGGGAAAGTCCCTCTGCCCCTGCTGGGGGAAGCCCCCTCACAGGGGGAAGCCCCTCCACTGACAAACGGCCACTGAGAAGGTAAGAAATGCTGTGAAGTGTGTTTGGTTTCACGTCCATGTATCCTTCCTTTTCTTGTGCCGTCCCCAGACCGTGTCATGTGACCCTGACCCGTCCCGGGTACTACACCATCCCTCCGCTGGATGAGTGTGACGAGCTGGTGGAGGAGGGGACGTGTCTTGTTGAAGGGTTCACCGTGGGGCGAAAAGAATATGGAGAGATCCATTTTCCCGGGCAGACTGACATGTATGGTCTCAACCTGGACAGAATCGGTGAGTGAAGCTGTGGGTGTGGCTTAGGAGTTACCTCAAAGGGTAAAAATTTTGTGGAAATGTGCAAAACTTTTCATGGAAATGCAAAAAAATTTTTTGGCTGTTTAGTGAACATTGAGGCGAAGGAGGTTGTGGTGTATCCTGACGACCTTCCCGACCCCAAGCCCCTGGTGGGGGAGGAGCTAAACAAGCCGGCCATGATCTTCATGGACAGGCACTGGCCCAAGGACAAGACGACGCAGGAACTCATCAAGGACAAGGAGAGGCTGGCAGACATGAACTACGCAGCGAGGCTCCAGAAACTGGTGGAGAAGATCGGAGGGACGTTCATAGAGTACAAACCGGAAACTGGCACCTGCATTTTCCAGGTATGGATTGTACTGATACTGAGTGTGGGGGATTGGCTCTGACCTATCAAGTTGCTCACTGGAAGGTTGTGATGTTCCCTCCCTGTTGCTTTGGTAGGTGGAGCATTTCTCCAAGTACAAGCTGGACGCGGACGATTCAGACGAGGAAGGACACAGTCAGGCTGGGGGTGTGGTCAAGAAACTAAAGACTGTTCAGGTGCGGTATGAACTTGCACTGCACTGAATTGTTTTGACTTACTTGTTTTCCGTGTGCACATTTGTATAACATAATGAATTTTTCACTATTTTTAATTTCTGTTGCTGTGATTGTTTGTTTGTTTGTAGGGTAAAGGGACTGTCCCTGCTCAACCTCTGCTCCCTAGGGGCATGCAGCAGCAGCAGAGAATGGACACGCCTTCTTTCCCACCCAGCCCACTGGCTTCAACGCAGGCCCCAGCTGGACCCTTGACCCCTACTCCCCACCAGGACGAGGAGGAGGACATCCTGATGGACTCCCCGTCCCCCCTGGAGGAGGAAGGGGGTGTGGTCATGGACACGGTGTCCTCTTCCCTCAATCCTGCCCAGGAGATAGTGGGCGGGGCAAGTACCCACCACATTCAGATCATGAAGGCTTCTTTCTTCGGCAAGGAGGACCTCAACGCCACCTACTCCATTACGAGCCCGAAACTCCACCCACCCCTTGCCCAGTCCAGCCGGCCGAGCTCGCGACGGGAGGAACGTGTTCCCTTCCGGCCTTCATCTCGCACCAGTGCCCAGGGACTTCCCCAGGATCTCCTCCATACCTCCCTACTGACAGGCAGCAACATTGCCCCCTCCCCCCTCACCACGACCACCACCACGGTTAGGGAGCAGGGGTGGTTGCCCCAACCCCCGCCCCCGCAGACAGCCGAGACCCTCGACCCCTTCACTCGCTTCCACGCCACCACTCGTCGGCCCGTCCCCTTCGCTCAGCGCGGCCTCCAGGCGCAGTCAGCAGTGCTCATGGCCAAACGTAACTTAAATGTGCTCGTCCCAATGCCAGCAAGGGAACGCTGCTTGTGTGATCATGGACTCTTCCTTGGGAGGTCCTTCAGAGTCGGGTGGGGCCCCAACTGGACCCTGGCACACTCTGGGCGTGTCGTCTCCCCCTCCCCCTCAAAGACTGCAGTGGCCCCTACTAATAGGGGGTGGGGTCAAGGGGGTGGGCTGTTCTCCAGCCGACAGTTCATGACGCCAGCTGAAGAGGAGGGTCATCCAATTCGAGTGGTGGTGGAAAGGATCTCACCCAGCAACTGTGACACGGTAAATGAAGCATTGTCATGTGAGTATCATGTGACCATCATGTGAGCCTTTTTTTTGTAGTTTGAGGCATTTCTGAAGTCACAGTTGGAAAAGACGGAATTCCAGGTTTCGTCTCCATCTCTGGCACCTCACTGTTCCCCTGTCGTGGGCACGTCCCTGCTCAATGCCTTCTCGGACGTGTCCCGCACCTCCCTCCTCCCATCCTCGTCCCCAGCAGGTGACGAGGCCACCCTCAGGCAGCTCCAGCACGTCCTGCAGCTGATGGTAGTGCTGTGGGGAGACTTGCCTGCGCACTGCAGCTCCAGTGAGTTGCCCATGTGTGTGTGTGTGTGTGTGTGTGTGTGTGAGATCGTAAATTAGAGTGGATATGGTTCTGTCCGTGGCACTGTAGCGGTATAGGACCAAATTAGCGTCGTGTGTCTTGCCACACCTGATTCTATCCGTCCATTCATTGGCTGTTTTGCAGGCAAGGAGATGTACGACAACCAGCAGATGAGAAAGCAGAGGTTGTACCAGTGGCTGAAGGAGACCAACAGCAGTGCAACGGATAAAGAAACTGCTCTCCACAGTGTGGTATGGCTGGGGAATTCTAATCCCTTCACTTTCAGTCTTTGTTTCCATGGTGACACAGGAGGAAGGGGAGGGCTACCTGAAGACCCTGTTCAGCTTGGTGGCAGGTCAGCAGCTGGCAGCGGCGTGCAGACTGGCTCAGAAGAACAAGGACCACAAGCTTGCTCTGCTGCTCAGCCAGGCCACGTATCCTTCACAGAGCAACAGGTCAGCCCTCCTTCTCCAAGACCTCCGCAGTGAGCGAGGTTTCACATTTCTCTTCCGCTGTAGACTCTTCCTGTGCAAGCAGCTGGACTCCTGGGGCAGGCTTGGCATCCACACCTTCATCCACCCCGTTCGCCTCAAGCTGTACGTGCTCCTGGCTGGACTGACCACCTGGAGCCATCACTGGAACAAGCAGTGGATCACCATCAACACCTCCACTGGACTGGACTGGAAGAGGAGCTTCTCCCTTCATCTCTGCTACAGTTGTGGGCTGAACAGCCTCATTTCTGAAGTCCTCCAGAAGTACACGGAGGGTTTCCAGGGTAACGGGGGCTATGCTCCGCCCCCTTTCCCTCCGTACGTGGAGTCAGCGGGTGCCACTGCCACTGGTCCATACGACACTTGCTACCACCTGCTCCAGCTCTATTGCAGCAGGGAGTACAGCTTGGAACTGACCCTCCAGCCAGCTGCCGCCACACCACGACAACTGGACTACAGAGTCAGGTGAGTGGACCTCCCTCCTCCCTTCCTCCACACACCTCCATCACATCACATCCTCTCCCTCCCTTCCTCCACCCATCCTTCCCTCCTCCACTTTCCCTATCCATCCTCCCTCCTCCCCCTCCCTCCTCCCCCTCCCCTGTCCAGTTGGCTGGTGTGGTCCGTGCTGAGCAGTCTGGAGTACACCCACATGCACCCCACCATCATGGCCCAGCTTGTCACCAGCTTTGCCAGCCAGCTGGTGAGCTGCGGCAAGTGGCAGTGGGCTGTCTTTGCCCTCCTCCACCTCCACGACACCGTCCTCACCCAAGCAGCCGTCCAGGACGTCCTGGAGCACAACTGCTCCGCAGAGGAGGAGCTAACTTCCAGCGAGTTCTTTGTGGTTGAGAAGCTGAAGGTGCCGAAAGTGTGGGTGTACCAGGCCAAGGCGCTGCGGGCAAGCCAGGAGGAGTGGTATGACCTCAAGGCGTTGCACCTGCTCAGTGCTGGGCTGTGGAACAGTGCTCACGACACTATCATGGAGCACCTGGCTGTCGATGCCATCATCAATGGTGAGCTAGAGTTCGTGTGGTTGCTTCAAACAGTTCTTGCCTCGATTACGAGCTTCAGCTTCGAATGTGATACTTGCAGGTGAGACTGACGAACTCCTGCAAATGCTGGAACAGTTGGGCGTGTCTGATAGGTGTGGCCAAGTGCAGGGGTGGGACTGTGGGGGGTCTATTTTCCTGGACTACCTCCGTATTAGCGCCAAGTTTGAGCAGCTGCAAGACTTGGAGGATGCCCCTACCGAGTATGATGTGGAGAACCTCCACATGGGCCTGAAGCAGCTGACAGCCAGGCTGGGGCAGCTGCCCTCAGATACACCCAGGAGAGTGTGAGTTGGGCTGTTGGTATGGTGGTGTTGTTTACTGATGTTGTTTACTGTAATAGTGGTGTTGTTTACTGATGTTGTTTACTGTAAAGTGATGATGTTGTTTACTGTAACCCAGTGGTGATAACACTATGTTTGAAAACAATCTTGTAAGGTGAAAGTGTTTTTTTTTTTCTTTTCAGGTTGTGTCAGTCTGATATGGCACAGCGCACAGCCAACTTCACCAGAGTGATATTGCTGCTCAAGGTATTGGAATAGTGGCCAGCTGCTGCATTGTTATATACATAGTTACTCAGTTGTAATTCATTTCAGGCAAAGAGTGGCAAGGAAGAGAAGAACGAGGAGATTTTTGTGGCTGATGGTATGTCGGAGTGCCTCACTTCCCTCCCCATCCCTCCTGACTATGCTATGACTGAATACAGAGCCCTCATCTGTACATATGGCATCAATTACTCGGAACTACCCACATCTTCATAATTAGAACAATTTCGATATTTTTATTCGAAAAATTAATTTTCCGAAATTGAGCGCACATGGTTAATTTCACTCTCATCTTTTGTTTGGTTGGGATGTCTGGGTGATGTCTGTGTTCCACGACGAAGTGGAGATAGAAGACTTTGAGTACGATGAAGATTCAGACACCTACTACTACCCCTGTCCTTGTGGTGATCAGTTCCAGATAACACGAGTGAGAATTTAAGTGAGAAGTTGTGAAATGATTTTAATCAATTTGTCAGGAGGATCTGGAGAATGGAGAGGATGTAGCTGAGTGTCCCAGTTGCTCCTTGATTCTCAAAGTGATCTATGATCCTGTACGTTCTTGTCTTCCAACTTTTCCTCTCAATTTTGATGGCTTTCTTTGCTTCCCCATTGCCTCCAGGAGGATTTTATACCACAAGCAACCAAGCAATCAACTATTGTATGTGAAAAGAGTGTGTGAAAATGAGTTTATCACAGGATCATAAAATTACTGAGGGAGGCGTGGTTTATAGATATACGGTCTCCATTGCGTTTGATTTTAATTATAGGAAAAATAAATTAAAATAGGCGAGAAGAAAGTAGGTTGCCTTCAGCTCTAGCTAGCTAGCTCATAATAGGTGGGGAGGCCTTGGGAAAGAGAAGACCACCAGAGATTCACAATCAGCACCCTCTTCTCACTCTCCCTAGGTCCACCTGTAAGAACAGATATGTCTACCCCAGCCAGAAGAAGATTAATGAGAGACTTCAAAAGGTGTGTAGTTTGTTGTATTGGTCTAGGAGTTAACTAGTGATGTCATAAGATAAAAGAAGAGCTCTCCAGGGTACTTAGTATTCGTTCAGTGTGGTGGATAACCCATTTGCTGAGTGTAGCTACCAATATTCATAGCCTTGAAAGATGACTTAACTGGTGTTTGTCTATCAGACTGCAAGAAGACCCTCCAGCAGGTGTGAGTGGGGCACCCACTGATAACAACATCATGCTGTGGAATGCAGTCATATTCGGGTGAGTAGGGAGGCAAAACAAGCAGGCAAAGATCCTGTACCCTTGATTAGCCAGCCCGATTAGACTGTGATTTTAGACAGCCCAATTAGACCGTGATAGATGGGTGACCCTCACAGCAAGTCCTATCACACATTTATCATGATTGTATGTAGTCCAAAGGACACCCCCTTCGAAGACGGCACCTTCAAACTGACAATGCAGTTCAGCGAAGAGTACCCCAATAAGCCTCCAGTTGTCAGATTTGTCTCAAAAATGTTCCACCCCAATGGTGAGAGAGAGAGAGAGAGAGATATCTTGAATTGAAGCATGATGTTTGCATTATGCCAACTTTAGTGTACGCAGACGGCAGTATATGCTTGGATATACTTCAGAACCGGTGGAGTCCCACGTACGATGTGTCTTCAATTCTAACCTCCATACAGGTGGGTGTGCAGTAGTACTAGAGGGTCTTGGTGTTATCACGAGGACTGGATGGACACCACTGATTGATCATTGTTGTCCCTGCAGTCACTACTAGACGAGCCTAACCCCAACAGTCCCGCCAACAGTCAAGCCGCTCAACTTTATCAGGAGAACAGACGAGAGTACGACAAGAAAGTCCTAGCGATAGTTGAGGAAAGTTGGATGAATATATGATAGCATCAAATGCAATTTAAACAGGACACACACAAAAATAATACTATTTTCACGCCATTAATGCCTATTTATTCTAGTCTCTCTCTCATGATTTCCTGTGGCTCAATACTATTTGTATGTAGCTGTGCTGAGAGCTGTGGAACTGCAGGCTACCTGTATGTACTGCAGAGAGAGCTGTGCTGACTGTATTGGAATAGTACACAGTCCTACAGGCTATGGGGCATTAAGGAACAAGGGGCATACACATGTTGTAATGTGCTGAGCTGTTCCAGAAGGTGGCCGGTTTCCAGGCACACATGCCCTACAGTGTACAGCAGTGGTCAAGAGTAGTAAACAATGTGTGGCGTATTCCATTACCTTGTCCAGGACAACCTTGAGGTCATCCCTCCCAGTGTGGTGTGGGTCCAGAACTAGAAACCTGTCCATTCACAAGTACAGAGTGAAAAATGGTGAAGCTGAATAGCCCGGGTCCCAAACTCAGAGACTCGAAACATGTGAATGGGCTTGGTGACTGACTCACTGTATCTCTCCAGTGGCTGTGCAGAAGTCGACTCCCAGTATGGTGTGGGCCAGGATTCCTCCTCCTATCATGACCGGTGTACCCTCGGTTTGGAAGTGGTCGAGGAGGACTCGTCCAACACTAGCCATTTCCCCTCCGCTGCTGGTATAGTGGATCTTGGAGTCAATCTAAGAAAGAAAGAAGTTTGACTTGCCTGAAGCTCCCTCTGGCTTGTACGTAGGCCCCATCATAATTGTGCTGCCAAATCAAGATCACGGACTCACCCCCAGTAGCTGGTTGAGGACAGTGTTGACCTCGTAGGAGCCAATCCACTCGTGGGATCCCAAGAAGTTCTGTTCCTTGTCCCCCACCTTGATCAGCGTTTCCTGGATCTCTTTGTGACGTGGCACAGGCTTGTCTGTGTACCCTTGCAGGAGAAACCACGACCACAGCGTCTGGAGGGACCGATAGGCGCACCCCCAGCCCTGCACACCAAACACAGCGCACATACACCCCATTACCCATCTATTGCAACCACCAATGATGGGTAGCTCTCATGACATACATCGTCATTGAAGCCTTCCTGCATGTAGTGGTAGTAGAGGTAGTTTCCTTGGACTAATCTCCTGGTCCCACCTGCCACTGCAGCAGTCGGAAACAGAAACTGTGAAAACTGGCAAAGCAATGTTGTGTATAAACACAACCACACACCCACCTCTCGTACACTTCACTGTGAGGTGAGGGTTCAGCAACTGGGGGCCATGGAAGCGTATATTGTTGGAGGCCAGCCAGTCCAGATCTGCGGACACGGGAATGTCAAATATTTGCCCAAGGACACTGGAATGCCCTCAGGCTGTGTGGAGTACAGACCTGTGCCAACTGGCTTCCTGGACAGAACACGGAGTTGTGAGGTTTTAGAGGGAAGACCAAACAACTTCCGCCAAATTGCCTGACGTGGTCGAAGCTCCTGATTGGTCAGTGATACAGGTGGCTCCACCCCCTCGTCTCGCGGCAGCTGAGCTAGGGGCACATCCGGGTAGACGATGGTCACAGGCGTGTCTTGGGTGGCAAGAGAGAAGTGATGGATGCTGACACTGTGCAAAGCGCCTTCCTGGAAAACAAAATCGTAACTCAAAACCCACGAAACCTTGTTTTGGTGCTCAAACCTTCCAAAGCATCTTCTTGATGGCTTCTAGCTGAGCACAGAGGCCTGCCTTCAAACACACAGCAACGTCCCTCAGGGTGGCGTCCCACCGTACCAGCCCCAGAGTGTCGACAGGGAGAGAGAGCTGGACACAGCCCTCCTTCACAGGACCATCCAGCTCCAGAGTGGGAGCAACAGGGAGGTCCGTAACCAGTGCAGATGTGCTGGTGCTCTCCAACAGTTCAACCAGGATCGGCTTGTCCTGAGCATGTGCCATCTGGCCAGCAGCACCACCACTAGATCCACCTTTAGAAGCTGCCTTGAATCGATCAGGCAGGACAGTTTTCAGTCTGGCCTCCGAGCCCTTTTCATCAAACAAGACTTGTGCTGAGCTCAGCATAAAAATGCTCACCGACGACCGTATCTTCTGTATAACTCTATCTATTGGTGCTGAAACTGAAGGAAGATGAGAGAATATTGGGTCAGTGGCCTGGAATCTTTCGTCATGGATGGTGCCAACTCACTGTCTCTTGGAGAAGCAACGCAGAGAGGGAAGGCACCGCACACTCTCACCATGGCAGTGTGCTGGGACAGATACTTGCTCACTGATGCATCGGGGGGTACTACACACTCCACAGGGGTCAGCTCCAGGAGGGAAGAGGGAGCAGCAGTAGCCGGGGTGGTGTATGCCCTTATTGCAGGGGGTGTGGCCTCATCACATCGGACCACCAGAATACGCCCACTGAACACATCCTTAATGCACAACAGAAGCAGTTCCATAAAGCACCCCAAGAAATAAAAATAGTATTCACCATCAGTTTAGTTTTCTCGATTAGGAGTTTCACAAGGGATTTCACAAGGGATTCAACTTCGTCTGGTTGAACTTTGACCCATATTCCCGCCACGCTGACACCAGCTGGATAGTGTTGCAGTACAGACGCCACTGTAGAGGCCCAGTTGGGGCTCGGCAGGCCACGGGCCTCCAGTTCTGAGTCTATCCTGTCACTTTCCACAGGTGCACACACACCCACCACAGCTTCCAACTCGCCACTATCTTCCTCTGTTGCTGGAGGTGGTGGCAGAGTGACCAGCACACCAAGGCTGGCCCCAGAAAACTCCCTCAACTGTGTGTGGACACATAATGTAAAGTCCACCAAATGGAAAACTGCTTTACCTTATAGGAATCCAGCAATACCTTCACTTTTGCCATTTTGTGGTCAAATTCCCCACGTGATTGAACTTTGGACTTTAAAGTCTCTTCTTGAACTCTGACCTCTAAGTTGCCTTGGTAGCCAAGAACTTGCTGTTGTGGTTTCTGAAAAGAGGGAGGGAAGAGAAGGTGAAGGAATGGCGAACCTCCAAGCTGCTGTGGAGAATACAGTCCTCCAGACGGCCAAGATCGTAGAGGATGAATTGGATGCTGAGATAGAGAGGCTGGAGAACATGAACAGTGAAGAACTGGAGAGATTAAGGTGGGTAAACTATTCTCATGGAGACCCATGTCTATGCCTAGTACTTTCCCCTTCAGAGAGACACGTATCGAGCAGCTGAAGAAGCAGGGCTCCCAAAGGGAGACCTGGAAATCCCAAGGTCACGGCATCTATTCAGAGGTCACTGAGGAAAAGGATTTTTTTGACGTTTGCAAAAAAAGCGACAAAGTGGTTTGCCATTTTTACCGTGACTCCACCTTCCGCTGCAAGATTGTGGACAAGCACCTCACTCTCTTGGCTCCCAAGCACTTGGAGACGAGATTTATCAAACTGAGTGTGGACCGTGCCCCCTTTCTGTGTGACAAACTACACATTCGCATTCTCCCTACAATTGCATGTGTACTGGAGGCCAAGACCAAGGACTACATCAAGGGGTTTGATGACTTGGGGGGGCACGACGAGTTCTCTACGGAGATGCTGGCGTGGAGGCTGGGCTGTGCAGGGGTCCTCAACTACTCCGGGAATCTCCTGGAACCTCCTGATGCTGGGAAACCAGCGAAGAAGCAGGTCACCTACTATGCAAAGAAAAACATCAGGGACTCCACACAGGACAGTGATTCTGACGATTGATGCATCTGGGGGTTTCATTGTATAGAATGGTAACTAGTTTGGAAGTAGCTTTCAAAAGTATCATTTTCTGCACCACCAAAGTTGATGTCATATTGATTGCCAAGAACTTCAGCTGTGACAGTGTTGGCTGATGAGTGATGTCAGTTGCTGTCATTATGTTGTTCTGTCATCAGACTGAGCTGGATCATCAGACTGAGCTGGATTGTCCACCTAGAACAGATAATACTCAAGTTTTCAGCTAGACAGGAGTTGCACAACTTGGCTGCAGTGTGTTGCATATAATATTATACCTGCTGTGTCTGTGTGGCATTTGATGCTGCCTGCTCCAGTGCCTTTCTCTTCTTTCGCTCCTTCTTTCTCTGCAGAACACCATAACCTCCCTGAGTCACCATAGTCAGCCCCACCACGGTCAACCCCATCAGCACCAGGGTGATGGACCGATGGCTGATATCTGCCAACCTGCTCCAGAAGAAAGCCATTCTCTACCTCCCAAGGTCCAAAGTTGAAATGTGATGTGGCTTAATTAGAGATTACACACGTGGCTTTAAAAAAAATGGAAGACTGTTTTTCAAGTGTGAACTTTGTCCTCAGGTTGGGGTAGTGACACAGTTTCCTACAGAGTGAAAGTCGAAATGTGATGTTAATTGGAGTGGACTCCTCCTAATTTCTAGTGCCCTGTAATTGCACATACTGTGGGAGGTGACCTCAATTATACGGGGGTGTGCTCGTTTCAGGGGTCCAGGTAAAGGGCGTTCACTGTAGGTGCTTAATTGACAACACTGAGTCGTTTTCGTCCCTGCATACCTTCTCGCTCTCATCTACCGGCTTAGGCTTTAGGTCCACCATTTTTTTATAGACTCTTCTTTGCATGACTTCGTACCAGTCCCTGGCTAGGACTACCACACCCAGGAAGGTCAGCAGGTTCACTGCAAGCCTTCGATTGGAAGATATAGCCATGGCTATCACCCTTAATAGGAATGGTGGTCACAACGCTCACAAAACACACAAAACAAATTTTTACCTTCCTTGTAGCTAGCTTAGCTGCCACCACATTCTCTGCTCCAGCATGGTGCGCTTCAAATAAGGTAAGTAGAAGTATCCACCCACATGGCTATGTGAATCCAGGAAGTGCTGTCCAGCTAGGTAAAGTTCCACCTTGACCCAACCTAAGTTGGAAATGGAGGAAGATCCCACGGTGAGAAAAATAGAGGAGAGCCAGATTGGATTTCATCAAACCCTCCAAGGTCCATATGGATTAAAGAGAAGTAAGGATGTGACCTCTGATACGACCCATGTGACCTAATATTTATACTTCTGGGTACAAAATCCACTTGTGATTGCATATTTGCAGTTGTATACTGTGACTATACTGCTTCAGGAAGGTATTTTAATTTCTCCTTCACTTCCTGCTGATCTATGAGTAATGGCCGTGCAGGTCTTTGGGTTTCATAGAGGAGTACATCTCCAGTGAGGTGCTCCCTTTCTATGGCAACACGCACACCACCACCTCCTTCACCTCCAGGCAGTCCACACACTTCAGGGAGGAGGCAAGGTCCAGCCCACCCTGTCAGGTGGTCAGACGTGCTTGTGATTCTGTTCTTATCCACTCTAGACTCGTCATTCGTAATGCAGTGAATGCATCGGAGAAGGACAATGTCCTGTTCACGGGCAATGGCTGCACTGGTGCGGTCCATAACCTCATCCATAACCTCAACTTGGACAGGAATGACCCTCCAGTATGTAAGGATGACATCTTAGGCCGTATTAATGGTACTCATGTTTCTGATCAGCCACTGGCCAAGAATAATGGGATAATGGCTAATGAATACCTCCTCCCTCCCTCGTCAAAAATTCACCAAAAACATGAATGTCATTAACACTGGTCTTAGGTCCCCAGTAAGAGGCCACAAGTGGTGCTCTCACCACATCCACTTTCTATGTCAATTCCCTAGGTTGTATTTGTGAGCTTGTTTGAGCATCACTCCAACCTTCTTCCCTGGAGGGAAATTGGTGCTGAGGTGATGACAAAAGAAACAGAACAATAGCTTTGTTTTACGGGAGCATCTGTGTGCAGGTGGTGTGGATAGCACAGGACGAATTTGGAAGCGCTTCTCTACTGGACTTGGAGAGGAAGCTGCAGGTCTGGGCTGTGCACATTCCCCCTGGAAGTGGGAGCTATTGTGAACCAATGTTTACAGCTCCACTCCAAGACAGGACGTAGGTTGATAGGGGCCCTCAACGCAGCCTCCAATATCACGGGAGTGCTCACCGATACCGACGCCTTTTCCATTCTCCTCCATCGCTACGGAGCCCTGGCTCTCTGGGACTACGCCACGGCAGGTGAGAGCCCTAGCCTGAGGCACTATCATTGCCCATACATGACCTTGTCAAATATTATGCCTTTGCAGCTCCGTATGTTAAAATGGACATGAATCCAGTGATAGTATCGTAAGCTGAACATGCCACCGTTTGACGCCAACAGGCAAATTGCATGTAGAGTCGTGATTGCAGGGAAGGAAAGGAGCTGGTGTACAAAGACGCCATTTACTTCTCACCTCACAAGTTTGTTGGCGGAGTGGAGTCTCCTGGTTGGTTGTAGAGCGCATCTGAGGTGGTGACACGTCATTTCCGCAAACTCCACAGGTGTTCTGGTTGTCAAGAAGGCGCTGTTTGACTCCTCCAGGGTCCCCCATGCGTGCGGAGGGGGGACTGTGTTTTTCGTGACCCCCTCAACACATCGCTACTTCAAGGAGGTGGAGCTGAGGGAGGAAGGGGGCACCCCCTCCATTGTGGGGGCGGTGAGGGCGGGGCTGGCCATGCAGCTGAAGGAAGAGGTGGGGAGTGGGAGGATCATGGCCCTGGAGGAGGAAGTCTGCCGCCATGTTTTCTCCCAGTGGGAGGGCGTGGAGGAGCTGGTGATCGTGGGGCCTCGACACGTCCCACGGCTCCCCATATTCTCCTTCCTGGTGCGCCACACCCAGAGCGGACTCTTCCTCCACCACAACTACATCTGCACACTCCTTAACGACCTGTTCGGGATCCAGGTCAGGGGAGGCTGTTCCTGTGCAGGACCCTATGCTCAGGTACGGGACATCTAAATAGATAGATGGGATTGCCCGTGAAATTAATAGAACTCTAAAACAGCAAACTGTAGTGATTTTTGCTAATTTTGTTTACTAACAGGATTTGCTGGGGATCAGCGAAGACTTGGCAAAGCAATACGAATCTCTGGTCATGGAGGATAGGTGCGTGCGTACGTGGTGGATTCTGGTGGTTTTCAAGAAGCTTCGTTGTATCTTGACTTTGACTGCAGTCGACTGGACCGGCAGCACCTGAGGAGGTATCACGAGTACTCCGAGAGGGAGGTGCTCAGACCCGGAGTGACCCGACTCAGCTTCACCTACTTCATGAGCAGGGAGGCAGTGGACTATGTCGTAGCGGCTGTTGCCATGGTGGCAAGGCACGGCTGGAGACTTTTACCCGACGTAAGTGAATTCAGAATACAACGAGAGGTCATGTGACACCACACACACCCCACAGTACACCTTGAACCCAGAGACAGGTCTCTTCAAGCACCACAAAGACCACAGCTTCAAGGAGCGGAAATGGCTGAGTGCTTTCAAGGAGGCTGGATTCGCTTCTCCCCAGACCACAAGCCCCCCCTCCACTCCCACTTATGAAGTACGTCCTCCATTCATGGCTCCCTCAAAGATCACACTTGCGTACAACACAGGAGATGCTGTCTGCTGCTAGGGAGGTGTTTGCTGCTGGTGCCACCAACACTGCAAGGTCGGGCGACTCCTCCCTCTTTCTGAGCATGGAGGATGCCGCCATGAGGTGGTTCTTGTTGCCAAGTGATTGTGAGACTACAAAGCTCCCTGCTGCCACACCCCCATTCCAACCTCGGCTCTACCCTCGTCCAGAGGCTACGTCAGGGGAGGCCATCACAACAGTGGGAGGAGGCGACGGCAGTGACAGGGAGCACCATGAAAGCTGCAGTGCCAAGAATGCTGAAACCACCGCAGGGAGAGATAAAGTGCAATTCCACAGTCCTCCTAAATCAATATTCAGACCTGCTGTGGAGGTATGAAGGATTTTATTGTTGATGCTGAGTTGGGCTGGTGTCGTACTCTCTCTCATTTCAGGCCCTGGAGGAGTATGGTATGATTGAGGATGGCGACAGAGTCCTTGTTTGTCTCAGTGGAGGTAAGGACTCGCTCTCTCTTCTTCACACTCTCCGCCAGTACCAGTTCATGGCAAAGTCCAAGGTGAGGTGTACTGATAGCAGAGGGCGCATGATACCGTACTCTGTAGGGCGTGGTTTTTGAGCTGGGCGCAGTCACAGTGGACCCCCAGTCTTCATCGTACAACCCTCGTCCTCTCATCCCCTACATGGCTGCCCTTGGAGTCCCCTATTTCTATGAAGAGCAAGGTACTTACGGAGCTTTCAGTGACATGTGTGCAGCACTCTGATTAGTCAGTTTACTGCCTTCAGGACTCATTTGGACTGTGATTTTGACCTAGGTATTCTCCAGCAGGCCAGTACCCTAGAAGAGTGTGACTCCATCTGCAGCTTCTGCTCTCGTATGAAGCGCGGGCGTCTCTACGCCTGTGCGAGGAGGGAGGGGTACAACCTGCTGGCCATGGGACAGCATTTGGACGACCTGGCAGAGAGCTTCCTCATGGCCGTCTTCCACAACGGGTTCCTTCGCACCATGAAGGCCAACTACACCGTGAAGTGAGCTGAGCGTGGTAGACTTGGTGTGCAGTGTCTGAATCCTGTGTGCCCCCCCAGGGAAGGGGACCTGAGGGTGATCCGACCACTGGTATTCCTCAGGGAGAAGGAGCTGAGGAAGTTTGCAGAGAGCTCGCATCTGCCGGTTATTGCTGAAAACTGCCCTGCTTGCTTCGAAGCTCCAAAGGTAAGTATTTGATGGGGGAGGGGAACTGATACACAGAATGGGAAGCTAGATACTATTCTGTGTGCTCTAGGAGAGGCATAGGATGAAGCAATTGCTGGCCTCCCAGGAATTACTCTTCCCAAGGCTGTTCTCCAGCTTGCTGGCTGCCATGAAGCCACTCATGGCCAGGAACAGAACAGGGATTGAGTCAAAAAATTCTGTGCATTTACATTTTGATGATGTGGACTAATGATGATTGGATAATAGAGGGTTGTGGTGGTATCAAAATGAGCATGCGTAGAAAAATTGTATAAAAAAAGAGAGCCAGATCGAAAAGTTGCTGTTTTTCGATATGGAAAGGTCAGAGGCTCGTCTCCTGCAGTACATAGAGCGATCACAAATAGGCTACGACGCTGTCGCGAAAAGTGCTTATGGAACAAAGCCAGGTGAGTAGATATTAATTGGTAGCAGCACTAGATAGCTGCTATAATTATCTATACAGTGGTATATGCAGACTACACTGCATCTGGAAGGTGAGTCTTATCTAGCTGATAGCTAACAATCCAATGCAGAAAAAATAAAATTCCCTGCACACAGGTCTTTGGGTTTCATAGAGGAGTACATCTCCAGTGAGGTGCTCCCTTTCTATGGCAACACACACACCACCACCTCCTTCACCTCCAGGCAGTCCACACACTTCAGGGAGGAGGCAAGGTCAGTACTAAGAGGCAAGATTTTGTGCATTGTTGGACGAGTAAGGCCAATGATAATGACATTCATGTTTCTGGTCAAGATTTTCGATGAGGGAGGGAGG
>JAAGOD010030337.1_pt1 | contig 16738 bp, 28 predicted proteins | sample 8389681 | NCBI WGS metagenome assembly JAAGOD01 (sample SAMN13964374, study PRJNA552185) | sponge metagenome | biome: deep-sea hydrothermal vent fields; feature: spots directly above weak diffusing fluid; material: seawater and sediment | host: Tedaniidae sp. KZ-2020 ... | reverse complement strand
TTGCATTTGGGAGCACAAAACAGACCCTGTAGATGCCATTTCATGACTCGTGGTGTCATTTGGACCCACGGCAGGCAGGCCTCGCTTAAAAGTTAATTTGCCCGCTATAGGTGGGGTGGGGTCCACTATGTACGGGGAGTTAGAATGAGACCTCCCCTCCAGAGTGTAGTTGGGACCACCACGAACCGAAAGAAATTTGTATTAGGTGGGGAGAGTCCACTATGTACGGGGAGTTCGACCGAGAGTGATTTCCCTGTGACCACAGCTTCACACTTGTTTGATTATTGTCACCTTATTGTAGCCAACTAACTGAAGGAGTGTAGATCAAAGAGTGTATCACTAGCAAACAAAATATGACTCCAATGAGGAGAATCCGGTCCCAATACATGATGGACTTCCAGCTCATGCTCTACAGTTAAAATTAAATCAATAATGATGGTACAGCAAGTTGGGCACTTACTTCAAGCGGGGCATATTCTAAACAAAGCCCATTATTATGTGTGGCATTATTCTAAACAAAGCCCATAATAATGATAATAAAGTAAATAATAACTCTTAACTTCTAGCTGGTGAGTAATGTGAGATATGTTGCAGGTACGTAGCCCTGTTGCTGGAGGTGTGTCTCCAGTTGCACCAGCCACCACTCCTTGCAGCCGATCCTATCATGAGGACACCGCAAAACCACAACTTCCCCAGCACACACAGATAGTTCCGCTGAATCCTGACTTATAAAATCGTACAAAACTAGCAGTCTAGTACCTTCTGCAGGAAGGTCACTTTCTGGCCCATTTTCAATCAGTACAGCATCATCATCATCACTGTCTTCTCTCTCCAGGTCGCCTTCCTCAGTGAATTGGTCAGTCAGGAAGGTTGTAGAGGACTGGTCAATAAAGGAGGCCACAGATTGGTCAAGAGGGGAGGTTTTGTGTTGTTCAGAAAGGGAAGTTTTGCGTTGGTCAGGAGGAGAGGCTTCATGCTGTGAAGCTTCACTACGATGCTCAGGGGAACGGCTGCTTTCTAAAGAGTTTCCTTGATCATAGCTGCCTCGTTCAGTTCTAAATGAATAGTTGAGGGAGAGACTGGTGGGGACAAGAGAGAGTTTAGCCAAGTCTTTGCAAATGAGGATGAGTTGTTTGGCGTGCTGTTGCTGAACCTGTGTCTGTGTTGCAGGAGCCTGGTGCTGAGGAGAGGAGGAGGGAACGGTGCTGGAGGCCAGCAGGGGGGGGAACAGTGCTGCCACGGCGGCAGAGAAGGTGTACTGGGCCTGCACCAACACTGTTAGTTGGTGATACAGCATGTTCACCACAGCCTCAATAAAGCAAGGGAGCTCTTCCAGAAGTTGGGTGTTGAGAGCCTCATAGTTCCTCTTGGCAAGGAGGGAGTCCTCGCGTAGCTGAGCTATCCTGTCGGACTCCTCCGCATGGTCCAGTGCGTACTGCACATCATCATAGTCCAGTAGCTTATCTTTCCTTTTCTGGATTAAGTGCTGGGGATTCTGAAAGAGGCTAAGCAAGCTCTCCAGAGGAACAGTGACGTGTTCGCGTACAAATTTTGCCTGCTGATCAGATACAGTCACCGAATCACCAGTAGCATGTCGTAGCTAACTCACTTGTGTCTTCACTGCCTGCTGGAATTGTGAAACAAAGGATTGGTAGCTCTTCAGCAGCGGCTGCTGGGATGTTGAGCAGTACAGCAGCATTCCTTCCAACAGAGTGACCCTGCTGTCTGCCACATGCTGCAGGCAATGTATAATCATTAGCAGTAGCTGCATAAGTACATCAGGTGCATATATCTACTAACCTGCAGTTGTTCTTGCCATTTTGCAATGTCCCGCAGCAAATTCTGTATCAGGCTTTCCAAAGACACCACTTTCTGCTCCATTTCATCAAACTTTGGATCAATTGTCTATAAACAAGTTAATTATGGGGAGGTGTGAGCGAATAATTGCTGTGAAGGTGCGAGTGTGGGAGACACATACCTTGGACCTGAGTCCAGTGAACTGTGTGAGTGCCTGCCTGAAACGCCGCATTTTTTTCTGAAAGGAGTGAACCGATATTGACTTTCGTTCATCCTTGGACCCAGTGTACTTGACCACTACACACACAGCAATAAAGACTGGATCTTTTGACATAATTCTATTATTACCAAGGTCCTTTCGTCGCTTGATCTCGTTGATGTCTTGTGCCACTCTGCTGATGGCTTCCTTTGCATTTAGCAGTACCTTGTAGTCAGGACGGCTATCCTCAGTCTTCTTCACAAGACTGCTCAGCAGGAGAGGGTACTTGAGAACGCGCTGAACTGGTTTGATCAGCAGAGAGTGCAGATCCCAGGCCTGAATCTCCCCCCTACACATGCACAATCAAATCTATCTCCCATCACATAAACAATAAAACAATTCTGACCTCAGTGTGTCCATGGCCTGATGAATGCTGTCAGCTATGGCAGGTGTCTCCATATACTGCATTGTAATGTGTGGAAACACAAGAGAAAGATGACACACAGATAGCAAGACTACCCAGCCATGGTTATGCCGGCATGCATGGTACTTGACATACTTTCTCATGCAGGGCCACTGCACTGTTGTGGTTCCCACAATAAACACCATACACGTTCTTCATCCTAGGTGCAAAGGTCACAAACACCCCACCGATGGGTGCCTGCTTGCCCTCCTGACATGCCTTTTCCAGTGCACAGAGAAAATCTCCGGACAGCACAGTCACCTCCTCCATGTTGCCAAATAGAATGTCAGCTTCTATCTCAGGCACCTGCAGTTCATTTCAAATGATGGGTGAGTGGATGGATACTCTTAACCTCATCCTCAGGGGAAAGTGGAAGGAGGAAGGCTTTGCAGAGGCCAGATTGTCTCTGCATACCCAAACTACATATACAGGGATCTTACAGCAGAACCACGATTGACATAGATCACCTCATAACACTTATTTTCTTTGCTAAAGTCAACCGTGGTTTTGCAGTTTACATGATCTAAGTGTCTAGTTTCCTATATATGGGCACTCCAGTACTCTACCTGTCTTAGGGCAGGTATGACTTTGGTGGAGCACAGCTCCATCTGATGGTGGAAGTCTCGCTCTGTGAACAATAGCTCATCGATGACCTTTGCCCTGTGTTGCTCCTTGGAGGAAGAGGCTGGTAGTGTTGGTCTAGGGGGTGGAGGGACAGGAGGAGGGGTGCTACTTGCAGAAGCATTCTCTTTGCTCTCTAAGAAAGCACACGAATCATTTGTACATGCTCAGTAGTGCAATGCCATACCCTGACCTTTGGCCTCAGTGATGGAAGCCTGGAGGTCAGATATTTTAGACTTGTGAGTGGATACAGCTCTATTGCGTTTCTCATTCTTGGCTAGACTCTGTTGGTCAGCAACCAACAGACTCTCAGCACTCTCCAACAGTTTCTGCTCAATCTGCAAACAATGGTTCCAAATGATAGCAGTGTAATGGCAGGCACTTCCTTACTGCAAGCTCTGACTTGAGAATGTCCACTCTGCTGGATGAAGAGGAGTTTGTCAGTGTCTTGGCTTTGGACTTTGGCAGGGTGCCGTAGGGTAGAACCGTGGGAGGAGCTTTGGCTGGCTTGGGGAGGGTGCCGCCATGTTTCCCTGCGGACTGCGAGGAGGCCCCATAAGGGGTCGGAGGAGCAGGAGCAGAGCGACTCGGGGTGAGACTGGGAGGTGTGCTTGGGAGAGGAGCTTTATTTTCCACGGTGGCTAGATCATGGGTCTTTGAGGGCAGTCGAGAGCGTGGTTTGGGAATGGGTCTAGGCTTGCTTTCCCCTGGTTGCGTGGCTGCAGAGGGGAGGGGCAAGTCTCCTGCAGTGCCATCCACCCTATCCTCTGAAGCCTCCTTAGCCTTGGGATACCGCAGAATCTCCACAAACGATGCTGAAACACAACATGTTATGCAGCATTCAAACATTCCGTCATTGAGACCTCACCTGGGAATATTCCAGCTGTGGAATTTAATTTTCCTTTCAACCAGCCAGTGCTGTTTGAAACATCACCTACCAACTCAATCAAATCTCCCTTGGTGAAGGAAAGGTCTCTGTCTTGTGTGCCTTGGAAGGTATGCAGGGCCAGTGCATATGGTTTCCCAGACCTCGCCAATGCATTCTCGTGAGCCACTGCACATTATTAATATTTGCGACCAATGGCACTTTGCATTTGTAGATCTAGCCAGCTGCTAATGTTTGCTGCCTGCAGCATGCCATACCTGAAGGACTTCCAACTTCAATCTTGACATGGCTTGCAGGGAATATCCCTACCCTGCCCTCCAGCTTGCCCTCCAGCCAGTTCTCATCAATCCTGCGTAGCAAGAGGATGGACACACCAGCACTGAAGTCAAGTTCGTGGCTGGATTGGCCCTGGAACCCGTACACTGCCCGGGCACAGGGCATCTTCACCCTGCTGGTAGCCATCCAGTAGTTAACCTGCCACGCCTTCCTCTGCTGCAGCAACCACACCTCTTTATACTGGTCACCCCTGATAATTTTATACAGGGATCAAGAGCTAGTGTTTCCGGTGAGAGAATGGAGAGGCTTAAGAGTTTGAGTGCAGTTCAGCAGAGGAAGGCAGCAGCAATCCTGGGTGGCCTTGTGGCAGATGCAGCCAGTGAGTGACTGGTTACAATCTAGCTACAATGGTGTTGTGTCTGAGCAGGGTTTACATGGAGGTCATAAGTTATTAAGTAACTGTATTTCCCTTAGCTGCCCCTTTGCATTGGATCTACGATCAGGGCAAAGTTGCTGCGCTGATCAAGGAAGAGAATTGCGATGCATTCTACCCCACGAGCCAGTGTCCATACTACACGATCCCTTCTGGGAACAACAGCACCTATGGAGACCAGCTCTACGTCACCCTAAAGTGCATTGCTGAAAACAAAGGTGGTTGACTGTGCATAGTAGCCTGACGTCACTTTATCAACATGCCCTTATTGTGCATTGTGCAGGGTTTGATGCAAGCAAGTTGGCAGATGCTATCTTCGCAACATTTGGGCCTGGTACTGTGTACGAGAAGGCTCGCACTGAGGGAGGGTCACCACTAAAGGGGCCATGGACAAACCACTGCATCAAGATCTTTGTAGCCAACCGTGAGAATGGAGACAAACCAGAGGGTGATCCCAATGGCAAGGACCCTGATGGCTTCTGTAAAGCAGTTGCTGTGACAGCTCTCTTGGCTGGGAAGGACAATCTTGCAGCTAAAGTGACTGAGTGTGTGAATACATGCCAGGTGGGAAAAAGTGTGTGTAGCAACTGCTAAGAATTCACATACGTAATAATAATGCAGCTCAACCCAGTGGCCGTGAATTTTGCAAAGGGTGGCTGTTGTATTCTGGATGAGCTCATCTGCAAAGGAGAGTTGAAGTTTGAAGGGAAATGCATCACTGAAGAGGTTGCAGCGGCCATTAAGGAGGGTAGGGAAAACAAGAGTCCTCATGTGGAAGCTGCCAAGGCAATGGGTCTGGCTTGCTGTAAGTCAAAATCCTGTGGTAGGTAGCCTCTCAATGGGAACTGTCTGTGTATGTTTCAGCCTACCCGGCTTCATTCAAGGTCGGTGTCCATGGCATTGCTAATGCCACTGGCTATGCTGAGGCAGTCAAACAGGAGATAGCTGCAGGTGGAGACAACTGCTCTAGGGTTGTCTTCGTGGGTGCTGTCTGTGGAGCAAAGTAAGTAGAATAGGAGTGTTACAAATTTGGAGTCCACACACACTCCGTTTCAAAGGTATGGCCTGGATGCCATTCCAGAGGACTGGTTGAAGAAGTACAACAGGTGTGAAGAGGTCATTGGGTATATTGAGACACTGGTGCAGTTCTAAAAACCTCCACTATAGAAAATATTTTTGTAGGTGGTGTCGTTATTGCCGCTATACATGTATAGCTAGTTGGAAATTATTTTCTTCAGACCTAGCTAAGTTTAAATGGTTCTAAGAAAGCCTCCACTGATGCAAGACAAAGATGGTTTAAAATCTGGCCTAATAAGATGATTTTACACTTGAGTGCATTTGGGTATGTGGTGTCTGTCCACAGCTGATTAGCTCTTCCCCTGGTCCATGGCAGATTCACCTTCCTTAGCGGCTTTCTCCAGTTGCTCAAGGTGCTCTAATTCCTTCAATTCCTCCTCGTCCTATATAGAGTGTAATGTCTGACAGAACACAGGCATGGATTCGTTACCTGTTGCATCAATTCCTTGGCTCTTTTCACAGCATAAAACTCATTGTAGTGCTTTTTTCTCCACTCAGTGAACTGTTTGTTGTGCTGTTTCCCTTCCTCTGAGGTTTCTTCGTCACCACTAGACATGTCATCGCCCTCCCACTCCTCTAGAGGCTTGGTAGATGCTTGCTGGACCCTACAGTACAGGCAATGATGCCATTCATTACGGGAGAGGAGGTCACTAAAGTAGAGCTTACTTCAGAGCTAGATCTTCAGGAGAAAATTGCTGTTCAGATGGTGTAGAAGGCCCAGCTTCATCTTCGTCTGGCATCATTTCATGGTAAGGCGTCTTGGGTTCTTCAATCTTCATGTGGCCATAATCCTTATCAGCTGGGTGTTCGGTCATCATGATATTCATCTCATCCCACTGAATCCCACCCTCTCCACTTCTGCACAACCCAGAAACATGACTCTGGCACACTAAGACTTTACTATGCTCACTTGTCCTGGTCATGCCCCGTAGCTTTGGGGGAATGTTTCAAAATCCCTTTCACTGTTGCTCCTTGTTCAGACATCCTTCACTCATTTCAAACTGCTCACTGCTCACCACCACCTTAGACTTATATAGCAAAGTATGCCACCTCCCCCAAGGGACAAAGGTCAGGTGCAAACAAAGGTCAAGGGTCAGTGATCAGGAATTTTTGCTGAGCTGGCAGTTGGAACACTGGAGAACAACCAGAATGATCAGGAAGACGCACAGCTGAGTTCGGCTTCAGGTTCCACGTGGAAACAGGTGATTGTTGTCTAAAAGAGGTGGAGAGCATGGACACGCGCAGAGGAGCCGGTGATTTACAACTCTTTTCCAGTCTTGCTCAGTTGCTGAGTCAGCATGGGTCTGCTGGCCAGGGAGCAAGCTCCAAGGTGACCTACTGCAGTGCCAGGTGCCTGGACCAGCAGTGCCAGCACAGATTGTACTTCCCCCAACATGAGGCCAGTGTGGAGTGCCCCAACTGTGGGCAGAGACACTCAGTGGTGGACCTCCCAGACCGCAAGGTCTTGGGGGAGCAGGATCAAAGTTTCGCTTTAGAGGTGGATCACTTTCGTAAGATGTACTCAGCTAGCAGGAAGACAGCAGAGCAAGTCAAGGTGAAGGGTGTGTCGAATCTCCAGTGCAAACTTCTCTCCCCTCTGCTGACCTCACATGGGATGGGGAAAAACGACCAACCTTGCACTTTGGAGGAACTGGGAGTGGGAAAGGTCTTTGACTGCTCAAAACTCTCAAACAGGTCCTTTGCTATTGAGGAGACACATCTTGGTGTGTTGGGGTATGGACTGGATCGGTCTGGGTCCCAGCTGTACCTGCAGGACACTCTCCAGCAGCTCCGCACTGTCAATGATGAGGAGAATAGACTGGCGCCATTGCATGCAGACGGAGATGGCCACTGCCTGGTGCACGCCATATCCCGCTGCCTGGTGGGGAGAGAACTGTTCTGGCATGCTCTACGCTCCAACCTACACGCCCACCTCATCTCTAACCTCCAACGTTACCAGACCCTCTTCAAGGAATTCTACAGTGCCGAGGAGTGGGAGGGGCTAGCAGCAGAGGCAGCACCTGACTGGAAGCCTCCTGATGGGCAGACCCTGGGGCTGTGTAATATTCATGTCTTTGCTCTTGCCAATGTCCTCCATCGCCCTATCATCCTCTTGGACAGTCTGATGGGGATGCAGTCGTCTGGAGACTACTCCGGCATCTTTCTCCCCACCATGCTCACACCGGAGGGTGAGTAGACAGACCACAGTGAGGTAGTGTGTACCCATATACAACACCAGTGAGGTAGTGTGTACCCATATACAACACCTGTGAGGTAGTGTACCCATATACAACACCTATAGACACACAGCAGTTGGCCCATGGCCATTTTTATACGCAAGAGTGGCCAACCATTTTCCCTTTAGCCAGGCTGGACTATTTCATGATGCCATGTCTTTATTTCAGAGTGTTCTAGTAAGGACAGTCACGGGGGGCTCAAGCTCAACTCGCCCATCGTCATAGCCTGGAGCAACAGTGGACGCAACCACTTCATCCCACTTGTCCCTGTCAAGGGAAAACCCCTTCCTAAATTGCCCCCTCATCTCCAGCCCAAAGTGTGGGGGTCGGAGGCTGCTGAGCTGGCAAGGTGGGTTGGCCTCTGGCCTTTGCTTTACTCTCGCTGTGTGTTTGTGCAGATATGTGAGTGTGGATGGTGAGGAGTGCATGGAGGTGTGTGGGGGCAAGGAGCTAGGGGAACGCTACCTCCTCAGACTCATCCAATGCATGGACAAACTCTTCCTGGAGAAGAACAAAGTTGTTCCGTCTTTAGTCAGTGACGTGGATCAGTATGTTTACAAAGGGGCAGGTCAGTGCTCTACTCCTCACCACATGGTCAGGTGATGGTCACGTGACTGTTTCCCTTCAGGTTATGTTGGGGTGGCAGCAGACAGTGTGATAGCCAGCACACGTGCTGCAGTGGAGGAAGGCCGTTTGTTCCGTTGTCTCATCTGCTCTGCCCTGAGTTTGGTGCCTGCTGAGTGGCTGACCAAAGGAGGCATGCTCTACCAGAAGGCAGCAGAGTCCTCTGTGCAGTTGGTGGATGGAGTCAAGCTGACGTTTCCATTTGATGGCATCAATGCTAGCTACAGTGCTGCCACAGACAGCCTCACTCCCTTGGACGTATCCTGTTTCTACTGCATCAGCAGCACACGCCAGTTGTCTGGGGATGGCAGTATTGTCTACAAGAATGGAGACAGGACGCACACATTGGCCTCACAGAGTAGGTGTGGTTGCGGATACAAGCACTACTGGGACAGATTGGAGTACGACAACTTGCCAGAGAGGTGAGTCGGCATGTCCAGTATGTTGCATGTTTCAAACATGGCTGCCCATTTCTGTGCAGAATCCCCCTGTCCCTGTCGTGGGGTGGCAAGACCATCAGTGTGGAGGTGTACTGGTTCCAGTACGAGTCTGATCCTGCCCGCAACTCCAATGTCTACCAGGTGGCCAACAAGGCTGTGGAAGATCACTTCCCCGGGGAGTTTGGCAGCGAGAGGCTGGTGCAGCAGGCTGTCGCCCACATTCTCAGAGTCACAGAGAACAAGGAGGGCATGGAGCAGGTCTCGGGGCACCATCCCAGCCAGGGGCCAGACCACACCCCCAATGAAAGACCTGCCCACATCCCTAATGAAGGGGCTCCCATTCAATCTCCTCCACTGCAGTCCCCCAGTTCAGGTCAGTTCCAATCTGCGTTCTACTGGTGTTTTTTGAGAGTATAAGTTATTGCTTGTAGAATTGGGGGCCTCCAAGATCATCCTGACTGGCAACAAAGCACGCACGCTCCACAAGGAAGAACTCACCATGAGCAAATCGGAAAAAATGATCAAAAAGAGAATTGAAGAGAATGCTCGTGTCACTCAGAACAAGAGGAAGTATTCTGGATCCAAATCTCCTCCCTCTTCTTCCAAAATAGCACACACCTCAAAACCTCCACCGTTGTCCTCTGTTGTGAAGCCCTCTAAGAGCCCACCGTCCACTGCTCCCATGTCTTCCAGCACCAAGCCAGCGGGGAAGAGAATCAGGGTGACCTCGTCTGATGGACAGACTTGTAACCTCAACCTGGACTCTGCTGTCACCTACACACAGCTCCAAGAGGCCATACAGAGGGAACTGAAGTGAGTGTTGGTGGTGACCAAGAAAATATAATTTGGCATCTGTAAACTAACCTCTTTCGGTTATCAGTGCACCCTGGGTTACACTTTGACCTCTCCATTGTGAAAAAAAAAACTGTCCGAAGAATTGAGGTTACACTGTGACCTTCTGTCCGTGCACAGGATCCCCCTGGAGAGACAGAAGCTTCGTTCTGGGTTTCCCCCGCGAGAGCTCCACCCCCCTTCCGACCCCAGTCAGCCTGTGGCCCTCGTCAATGGGGAGAAGGTCTCTGTGGACATCCTGCCTGCCCCTCCCACCCCCTCCCTCACCCCTCCACAGGGCAAGGAGGAGGCTGGCTATGGTGCTCGAGGGGAGCTGGCAGGTCAAGTCGAGGCTGCAGGAGCGGAGGGGGTGGGGCTACAGCAGCAGGCCAAGCAAACACAGCAAGGTAACAGGATACCATTTACCAAGGGAAGATCTAAGATCTTCATCTCTCGCACACACACAAATGTGCAGTTCTGAATGCTCTCCTTCAGCAAATGCTTGGTAAGGAAGTGGACCTGTGGACACTGGCCCAGCACCAGTCCCAGCTGTTTCGCAAGGGAGGGGATTACTACCAGCAAGTCATCACACGCTATGGCACACAGCTGGAAGACAACATACACCTCCAGTTCAAGGAACTCCCAAATAAAACATTTGCGTATAACGCAGCCACAGAGAGCTTGGAGTTGTGCCTAGGTAAGAGAGTGTCCTATAGCTTGTGTTATCAGTCATATTGTGGTGGCGCCATTGCCTGCAGGTGTGCAGCATATTCCGGTGGGCCCTCTCTCTCCCCAGATGGAGCAGATGGCTCTGATGGCCTCCGATGGTAAGGTGGTGGACAGGAAGCAGAGCAGTGGAACTGAAGCGAGTGTGACCACACCCTCCACTAGCACCAGCAGCATCAGTGTTCGCCCTGGACACCACCATGTCATGGCCTTCTCTGGCAAAGGGCGGACCCTCAGCAGTAGCTCCGCCCCCCAGCAGCAGGATGGGCTGACTCAGCAGGCTACTCGGCTCACCAACTTGAAGGAACAGGAGTGCACTCTACAGCAACAGGTCTGAACCAGTTGGTGCACATTGTCCTCTTTGACTTGTGTATGTTTGTGCGTGCGCAGGTGCGCGTGTTGAATAAAAAGTTAGTTGATGCTGAAAGTGCTTCGGCTGCAGAGAGTACGCTAGAAATACAGCTCATCAACACCAGCAGTCAGCTTGTATGTCTTTACAAATCTACAGCCACACACACAAAGTATTATACTTCTGTTCTCCCTTTTGTAGAAAAAAGTTCGTGATGAGATTTCGGAACTGTCAAGATTAACGTAATGTAGTTAATCGTTACTGTCAGTGCTGTAATTCTGTGCAACATAAACTTTTTTTAATCATTAAAGTGTTTTCCAGAACTGTGGATTGGCTTGGAGTCTCCTTTCAAATTTGGCGTACCACTTCTGAAGCACATCAATAGGAACGTAAATTGCTGATGAGTCCAGGACTGACTGACTTGGACTCACTGCAAATGAACTGGCATAATTGAAGAAGTTTTCGAGCATCTTTTGGCTGAACTCAGTGAAAGATTGGACTTGTGATGCCACTGTGTCGGGGGATACTGTTTTCTGGCTGATTTCAGCAAGGGGTTCCACCATGATTCCTATCTGAGCATTGCTGGGGGAGTATGCTAGGCTCTGCATCAGCTGCAAAGAAAAAGGATTGCTTGACTGTTCTGCAGCTTTGATCTTAGCAATCTTGAATATGGCACTAGGTTTGTCATTGCTGATGTGCCCCAGGAACTGCCAGGAGATTCCGCCGGCCTCAGGGGACGGCCATCCAAAGTAGACGGAGCCTCCATATCCCTGGCTGAACGGAACCTGTCCTGTCAGGAAGACCACCACATGGTTGATGGTGTCCACCTGCTCAAGGCTCAGCACAAAACTGTTGGCATCGACTTGCTCTACATTTGTGTTCACCTGCCACACAAATCCAGGCCATTATACCTCACTTAACAGCAAAACACACTCCTCACCAATCTCCCTGAAGCCAGGACTCCAAACATCACTCACACTCCTCCTCTCAGCTTTCACTGGGTGCATTATTTTGCTTCCTGGAATAAGATGGTGTCTCTTCTATCTAAGACCCCTTACCAGCTGATTGGGGGGGGGTCAATTAGTGTAATAACAAAGTGCCAACATGGGTTCCAGTAAGCTTATAAACACAAGAAAGCACTCTGTGTCTATTAGAGATCTGCTGTCCCGTGACGAGGTGGATCCAGTGTTCACTGAACCCTTCATTGTCAACGGCTACCGTCGACCTCACACCAGCTTCGTCCAGTGTGTCCAGTATGCCTTCATTCTGCACAATGACGTGGGCAACTTCTGGACCCATTTCATCCCCCTCATACTGTGGTTGGTCTGGTTCTGGCGCTTGATCACTTCTTGGGAGAATTTCTTCCAGCCATTTCAGTATCCACTGATATGTTTTTGGGCAGGGTCGTGTTCATATGCCCTCTTCAGCAGCACTGCTCACATGTTCTCCTGCAAGTCCTTCGAGGTTCGTTCTGTCTGTTTCATGTTGGACTATCTGGGCATTTCCATGTATGCGCTGGGTGCTGATATTGCTGCCAATTTTTACATCAATCCCTGCGCCTCCCCATTTTACGCCCACAAAGCCTTCTTTCTCTTCATTCTAGTTTGTCTGTCAATCTCAGCAACGCTAGTCTGTTCCCTGTCACGTTTTTACTGGCGCAAGTATCGCTTTGTGATCCGAGCCTGCTCGTATGCATTTCCCTATGTGTGTGCTGTGTGGCCTTTCTTCCATCGCCTGGGTCTCTGCTGGCTCTATGGAACCGACTGTGTGCCACAGACCATATTCCTCCATTGCATGGCATTTTTCTTCACCTTCCTAGTGCTAATCTTTTTCGTCACCAAGATTCCCGAGCGATTTGCTCCAGGTCGATTTGACTATTTATTCCATAGTCACCAGCTCTTCCATGTGTCTTCATTCGGCCTGACCTCTGTGGAAATGTATTTCACGCCTCTGGAGATGGCGCTGAGGCAGGAAGCATTGAGCCATGTGGAAGGAGCCATGCCTAGTTGGGAGACCACCTTCTTCCCATTTCTCTGTGCTGAGATTGGTGGTCTGATTGTGGTGTGTGTGCTGGGAGTTCTGACTTACCGTGGCCTGCTCACCACAAACAAAACAGTTTACGACAACGCCAAGAAGGATTAACTTTAATATTTATATTTTGCTTTTTTAAGTGAATTTTCTGTACAATCGTCACTAAGAAACACTTTTTCCAGCCAATTTCTGTGATCACGGTTTAACTATGGCTCTGTGATGTACTCACCATAAACTAATTGATGGTGCACTTTTCAAATCACAGACCCACTTGAAAATCAGTGGAGTACTGAAAAGCATACAAAAATTATGCTCCAGAGTAAAAAAAAAACAAAGGGTAAGGATTGCTCCACACGCAGTACTAACAAAAAATTGGTATTACTATTTAAATCATAAATAATTACCCTGTGAGGGGCGTGAAGTCCACTCTGATCCTCTCTCCTTTGCTAAGCATAGCCACCACTGGATAAAACCCTCCCTTCGGCAACACACACTCTGTCTCACCTACCTTCTCTCCGTTCTTTGTAAAGTACACTAAACAGCTTTTCTCATTGAGACTATTCTTTGCTTTCTTTGCAGGGGGGTTTCTCCCCTGCCACACACCCCTGTGTCTGACCTCCACCTCCCCCCGTGCGGCCAGGAAGTACGCATCATCTTCGGAATCCTCTGTCTCTCCGCTTGAGTATCCAAACAGGTCGTCATAGTAATGCTGCTCCATGTCTGCTAGAACCAGCTCGTTGTCATTCTCTGAGTCCGAGTCTGAGGAAAGGGGTGTGGCATGGGCGGTGGCCCCAATCACAGCCTCACCACTGACAGAATCATCTACAAGGAAGGTGATCCCACACCCCATGACATCCCCCTCAGTGCAGGTGGGCCCAAATGGCTCCCCATGCCCCCGCTCTTTGTAGAGGTGGCCATTGTCAGCGTGGTAGCCCACCGAGCCTGCATTCCATCCTGGGTGTCGGTGGAGAGGGTATGTGGTCCGAGCCAAGCCAATAGCAAACCATCCTTCCTTGCCAGACGACAGCAGCGTCATCTCAAAGTAATGGTGCTGCTGGTCAATGCAAAAGTTTCCCTGTGCTATTCCCACGTCCTGCCTATTGAGCCCATCACCACAGTACTCCAAAGTCAGACTATCCTCCAAAAATTTGATGTTGTTTGATCGAAGCCATACATTTGAGGGGGAGTGGTCTTGAACCATGGGTTCAAGGAGGCTCTGGCGCTGTCTGTGCCAGTGTCCCAGGTAGCGGACCTTCTCCCCACGACTGTGCAGGCCAATGATGGGGTAAAGCCCGCAGACTGGGCGCTTCATCTTCACTGGGTGCCCCACTGGCTCGCCATTCTTGGTGAAGAACACCTCGCAGTACCCGTACCCCACGTCACTGTCAAAGTCCACCCCACACCCCATCCGGTCCTCCTCTGTGCATGTAGGTCCGAACCGTGAACCGGCACCATTCTCGTGGTAGAGCTTGCCATCGTCGCCATGGTAGCCGACGCTGTTTCTGTTCCACCCCGGCATGCGATTGAGAGGGTAGCCTCTCTCTCCGATTCCTATCCCAATGGCAGCCTCTTCTCCTCTGGCCAGGATCTTGTACTCATAGTAGTTGAGGAATGGCGTCATGGGCTCCATGATCATCACACAGCCTGTCGGGCCTCCTCTGAAGGAAAACACGTCCCCATCCACAGCAACCGTGGGGCCGTGGTTGACACGGCCATGGGTGTGGACTCTGACCCCTACAGCAACTGCCATGCCTGAATCTAAAGTCAGCAAAGGCAAGCAAGTGAAATGTGACTCCAGCTACTAAGCTAGCTAGCTAGCTACTAGCTACCCCAGAATCATAAACACTGCTTGCTAAAGTTAGATCTCTCCTACCTCAGAGTGCTGCATAGCACTAGGCTCCTCTCCACAGTATAGATTGGTCTCCTTCAGCTCTATAGCTTCACACAGTCCTCTCTCAACACACACCTCCTCCAGGGAAATATTTTGACACACACCACCAAGCAAAACATTAGTGGGAAAAAACCCTTACGTCATGTGGTTAAATATCTCTCTTAGCCCCGCCCACCAAACTTCTGCGCAGCTCAAAATTTCCACTTCTGCGCAAGCCGCACAAATGCTTTTGTTGGAGTAATGGAGTTCTCATGGAAGTTTCTTGTTGTGCTTTGCTATGGAGTAATGATTGCCTATTGCACCGACTGCCCTGACGTGTGCAGGTGCTTTATCAACCTTGATCCACAGCAGACGGTCACAGTGGACTGCAGGGGACAAGACCTGCTGGCAGTGCCCTCCCCACTGCCCAATGCGACCAGCCACTTGTAAGTGTGTTGTAACTGAACAAGCAAACAGAGATTCCAGAAACCGTTCTGCAGGGACCTCAGCAATAATATAATCCAGTCCATTGGAGCCACAGATATTTGGGAAGGAGCGAGGGGAATCAGACATCTGTAAGTTTGGCCTGTGTGTTTGGTGGTTGGTTACACACTTTTGTGGAGAGGACACTGTTATCATGGTGTATCAGGATTGCAGGCAGCTACAAAACAATGCTATAGTCTCCATCCACCCTGGTGCACTGTCTTCACTGCGGGACCTGGAGACACTGTGAGGGAGAATACAAAACAATCATGGACTATTAAAATCCTGACCTTTTATTGCTTTGCAGAATTCTCTTCAACAATTATGAGCTGGAGGATCTTGAGAATGGGACATTTGAAGGTCTGGCCAACCTCCAGAGGCTGTGAGTGGGCAACATTGTTGCATGGAAGGTTGCAAGTGTCTGGTTGTGTGTTCGTGTTCCTGCAGAGTAGCCTACAACACCGGCATCAAGAAAATTCCACCAGAGTTATTCCAGGGGCTGGAGAATATTGTGGAAATGTCAGTGAGGATTCTCAAACCTCATAATATTTTCTGGTTTGCATGCAATTGTTCCATAGTGATCTGAGCTTCAGTCAGCTCCAGTGCATCTCCACAGGAACCTTTCACAACCTCACCCGATTAAAAATTCTGTATGTGAGTGTATCTGTAACTGCTGGGGCGATGGGAACATATCCTGCTTTGCAGCTCTTTAAGTAACAACTTCATTACAACTTTGGAAAGTGGATCCTTCAGCAATCTGCCTACACTCCATTACCTGTGAGTAATAAGTGTGAACATGGTGGAAAGGTCATTTCTAACTCTGTGTATGTGTGCATGTTCACTCGGAACAGGAGCTTGAACCACAACCAAATCACGGCAGTGGCTCCGATGACTTTTGTAGGACTGGATAACATCCGCACCATGTCAGTTCCCAGTCTCCTGAGGTGTTAATCCTTAGCTATTCATGTTTGTGTGTGTGTATGTGTGTATGACTGTGCAGCACTCTGGGAGGGAATCCCATTGACTGCAGCTGCTCTGCTCTGTACCTGCGTCAGTTCCTGCTGGAGGAGGGTCTCTCTGGCCCGCTGTGCGAGGGCCCAGAGCAGTTCAGGAGGAGGCAGTTGCTGAGTCTGGCCATGGATGAGTTTTGTGGTGAGGGAAGCATTGGTGGGACAAAGGCCGTGGCCATTAGCATGTTCTTTGTTGCAGCATTGCCAACAGCTGCCATCAATGCATCGGATATCCTGGTACTCCCTGCTGGGGTACCCCTGCAGCTGACCTGCCTGACCTCTGGGACCCCGCCCCCTAGCATCAGCTGGTCGCGTGACGGCATGACCCTGGAGGAGGGGAGTGGGGTTGTGATTACAGGGGCCACCCTCACCATCAGCAGTCCCG
>JAAGOD010049616.1_pt1 | contig 16745 bp, 9 predicted proteins | sample 8389681 | NCBI WGS metagenome assembly JAAGOD01 (sample SAMN13964374, study PRJNA552185) | sponge metagenome | biome: deep-sea hydrothermal vent fields; feature: spots directly above weak diffusing fluid; material: seawater and sediment | host: Tedaniidae sp. KZ-2020 ... | reverse complement strand
TGTTGTTGTTGTTGTTGTTGTTGTTGTTTGTCATGTGGCTCAGGCTGGGAAGGATTTCTACGAGGGTGTGCGAGCAGTGATAGTGGACAAGGACAGCAGTCCCAAGTGGGACCCACCCTCTCTCGAGCAGGTCAGCAAGGAGCTGGTGCTCCAACACTTTGCCAGTCTTCCTGATGACATGGAACTAAAACTCTAGCCAAAAACGAAAAAGAAGATAAGTATGATTAACTAAAGGATTGTGTGGTGTGCGTTTTTGTTCCTAAATTGTTGAATCTATACACAAGTAGCTGTTGTTTGGTGCAGTAGCTACATCGCAGCATCTAGAGAGAGTGATCTCCTTGATCCTGTTGTACTGACGACTGAAACGTGGTTTCCTCGTCCATCAGCCGATACGGCCATGACTCGGTCAAGACATCCTGCTGCTGACTCTGATACCTCACGATCCACCTTCGCCACTTTTCAGTGGCCTTGACTGACTGGAGAAGGTGGTAAAGCAGGATGGTAGTGAAATAGACCAAAGGTATGAAGCCTATGATTGCCAGAGTGAAGAGAGCTGCATCAGGAAAACTTCTCGTAAAAGCACCGTGAGTCGTGAAGACTGAATACGCATAAAACTGAAAGGCCAGTAAGCTGAGGAAGCAAATATCGACAAGATTATAAATCCCCGTCTTGTAAGGCTGGAAGTAAGCAAACAGGATGGTTGCTGCAACGAAGATAAAGTTGACAATATTCAGCTGCCATCGGTCATTGGCAATAAGTCGAGTTGCAAAGAAAAGCAGCCTCAGCACGAAATACAAGGCTGAGAAGCACCTCCGGTCCTTGCTGTTGTTAGTACCATCCTTGTAGCACCCTTGGAAGGAGTCGATGAAGGCATTGAGGGCCGGGCGATCGAGCCTCACCTTGTGAAGGACCCAGCGAAACCACTTAAACGGGTACAGAATGAGTACAAGGGGAGGGGCGATGACGAAAGTCATGAAAACCACAAGTGCTAGAATTCCATATGGCACATGCTGCTGATCAAAGAGCTGGATCTCAGCGTCATGATACCATCTGTTCTGGAAGACTTTCACACCACTTGCGTTGTATATATCGGTGGGGAAAAGAAGAGAGAAGGACACAAGGGCTAGTTTTGAGTAGGAGAGGACAATGAAGCTCGAGAAGGTGTGCAGGAGGGACTGCCGCAGGTCAATGTACTTGTGAGCCATGCGTTTCAGCCTCTGGTACGGCTTCCATACCACAGTGACTGGCTTGAAATTGCAGTCTCGCAGCCGCACAAGAAGAAATGTAAGCAAGATCAGGACAAATGGATAGAAGGCTGACACATACCCTAATGCCACAGCTCCAAGCATGTCGAGGTCCCTGTGAAAGCAGGCCTGGGGGATAAGCCAAGTGAAGAAGTCCAAGACCCAAAATCTGTAAAAGACACACAAAAAGATTACTAAGTTTCGCAATTTCACATGCCCAGTATTGACCAAGTAATCAGGAAGTATCAAGTCTATTCTGGTTGAAATAAGAATCTGGCAGAAAAGAACGAATCCATTAAACTTTTCAGTGTTTACGCTGATTCTTAGAAAGAAGACGATCAGAAAGAACAAGGTTTGAAGTAGGATTTCACTGAAGAAAAACCATACCCAGCCGTAAGGATTCTCCTCGCAGTCAACACACGCCAAGTTGTTGGAGTAGATGGATATCCCGTAGCCCTCGATACAGCGTCCGCAGAGTAGCCCTTCCCTGTTTATACTCTCACAGAGCTTCTTGCCGATCAGTGAGACGTTTCGAGGCAAAGGGATCCAAAATCCCTCGATATCTGGGGTCACAATGAAGTAGGGACAGAGCCCCACCAGCACCATCTCCATCTCTTCATCGTAGCTCATGCAGAATCCAATGGTGATGTAGGTGGTTTTCTCCTTGTCACTGCACTGGATGATATCTGTCAGGGCATCGGCACAGTAGCACGAATCCCCTGATTCTGGGATCATGCCTTGCATTGGTGCTTGTTTGGGGGTCAGTGAGGCTTGCTCGGGGGTCATAGTTTGCCGTGAGGCTTCTTTGGGGGACTTTGCTCGCCTTGCTTCTTCAGGTGTCATAGGCAGTGGCCCCGAGAGAGAGAGTTGTGGTGGTGGCGAAGGAAGAAACCATGGGGAACATTCAAGTGGAGTGAGGAGAGAGGTGTCCATTGGGAAACCTCCTGATACACCAAAGTCATCCAGCTCTCTCTGTTCTCTGAGATGACGATGTGAGAGAGTGTCATCTTGATCAGAACTTGAAGAGATCATCGTCAAACAAAGTGCTAGCAAATTTGAAACAGCCAATGCACTAAAGGTGGTCTTCATGATTGAACGTCAGTGTAGCTAGCTACCAACACGATAAATATGAGGCTGTGAAGTCCCTCTGGTAGCTAGTTGTGTAAACTTCCTACTGCAATCACCAAACTGAAGGAGAAAGTGATGGCTTGTTTGTGTTTTGGAGTGCTTAAACCCCAAAAAGTGTAAAGATTTTCACGTGATGTTTTTCACGTATTAAAAGGCGGACGTGCCTAGTTTAAGGGCCTATATATAGCTAGCTTACCTACTCAATGGTAGTGTTTGACTGTCCTTATCTTAGAGGCTGAGTTGTCCTCTGTACAAAGGTTGCTCAGATAGTTCTTTATCGGAGGTGAGCTGAAAGCAAAACACTGAAGTATATGATGCTGCAAGGAAAACAGAAGTCGTACTAAAAAACTGTTGACTTAGACAACAAACAATCATGCCCCTAAAGATACAGCTACATAGTAGTTATGAATATGATCCAACATGTGTTGGGATTTTACTATGATAATAGTAATCAAGTGGAGTATTATATTTTGCAGATTTGCATCAGCAATGTTTTTGGTCAGCCACCTTGTAGCTGGAGATAGGATAGTAAGTGTACAGTAGAACCTCCGATAAAGGACTCTCTGACCTCCCTACAAAGGACGCTCTTCTGGACCCTCTTTTCCATAGCATTAGTACATTTTTGACCTCCGAGAAAAGGATAACTTCTCAACAGAGGACAAAAGTGGCTGATCCCAAGGTGTCATTTGAAGGTTCTACTGGTGTTTACACAAAGGGGCATTGCATTATCACTGAAAGCACTATGGCAGTATCTGACCGTACTGGGCATGTGCAGTACAACTCCTTCCCCCTCTCCATAAAGACAACATTGAAAGGGACTTCTCCATCTGTTTGTTTACTGTATGTGCATTCAGAAGGAACACTTTCAATTTGATGGTTTGTACAGTTGGACTTTGGCTGAACACACAACACCACCAGTTGGGAAATTTCCCCTCAAAGCAAGCAATAAGGACGGAAAAATAACAGTAGACAGTAGCTACCTGGCATACTAGCTACATGCTATAGTGTATATGGTGGGCTCTTGTGTGCTGGAGAGCTAGCTACACATTGGACCAGTATTAGCTATTTTGTTTGACTCTGTGACTTGAAGGTGTTCTGTTTTTCCAACTGGATTCCAGTGTAGTGTACTTTAGCTAGCTAGCTACATGCTCTGATTCGACTGGTTTTGACTATCTTTCACTGTCAGCTAGCTTAGCTATAGCCACCAGGGCTAGTCACTATTCTGTTATCTTACTGTCTCTCAGTTTCATATCCTTGAACTAGCCAGCTTGTTAATCTCGTGAACTATCCATATGGACAGGAGGCACAAACTATTTCTCCATGTCATTCAGTACATTGTGCTCTTGAGCTTTCCTCCCAGAGCATTAAGTGGGCACCATCACTGTGGTGAGGTAGAGGAATGTTCAGTGCAGGAGGACTGCCCACCATGGTTCGCAAGTACGGACCAAAGTAGAAATTGTTCCTGCATTGGGAACAAGCACAAAGATGTCATCAATCGTGATAAGATGTGCAATCTGAGCAGTGTCTACTCCTCGTGTGTCCTGCTGGAGTTTGGTTATTGTATGACGTACAATAACTCAACCACACACCTCATACCGTGCCCCTATGACACAGCTGTGGGCCACCCTGACCAGATAATGGGTCAGACACTTAGACTCAAGACAACGACAGGAAATTTAACAAACTTCACATGTGATCAGCTGAATAGAAAGGGGAAGCACTGTGCTGAGTGTATAGAGGGATTTGGACAAAGCATTTTCACGTTCAATCTGAACTGCTACGATTGCTCGAGGAAGTTTTACCACGGCTGGTTTCTGTACCTGTTCTTTGAACTCGTCCCGCTGACAATTTTCATTATCCTCATCCTCCTTCTTCAGCTGTCCCCAACGGACCCTAGCTTGAAATCGTTTGTCCTGTTCTCCCAGATCATCACAGTGTACCTATCCCTTGGCTACGAGCCACCTTACAAGCACATGTTTGGACCAAATACCCACTATTTCTTAAGTATGGTCAAAACTGGTTATGGATTCTGGAATCTTGATTTTTTCAGAAGTGTCGTCCCCCCGTTCTGTGTGGGAGAGGGTATGAACAACTTCGAGGTCCTTGCTTTTCACTACATTTCAGTCATCTACCCAACGCTGCTCACAGTTCTGGCCTGGGTGATTGTCGAGCTTCACGAAAGAGGGTTTAAGCCAGTTGTGAAACTGTGGAAACCATTCAGGAGGTACCTCTCCCATTATTCTGTCACGAATGAGCCGAAACGAATCATAGTGTCCTTCCTTGCTACTGTTGTTCTACTGAACTACACAAAAGTGATGTTCCTCTCAGCTAACCTCGTCAACACAGTGCAGGAACACACTCTCTGTGAGAGAGAAGGAGATGGTCAACGAGTCCTCTTTCTTCAGCCAGACATGAAATATTTCCAGGCGGACCATGTTCCTATAATTTTCCTCGCATTCACGATGTTTGTGATCTTTGTGGTGCTACCATTACTGATTCTTATTCTCTACCCCCTCAAGTGGATTCAAGACAAGCTAAAGTCTTTCTGTGTCGGGCAGAACAACATCCAGATGTTTGCAGAGGCCATGTGTGGTTGTTACTTGGACGGAACCAATGATAAGCCAGATCGACGTTTATTTTCAACCATTTATCTCTTCCTCCGCATCTTCTTGGTGCTTCTCTTTGTGAAAGGGTCAAATTTCAGCAGCATCGCTGTATACATGGTTTCTGCAGCTGTCCACGGCTTCGTTGTCGGTCTGCTCTTCTACCGAAAGCCGTACAAGAAGGAGGCTTACATCTACCTGGACATTTTATTTTTCAGCACGACAGGTGCTGCTCTTCTCTTTGCTGCCGTAGCCACTCACAACACCAAGAACGAACAGACCACAAAGCTTATCTTTGCTGTCATATTTGCTGCCCTGTTGATGCCACTGCTGTATGCTTGCATCAGGATTTTGGTCATTCTTGTCAAGTGGCTCAAACTCATCAACATACGATCGATCGTTCAGCGCAGACGAAGGGGCTATCAGGAAATCACTGAGTACGGTGACGACCCAGAGACCAGCATCAGTGAGGCCGATCAGAATCGCTACGAGCAGGCCAGGAGGACGAGAGAAGGTGACTCCTTTCAAACTGAATGAGCGACAAATCGCACGTTACATTCAAACTCATACAGTCACACAATCACTTTTTTGTAAGTGTGAATTTTTTTTGCAGGCTTTAGTATTCTTCTCATCAATGTTGTTAGCTATATTTTTTCTTACCACCAACCATACAGCTAGCTGCGGTAGTGGAATCTCTTGAGTAGACAGAGCTGCCAAGCTGTAGCTGGAGGTATGAGAGCCTGTAGGAGTGAGACAGGTCCCAAATGAGTGAGACTTGGTAGGTCTATGGATTAGACTAGACATACAGTTCCTCCGAATAGTGGACACACATCCCTTTTATCCTTGAGGGTTTTGGGGGTAATCTTTTATTTCAGAGTGTCTTTTACTGGAGGTTTCGCTTTATCTATCCCAGTAGAAGTGTGCTCTATTCAGAGGTTGGTGTAATCTTCTTGCCAAGCATGTGGGGATTTCCCCTTTCAGAACACATAAACATAAACTTTACTTTCTTCCCAAAAAATAGCTATTGCAGGAATCACTTCACGAGAGACCCAGGACACCTGTGATCATGTATTGCAACATAATGGCAGTTTACATAAAAGGCTAGGCTCTAGCTGTAGCTAACCCTGGCCACAGTCTAATGAACCGTAGCTAGCTAGAGCTACATGCTCCAAAGGTGTTCAAGCTCTGCTCGAATCAATGTATGTAACACAGTAATGTAAGAATCTTGTTAATCTGAGGGAAGTTTGGAGGTGTTGATGATAACATGACTATGTTATGGGAGTTCGAAGGAACCACCCCTGAACCATTGAACCCTTGAATAACCAGCCTGGTTACATGATAACTAAATTAGATTTTGCTAATGGGAAAATTAATGAAGCGAGACCTATTATCTTTTGCTGAAGCGACACTCCCCTCCTCTTTATGGCATTGGGTTTGCGAGACTTGGCTGGCGGCAATGCAGCAGCTGTCTCCAGTGGAACCTCCGAATGACAAACAGCCCTTGTAAGAAGGGTATCCTTATCTTGGGACCCAAGCTACATAGCTAGTATGTATAGCTATGACCTGATTTCCGAGTGCTGGGTCTTTAATCCTGACAAGCGGCCCTCGTTTTCAGCCCTCGTAGAAAGTTTGAACACCCTGCTAAAAAGCTCGGCTGGGTAGCTACCTTGACTTGGCTGAACTCCACAATTGAGGACCATCTGGAATAGAAATAATATGCACCTTGGCAGAACATATTAACTCTTAACATAGCTACTGTTTTTGATTCTAGCTTACATACGAGCTATAGTATACAATGAAGTTATTAAAAGACTAATGAAGTTTGAAGTGACAGTAGAGAGAACTAAGTTTCCACCACTGCTTTTGAGCTTAAGTGTAGTATAGCCACTGGAGTCAGTGGTAGAATTTCTCCTGGATAAAGTAGTAGTGGTGTCCGAAACTGACATGGTAGTAGTCATTGTTGTGGTTACTGCTTCTGTCATTGTAGTCACTTCCCTCTCTAGTGAGAATCGCATGATGTTCCTATTATTCAGGTTCGCCACAACAGTGAATACCGAGTCGTTTCCGATCCCTAGTTCTGGGAAGTTCACCATCACGACATTCACTGTTTTGTTCACCTCCTCTAGCAAGTCGTAGCAGACATCAGATGCATTTTGAAGAAGAGCGTTGCAGTTAGCTTGTCCGGTGGAGATGCAGATTGCTAGTGTGTATCCAGTTAGTAGCACTAACTCGTCTCCCTCACTGTTGCTGCAGAGAGAAGCGCGGTCTATAATCCCTGGTTGAGCACAATCGCGATCTATAACAACCGGTTCGAAAGTGATAAAAGGAGTGGGATTAACCCATGGTCTACTCTCAGGATTCAATCCATCGTCCACAAAAATGAAAATTCTCTGGTTCGCCTGGATTGCTTGTCGAAGCGTGGGCCACGTGGAGTTAAAGGAGTTGTAGTAAATACTCATCCTTGTGACTGAGGTTTTCGTCTCTGATCCCCACATGCCCTCAAGAACTGGCGCCAGTCTACTGAACACCTGAGGCCGGTGAGAGACAAGTATTCTGCTGGTGAAGTGAATGCCAATGACGTCAGTGGTGTTGCTTCCCATCCAGTTGTCCACCTGTCGCAAAATATCCACAAGATTTTCACTGAAAGCAAATCCATTGAAGTTGGTGTCCGTCTCACTGCCCCGACAGGACACAAGCCGGGAAGAGCTGGTGAGATTGCCATGGCTACTCTCATTACAGCCTTTTGGGAAGATGCATATATCAAGTCTAAGGTAACGAATTCCAAATTCCAGCTGCCTAACGATGCTTAGCCCTTGTGTCGGGAAGACACAAGTGTTTCCTGGCATGCCATTGCACTCCCTTGGTGATTCACCATCGGCGCCTGACCCTGCGGCATTTGAACCTGGAAAGGTGACCTGGCTGACCTTAAGATCACAGAGTTCGGGACGGCCATTACAAGTCAGACCTGCAGGTGGAAGGAAGACAGCTGTGCTGAATTAATGTCACAAATTTGAATATCTTGGCCTTTACCCTGGGCAGCAGAATATGCTGGAATGTACAGAAGGATGAACCAATTTATCACTACTTCTCTCCCCATATAGTGTTGCTTGGTGAATTTTTATTTTTGCGTACGCATGCGCATTGGTGGTACGGTGGGGTAAAAGGGGGGTGTGGACCACTGTGGGGGAGTGGCTGAAAAGGGTGTTATAAAACTGTAAACCTTTGATCCTAGAAACAAAAAGAATAGCAATGGCGAGATGGATCAGATTGTTCGCTACGCTGGTCTTCATCTGCAGCTCTGCAGCATGCCCTTCCAGTGAACACCAAGACATAGTAGACACTGCAGGTGAGTAGCTGGCTAGCTATAAATAGCTAGCTAGATAGCTGGCTAGCTATAAATAGCTAGCTAGATAGCTGGCTAACTCTAGCTAGCTTGTAGCTAGCAGTTAGCTTAAACTAGCTAGCTAGAGCTAATTAACACTCAGTAAGAACTATAATCTGGTTGACTGTTGAGTGCTATAGCTAGCTAGATAAAGCATGACAGGTTGTTGACAGCTAGCTTAGAGCAGCCATTCAATTCTGGGGTGAAAAAGTGGTGAGCCATAGCTGATTGCTATCTATTTAGTGGGTAAGATGAAAAAAGAGGCTAGTGATCAGATTGCTCTAGGTATCTTTGCCCACTGCAGTCAGAAAACCTACTATCAAATCATTGTAGTGAAACCCTTTGGCAAAGAGCTAGACTGCCTGTCTGCAGAAGGATTGTGCAATCCCCTGGTGCAAACTATACAAGTTGTAGCTGGTGAAAATCGTTACGTAGCTGTTGTTGCTGTTGTTGCACGGTATGATGGTTTATTAAAACTGGCATTTTTTGTTTTTGCTTTGCGTGAGGTACACTTGTTTGTGCATGCTATAGTTGCTGCTATATACTGGAGTCTATAGCTTGTACTTTGAATTATTAAGACGGCCTAAATCAGCTAAGTTATGTGGATTGTTGATATCGAAACTTATGGTTTGTATAACAGCGCATTTTTAGCTGAGCCGATATTTTTGGTCCTTGCTACTTTCTCTGTAATTTCTGAGTACTGGCTCCACAATGGCTGCTGTGTACTCTAGCACTTCATTTTCAGTTCGTGTGTGCTTTCGTGTAACTAGAAACAGAATTGTCGTGTAGCGGAACAAATTGATGTGTTCATATAGAACAGGACGCCAGCACAAAAGTTACACAGCTACAAATAGGAAGTTAGCTACACAGCTAATGTCGACTATCCCTTGTGATGCTTCCCTTCCCCGAGAGAGTGTAGATGTGGCTTCAAATATTATTGTCAATCATATCTTATTCCACGCTCGCTTACTCTAGAAAGTAATTGCCAGTGGGAATAAGGATAATTGGCTCCCTAGAGAGTGCCCTGGAGATTTATGTAGCTGATGTGTCCCTCTGGGCGTTAGTGTTTGTTGCCCTCCAAGGAGGAACCTGATGCCATGGAATGGAGGGAGTGAATAGTGAAGAGTAATATCACTCCATGATTTATGCAAAATGAGTACATTCCATCAAATTCTTGTAATAGCTAGCTATAGCTGTTGAAGTTTCTCTGTTTGCTGCTGGGTGACAAATTCCCTGTTCTGCAGCTCAATGCAACTGGTTGGATCACTGGACTATCCAACCATGATGCTCTGAGTAGACTCCCCACTCTATCCTGTTAACAATACAATTGCACAGTATTGCAGGCCACCTTACAAGCACTGAGGTATCCTTAACGACAGAGTGTTTTCTAGCACAAGGTTTGTGTGTCCTAGACTTCACATACTTCAAGAGATTACCCCTTTGGTGATATCTGTCCATTTCCTGGGTGGGGCATCGAATAGACTAAAGCCGGGGCCGTGGAAATTATTTTGAATACATGCTGTGTTGAACGCCTTTGTTTCGACTACTTTTGCTCAAATTTGGTAGCTGGATTAGCAAAAGACATAATATGCCATTGGCCAGCTCACAAGCAGTTTCCAGTGATGTGAGTGTCCAAGCATTAGGGACAGGGAACAGGACACCACTTTTGAATTTGGCAGACATAGTTGCTGCACCTACGCTAGCCAAAGAGGGAGCTTTGCTGGGATTGAGATGGAGTGACGTGGTTGTTTGTTGGAGCTAATTTTACACGGCGTGGCTCATTGTGACTTAATTTGGTGCCCGTAAAATGTGGGGGTGTGGCCTATATCGATAGGACAAAATGTTAATTAGCCAGTAACAGATGCTATAGCCAATTCCCACACGATACATACTGAAATTGCCCATACTTCCCCCTCTCTACTCCCATCAAATGAATATCATTATCAGGTGATAAAATAAGGCATGGGCTCTCACACGTAGACTCATAAACATGCCCTTTTGGAGCTAACAGGCTAGACGGAGCCTTGCTTTAACCTTTCGATAGTGACCACCTTTGGACCTCAAAGAGCAATCGTATGGCTATCGTCCCTTTTATATTTTTCCTGGTACAGACTTAAAAGAATGTTCTCACACTGTATTGTGGAGTGACTGTCATGGAGAGATGCCCAGCCTTAAGATGGCCAACCATCCACTGTATGTATGTTGCCTAGACCCTTTTGATAGAACACTACAGTAGATTGCTAATACTGTGACTACAGTGGAACGTCTATAATGGTCACCCTCAGGCCCACAAAAAGTGGCTGTTATAGAGAGGTGACCTGCTAGCACAGGTTGTGAAATGTACACTAAAGGCCACTTTGGGACCTAGACCCCTGTCTGTTATAGAGTAGGTGACCTGCTAATACACAAGTGACCATTATAGACAGGTAGTTCCCTATTGTTGTTGTAAAGGGGACATGCTAGAGACTGCTTTGGTACTATTTCAAGCTTGAAGATAAAGAGTGTATACTGATTTTGGTACCAAAACAATGAGATTGTTTACGAATAAGGTCGTGGTGTGAATAGTTGTCTTTGCAAGCTATAAACAACAGATTGTGCTGAATAAAGCACCAACACAGCTGCTGGCATGAATGAACATGTCTGGACACTGGTCTAGCGTTTCCCATTGCTGGTGAACACATGTTTGACGTGTCTCTTGACGAATCAAAGAGTCAGGGTGGTCACTCAAATTCTGGGAGGTGAATCTGTTACTCGCCAAATATGCTGACATATCCTTATGTTCTGACCATTAAGGCTGGTTGCAGAGTAGTTCCTGTCCTTTGACCATCACATGGACACTGCTATTACGTTTCACAGATAGTGTTACTTCTTATATCCACCACACACCGATTAAGTAAACTGTCGAAAGGCTCAATTTGGTCACAAATGATGCGTGGTATGTCTGCCAGTGAGACTATTGGTCAGCGATGCATGTAGCATAATAGTTATAGTCATAGGTTATTAATATGAATTTTTTATCCTGTTTACCCAGATCTCTCATGCAATGGACGAATGGAGCTCTGTGACTTGAGATTCGACCAAGTTACCTTTCCTGGGTCGCACAGCGCAGGGTCAGGGTTCGATGGCATTCCTAGAGAATGTGACGGCTCGCAAGGAAACACTTGTGTCTTTCCAACCCAGAGTCTAAGCATCACTGAGCAGTTGGAACTCGGGATTCGTTACCTCACCCTGGACATATGTTTCCTCCCTCAGGAATGTGATGAAAGTACTCACGACAACCTAGACAGCTCTAGGTTGGTCGCGTGTCGAGGCAGTGAAACCGATCCTAATTTCAATGGATTTTCATATGGTGGAAGTCTCGTGGAGATTCTGCGCCAGGTGGATGAGTGGATGCGAAATCACCGAAATGAAGTCATTGGCATCCATTTCACACGAAATGTGCCAACTGCGGACAGATCCCAGATTTTCAGCAGTCTCATACCGGTACTAGAATCCAAATGGGGTCAGGGGGCTTCAAATGCATCGGCCACTCAGATGAGCACTTTTTACGAGACAAATTCTAACACTTGGCCCACTCTCGGAAAGGCTGTCGTGGACAACCAAAGAATCTTCATCTTCGCAGATCAAGAACTGATCGAGGGGGAAGTCAGCACACTCTGGAAGAATCCATCACCGTACCAGAACTATGAGCCGGATACACTAGATCGTGATTGCAATATGCCGGGAATAGAAGTCCACGCCCTACGCTGCAGTGGTGCTGACGATAGTGACCTCATTATAGCTGTAGGCTACACGCTAGCGATATGCATAAGGACTGGGCAGATGAGTTGCAACAACCACCTCCAAAATGCTTCCAACATCTGCTATGGACTTCGTGAGGCAGCGAACAGAACAGTGAATGTAGTGCTTGTGGATTTCCCTCAATTGGGGCAGGGGACTGCAGCGTCCGTCTTCAATGTCACTAGAGAATTGAACGACAGAAATATCGAACGGTTTCGCAGCAGAGATATGGCTGGTTCTGGTGATGATGGAGGAGGTGATGTGGTGGTTACTAGCGACAGTACTCTAGACGACACTACCAGCTCTGCTACGAACAGCGTACTGTGCAGCAGCAGTAGTCGTATAGCATGCTCCATCACACTTACACTTTTCGTTCTATGTTCAGCACTTCACTCAGCATTTTAATTAGGTAGCTTTTGCTGTTTTGTATGTATGTTTTTTTTATAATGCAGCCAATTATAATAAACAGTCACTTTTAACTTACTGTGTGGTAATAGCCATAGCGATACCTTACCATATCTTGAGGCGCGAAAAATTGAAAATAATTTTCGCGGGTAGCAGCCGGCACAGATCCGCCCCCTTTTCTACCATCATGTCCTCCTCCTCCTCCTCCACCTCTCTGGCTGGTGCTGTTGGACTCTGGTGGGTTGCCAGTGCTCTGGCCACCATTGCTTCAAGGAGACTCATACAGGGAGAGCCTTTGGACAGTCTAGAAGACAGTCCAGAAGATGGCAGCATCTATCAGGGGGGCATGGGGTGGGTGGAGCTCTCCCTGCTGCAGCAAGCAGTTGGAGTGCTCCTGGCCGTAACCTGGGGGACGATATCGAGGGAGGTGGTGTGCTCTGAGGACGTCTTTTGTGGCCAGTTTGGGCTCATTCTCTTCATCACCATAGGCAACGTTGCCGGCAGTTTGGCCACAAATGCAGCATTCTTCTTGGGCGCATCCGACGTTAACCTGGCAATCCTCTCCTGTCAGCCTCTCGTCACGTTACTGCTGTCGTCATTTCTCTACCGACAAGAACAGACTTCACACAAAATCTCAAAGCTACCAATCCTGGTTATAGTCCTAGGTGCAATTCTGTTTGTATTTGGTGAGCCAGACTTTAATACCTGGACTGTGAGCACTGCAGTGATTTCAAACATTGCCTTTCCAGTGAGGAATATTCTCATGAAGAGACTTAGCGGCGAGTGCAGTAGCAGTCCGCTCCAGAATTTTACCATTACGTCAATCTACAGTGTTATGTTTCTCACTCCGGTCTATCTGGTCAAGCGAGTGGTATTTGGGGGATCAAAAATGACAGCTTTCAGCGAACGTTCGATGATATCCAGCTTCTTCTACTCTGTGTACAGCATTGCTTCAGTGACTGTTTTGAACAGAGTTCTCCCAGTGACCCATGCAGTTCTTGGGCTCGGTCAGAGACTGTTCTTCTCTTTGGCGAGTATCCTACGATTCAGCGTGCCTTTCTCCACAAACATGACCTTCGGACTATGCATCATCCTGGTGGGCTTTTACCTCTACCAGCAAAAGAACACTCGATGGCTGTGGGCCAAAAAGTGCTCAGTTTTTGTCGTCCTTATGTATTTCTCGCTGATCCTAGTTCGGCAAGCGGATCAACCAGTTTATTGGCTCCAATCCATTAGGAGGACAGAGTGCACATTTGAAAACAAAGCATCCACTGCTTGGATCTATGACAGACTGATTCCTAGCGAAGTTGTCAAGAATATTGAGGCAGTCGTGCAGAATAACCCAGCGATGTCGCTCCATGTCTACTGTGGAACGTCTCAGTGCGTGGATGCAGTTTCTTCTTCCCTCTGGAACGATCGAATCCACGTCGAGTTTGCAGTGGTTAGCGAGATCCTTAAAGACACACCCCTAGAACAATGGGTGGTCTCACACCCCTTCAATAAACTCCTAGCCCGTGGGGAATACGAGGACCATCTCCAAGAGGCTGTCAGGCTGGGGTTGCTATGGAAACACGGTGGATACTACATCAGTCCAACGGTGCTCCCCACTCAGCACCTGTTTCCGCCCCTGTGCAGAGAAAGCAGCCCAGCTAGGATGCTCGGGGGAACTGATATGCCCAAAGAGAGAATCACAAGCATCTTCGATGCTGTTTACTTTCCGAAAAGACACCCGCTTATCCACCAACTTTTCAAGGACTTTGCCAGCACGTACCCACTTAAAGGGCACACATATGCTCCATTCAGCTTTCCCTATGCGAACAGAGTGTGGGAGAGGATTAAGGGCAACGCCACATGTCCGTCTTGTCCTGACCCCACACCCTCCCTGCAGCTCAAATACATCAACATCACCGAAGAAGAACATCGATGTCACTACGGTACTCTGTCCTTCGTTACAAGAGCGGAGCACATCCAAGCTTCAAATCTCGGTGACGAGCTCCAGGGCTTCCCTGGGCTCCAGTTTCTCCCGTTCTTAGACTACTTCGTGGACAGGGAGACATTGGAGTCTGGTCCTCCCTCCCCAAGCAATGGCGACCCTATCACCATCTTCTTCAATGGGTGGTGGGGACCGGCCTATCACTCGTGGCCCCCTCCCGGTCACCTCGATCCCGTCATGGTGTCCATCCACATCCAGAGGGACATGGTGGAGCCGTGGGTAAACTATTCCAGGACAAGGGAGCCGATTGGTTGTCGCGATAACATGACTCTGAATCTAATGCAGTCGCATGGTGTGGATGCTTTCTTGTCCGGGTGCATGACGCTGCTTTTGAAGAACCCCAACATCAGGGGAGTGAGAAGAGACAAAATTTACTTTGTTGACGTGAGGAAGAAGTACTTGGATTCTATTCCCCATGACATTAGGGAAAAAGGAGTCAAAATCAGGCAAGCAGTGTCGCTGAATAGCACATACAATCTGGAGAGATTCTCAAAAGCGTACAAACTTATCCAGCAGTATGCGTCAGCAAAGCTGGTCATCACCCAGCGCATCCATGCTGCTCTTCCCTGTGTCGCCATGGGAACCCCGGTGCTCTTTATCAGCTCTGCCAAAATGCCTGGGGGAGGAGGAACAAACCACAGTCATCCCCCTCGCGTTGGGGGCCTGACAAAGCTCTTTCACACCTTTGATGTTTACAACAGCAATGAAGACAGCAATGTGACCAGAAGCAAACTTGACGACTGGCTCAAGAACTTCCCGTACGACAACCCCCCACCCAACCCAAACCCTGGACTCTTCATGAGACTGCGAGCATCAACTTGGAACGTGATCCGACGACGCAGAGCTCTGCGTGATGCCGGGAAAAAGTTTAGAGTCATCCCCTTCCAACCCCCAGATTCGATGCTGGATGACAAGAAATTTCACCTCATCTTCACAGCCTCTCACTTGATGGTCAGGGAAGACCCAAATGGAGGCAGAAGAATTGTTGGCCTCAAGTGGAGACACTGGCGAAGCGTGGAGTCCATTTTCTACCACCACCCTGCCTCAAAGGTTATCGTGCACTGCAATGCTCTACCTCTGGACACTTTTGATGTACTGACGGAGAGTGGTTACTCAATCAGTGTGGAGCGCTATGACTTGGAGGAGATGTTACTCCACTCCCCAAGTGATAACTTTCTTGAAGGGATTACAGCAGCGAAAAGGAACGATCCTTCGTACAGCCATTACGTCGAAGCCGACCTACTCCGCTTGTTAGTCCTGTACGAAGTGGGCGGAGTTTATATGGACCCGGACATGATCCTAGTTCGTCCAGTTGATGAAGCCCTCCCTGAAAACGCTCTAGGTTGGTCTGATGGCACTAACTCCACCCTCAGTACCAAATTCATGATTTTCGAGGATGGCAACAATTTCTTGAGATCCAGTCTGGAGGTGTTTTCGAAGCACTACAGTTCCCTGGGTGCTGGCTGGACAGCTGCCAATGGACTCGGCAACCTCCTGACCAGCGTCTGGAGGGATGAGGAGGAGGAGGAGGAGTTTAGAGATGTTACCGTCTTACCTCACCACTTCTTCTACAATGCAGCCCCCTCAGGCAGCGCTGTTCATAGCTGCTTCACGGACACAAAAGGGAAGGATTTCGAAGCCAGCATGAACATCATCCGTCGAGTAGCATACAGTGTGAGCCTGGACTTTAACCTCTCCGGACACGCTACTACTGGGGTGCAGGAGGGGGTGGGGCAAGAGGAAGGGGAACAGCGGCTAGCCAAGGAGACTGTGTGTGGCCACCTCCTCAACTCATTCTGTGTTCTCTGTAGCAATATTATACATTTAAAGGGTCATTAGGTTATGGCATTTTTAAATTAGCTCAATTTAACCACAAATTGATTTTTAAAGGGAAACACACCCAACCCAAAGCTAGATATGGGCGTGGTATATGGCTAATGAATGGTGGTGTGGTGTGAATAAAAGCAAAAGGAGATTCACAGAGAAGACAAGTGGACTGTCTCGGTCTGGAATAGGCTACAGGGGTAGAGATCTATCAAGTTCTGATAGCTAGGGGTTAGCTGTGATCCAACTCACACCGGGAAAGATGACTGTCTTGTTACTATCATCATTCAGATCATCTCCCTCCTTCAGGATAATAGCAATCTGGATGGTTGTGATCCTGAGTCTGCTGCAGAATGGTAAGAGATCAGCATCTATATAGCTATAGC
>JAAGOD010058025.1_pt1 | contig 16753 bp, 12 predicted proteins | sample 8389681 | NCBI WGS metagenome assembly JAAGOD01 (sample SAMN13964374, study PRJNA552185) | sponge metagenome | biome: deep-sea hydrothermal vent fields; feature: spots directly above weak diffusing fluid; material: seawater and sediment | host: Tedaniidae sp. KZ-2020 ... | reverse complement strand
GTCACATGACAGTCATGTGACTTACTTACCAGCTGTACCACAGATAGTCACATGACAGTCATATGACTTACTTACCAGCTGTATGTACCACAGATAGTCACATGACAGTCATATGACTTACTTACCAGCTGTATGTACCACAGATAGTCACATGACAGTCATGTGACCTACTGACTTACCGGCTGGACCATGATGTTGTTCTTGCCGAAGAGACAGGTGGAGGCTGTGCTCTGGTAGAGGGACCTGACATGCTCCCACGCTGCCTCCGTCTGAACACTCTCCCCTCTCCCGTCATCCTGAACACACAAGAGAACAATACCAGGACACCAATGCCACTTATGAAACGGCATGACACCAAGATGCCACTTCTGAAACAACACTATCTCTTTATCAAGCAAGACCTCTCTTTTGCATCTTCTCTACTCGGTCAGGAAACTTGAAACGAATCTTTATCAATTGTGTCCCATTCTTAATTTTACCTGTTTCCCTTTGAAAGAAGATATGGACAGCACTCTGAAAGATAAAGAATATGCATTACACAGTTGCTCTTGGGAAGGGAAAGTTAGCAGCTCACTGGTTGTGTCTCTCTACAATTTCAGCCGGAGAAGGCGTCCCCATGGCGATGTCGCTGGTCTTGAGTCGGCTGTAGCGTATGGAGCAGGGGCCATCTGTGGGCCAGGGGAGGGGATGGGGACAGGGGGGAGGGGGAGAGGGGAAGGGAAGGGGGAAGGGGAGGAAAGCTGATCTATACACACCCGAATGAATGCAAGGAATGCACTTCCTGTGAGAACTCCTGGAATCAGCCAGACAGACAGCCACAGGGGCCTTGGCTGGCCTACACGTGGGACACTGGCATGCATGTGGGCCATGTAATTAGCTGGGTAGGTAAGTCATTGTGCACAGTCAGCTAAATATGGTGGCTATGAAACAGCGTACACATATAACCACATCAACAAAACCTACAAAAATACTTGCACAATAAACTTTCTGGAAATGTTATTTTTGCGTGTCCTTGTTTGTAACTCTCACCTCTAAGACCTTTCAGTATAAATTTAATGGCCATGATGTTATTTTATGTGTCCTTGAGTAAATCATCTTTCCAGTAAAGTGACTACCACCTCCTCTGTCTTTCAATGTGAGGGTAAACAGGGTGTTTCCTTCTTCCTAACTTACCTATGAGGTACTGGAAGATTTGTCCGTAGACTGGATGGCAGAGGACCGATTGCTTGGTATAAAACTGCCTGGAAGAGAAGAATCGGTGAGTAATTTTCTCCTCGCTACTCACAGTTCCAATGAAGACTACACGTGCATGTACATTTATTATTATGTACATGTACATAGTGCACGACATACAATGGATTCCTCTCTGTGTGTATTAGCCAACATGTATCATATTTATCTCATGTTACATGCTGTACACTGAAATTAAGCAATTTGCAGGGGGGAAGGACATTCTTTTCCCTTCCTCACTTGGCCCTTCTCATGCTTTCATTTCTTTGTACAGATCCTCCCTCCCTCCCTCTCGGGCCTTCCCTTCACTCCCTTCCCCTGCCTGGGGCATGATGAGATCCTTACTTTGGGTTGCTCATCAGCTTCTCCACGACGTCCTGCAGCTTGCCCTCAATCAGAGCCGCCCGGATCCACACTATTTTCCTCTCGGCCGCAGATAGCGTGTGGACGTGCGTGTAGTCCTCCTTGTTGGGGGAATTGGCGTCAAAGCATTTCTCATAGATGGCAGCTGCTTCCGGGAGGGTCTTGCCCAGGTCCTGGAGCACCCGCCCTGAGGACGTTACCACCTTTGACCTGTAGCTCTGGTACCTTTTTTTGACTCCGTAAGAGAGTATCTCTTCGACAGAAACTGAAAGAGTGGGAGTGAGACATTGAGCGGGTAATTTGCAGCTGAGTCAGCAAACCATGTCACTATTGCCACGCCCCACTTAACGAAGAGATTGCTCGGAGACAAGCCTCATTTCAGGGGTAATGCTTCTTCATAGCCTGCCCTCAGACACAAAAATGAAGATAGGAACTCCTAACTGGCCTGCTCTGCTTGCTAAGAATCGCAAATGCTCAAGTGCGTGCACTTTCGGCCTCTTTCCATGCTGTGTCATGTGACATGATTTTACATACATATATACAGTGGAACCTCCGATAAAGGACCCTCCAAAAAAGGGACAACCTCCCTACAAAGGACACTCTTCTGGACCCCTTTCCCATAGCAGTAGTACATTTTTAACCAGAAAAGGACAACCTCTCAACAGAGGACAAAGTGGCAGATCCCAATGTGTCCTTTATTCGGAGGTTCCACTGTAATATATATTTTACCACAGAATGAGACGAAGCTGGGGTGTGTCCAGTGGACCTTCCGTCGAGTCGCTGTGATCTCCGCCAGCTGCTTCGCCTGCGCGTTATACACTACGTGAATTTGAGTGAGTTCACGTCTTACCAATACGCTGCTCTCACTTCATGCTTGCATCGTTCAACAAGGTTCTTGCACATTTTCTCATGTTCGACCATCTTGGTGGTGCCTTCACTGTGCCCAGAAATGAATAATCAATGAATCTTCACTAGCTAGCTAGCTGGCTAGAGAGCTAGATCTCACCACAAAGACAACTGATTTCTTCACACCTCTAGTTATCTCTGTCCCTAGACGTCTCACGGGGTTGCTAACTTTCTGATCGCTCTTGAAGAGGTTGATCTGTGGCTGAAGATCTTGAGACAGCCTCTGTGTGCACTTGCTGGGGGACTTATGAATAATAATAATACTTCCTTTTGCCAAAGTTAATCGACCGGATGTAAACTTTGGACCGGATGTTTTTAATCAATTTCCTGCCAGCCCCCAGTTTTTACTTCCTTTTTGGGGTGGTGGTTGGTTGCCAGTTACTTTACTTTCCTCCTCTCCCTACTCACACTAGGGCTCTCTCTAACAGAAGTTCTCTCTTTAAAGTCTCCACTGAGAGCATCTATTGGCAACAAGAGGTAAGCCTTTTTCAACTTTAGCTTGAGGTGTTGTTTTTTTCTCGTGTGAAAGTGAAAAGCCCTTTTAGCGCTCTAAATTTTACCTAAACTATCATAGGCCTTCTATCCACAGCCAGGGAGGGAGCAAATGGCGTCCCTTTTGTCACTGGGAGTGCTTTTGGTCACTCTCTTCCACCTCCTGGTGTCACTGAGTGAGGGATCGTCAGTGGGTACTGTTGATGTCCACTTCCAGCACCACAACAATGAGGCCATGCACCAAGTCCTGGCAGACCTGGCCGCCACGTTCCCCACCATCACGCACCTCTACTCCATCGGCACCTCTGTGAAAGGCAGCAAATTGGAAGTACTGATCATATCGGACAACCCTGAGGAACACGAACCGGGGGAACCGGAGTTCAAGTACATTGGGAACATGCACGGGAACGAGGTGACGGGACGGGAGACACTCCTCCACCTGATGGCGTACCTCTGTAACGAGTACGGAAAGGATCCTGCCGTCACGAAGCTTGTGGACTCGACACGCATCCACATCATGCCTTCCATGAATCCCGATGGGTACAGTGTGGCCGTTGAGGGGGACAGCAGCGGAGTCCGTGGACGGACCAATGATCATAAAGCGGACTTGAACAGGAACTTCCCTGACCAGTTTGACACAATGCCGATCAAAAGGGAGCCCGAAACAGCTGCTGTGATGAAGTGGGTCCAGAGTTACCCGTTTGTCCTGTCTTGCAACATTCACAACGGGGCCCTGGTTGCCAATTACCCTTACGACAGCCGGCCGGATGGACGTAATCGATACTCGCGTTGTCCTGACGACGACATATTCCGGCAGCTTGCTCTGGCATATTCGAATGCTCACGCCACCATGCACAAAGGCCTGCCATGTCCAAATGATCGCACTGGCTTCTCTCAGGGCATCACCAACGGTGCAGCGTGGTACAACGTCAAAGGAGGGATGCAAGATTGGAACTACCTCCACTCCAACTGCTTTGAGATCACGGTGGAGCAGGGCTGCTACAAGTTTCCCCATGCCAACATGCTGGAGGAGATTTGGAACGCGAACAAGCCAGCGCTGATCAACTACATCAGGGAGGTCAACAGGGGAGTGGCAGGCTTTGTCAAAAACTCATCCGGACGGGGGATTGCGGGAGCCTCGATTGCGGTGACGGACCGAGATCATCCCGTTGTTACAGCTGCCGATGGGGACTACTGGAGGTTGCTCATTCCTCAGACGTACACCATCGTCGCATTCGCTCCTGGCTACCAGAGCACTTCGGCTGACGTGACTGTACCTGAAGAGGGGTCGGTGACTCTGAACTTCACCTTACTGAGGGAGGGGGAGGAGCCTCGTCAGCTCCAGCTGGAGGGGGAGGACCAGGCCACTTCACAGAGCAAGCTCTCACCTTACGAAGAAGCTGGTAAGACCACTACTGCTAGCTTTGATACTGATACTACTGACGCCAGTAGCCTCAATGCTGGCACCACTGAAATTAATCCTGACACCACTGATATTGATACCACTGCTCATACTAACACAGACCCGCTGGTTGAAATTGAAGAAGGGAGTGGTGACGCAATGGAAATCTTCGGCATGGTGACGACGGATGGTGATCCCTCCCGTGACCGCTACAACCACCATAGCATCTTCATCGCCAGCATCTGTCTCCTAGTGGCCATCATTGTCTTGGTGATAGCGATTGCGATCCTTGCTGTCATAACGGTGTACCAGATGAAGAGAGTGCGTCCGCTGAGAAAGGGTTTTATTCCCCTGCCACTCAGCGAGGACGGCGAGGAGAAGAAGATTGAACTTGAGAGAGGCTACTTCACGAATGGTCTGGATCTCTCCTCGGACGAGGATGTGATTGGGGATTTCACGCAGCGCATGAAGCACAATGAACAGTCATAATCATGAGAGTGAAACAGTTCATTTTATCATCCTTTATTTTTTCCAAGAAAGATAAGTATTTTTGGCCTCGTACTGGTACGACCATGACAAGTTAGGGAATGAATGGCTGCATGGAGATAATGGAATCCAATAGCCACTGGCTTCAAGTCTTCTACTGCTTCTTTGTGACATCAAGTCCTTAGAGTATGTGTACAGTTTGAGTCTGAAAGTACATCCTGCCAGTGTATGCACACACACCTATTCATGCACCTCACTTCCCTAACGCTCCATATACTTTCCTTGAAATAGCCCCCAATATGGTGTGTCTTGGGTTAAAGCTAGCTGTCATATGATGTTCAATGTAGCCAAAACTTTGTACACTAGAATGCAGCATGACACTTTGCATGAGAGCATACAGTAACAGTAATGATATCACAGGGTATGTGTACAGTATGCTACAGTATCATGTAATGGCTTGTTTGCTGACACTGCTGTTCTAGTGGCCATGGAGATATGTATGAAGGGTTGGCTTGGTTGGGATGAAAAAGTACAAAACTAAGATTTAGTTTCTCATGAGTTTCCTACTCAACGAGCTTCTTGACTGCCTCTTCTTCGTCTGTCATCACCTCCTGTTCAACCTGGCTCGCCGGGATAGACGTCTCTGTGATGACCACGCCCTCCTCCACCCCCAGCTCCTCCCCCCCACCACCACTACCCACCAAAGGGGGCTCCACTTCCACCACCACCATGTTCCCAACCACACCCCCTTCTTCTTCGGACACGGCAGCCGGGGTTGGTTCTGGAACCGAGTACTGGATTCCCTCTGAAGTGATCTCCTCGACTTCGTGGATGGACGTGGAGAGTTCTTCGGTGGCCACTTGGAGGGGAGCTACCAGGACTTCTGTCGGGGATGATATGCCTCCGCTGTTGCTGTCCTTCCTCCGAGAGGGGTGTAGTCTTGGCGAGAGGTCACTTTCACCAGTTCCCCTGTCTCCCCCTCCCCCTCCCGCTCTAGTGGCACTCTCCGCTGAGTTCAACAGAGAGGAAACGGCTTGCAGGAAGTTGACATCACTTCCTGGAAGCGAGCTGGAGGAAACGACCTCCCTGGCGGCGGCCGAGAGGTACTGTTCCCCAGTGGTGGCTTCCACCTCGCTGGCTGTAGTGGCCCCTCCCCCTGGCACCCCACCTCCTCCACCGGACGCCCCATTTCCACCCTCGTGCAGCTGCTCCAGAAGGAGGCTGGAGTTTCCCGGGTAGACGCTCATGATAGTGGAGGACCTGGTGTCCGCAGCAGCCATGTTCAGGGGAGCAAGGGAGTTTGCTGCTCCCATCACTCCACCCATCCCTCCCCCTCCTCCTCCACTCCCCCCCACACCACCGCTGCCCTGAGTGCTCGTCTTCTTCCAGTAGTACAGTGTTCCAGGACTGATGCCGTACTTCTGCGAGGCCTCTCTCACGGAGTGCTCAATGGCGTACTGAAGGATCTGCATCTTCTCGTGAGCCGTGCAGCGAGGTTTCGCAGCATGGCCTTCCGACGATATGATGTCGTATTCCATCCCAACATTCTCAATATCCACCTCGTTGGAGACCTCCAGGGGGACTGGGTCCACCCTCATGGGCGTGTCCACTGCCACACCCTGCTCGTGGCCACGCCCATTGGTGTCTGTCACCTCCCCGCCGTCCACGATGAACTGGAAGTTCTGGTTGTCGTAGGTCATGACCTCTGCTGTGTTCGGATCTCCCTCTACCGCGGCTGTTGCCGACGCTGAAGCAGGGACCTGGGGGAGGGTCGGGATGGGTTCAAGCATCTGGTCGGCTGTGCTGGGAGCACTGTGGACCTCCTCTGTTCCAGCAGTGGCAACGCTCAAATCTCCCTCGGCCTGGAGACCCTTGCGCCAGTTCTGGATGGTCTTGCTGGTGATGCCGTAACGCTGGGAGGCCTCCTTGAGGGAGTTTGTCTCGGCAAACTTGACAATGTACTTCTTCTGCATGGCGGTGTACTTTGGCTGGTTCAGCTTCAGCTCCACTCTCCATCTCCACACAGTGGGCGCGGCCACGCCATACTTGATGGCAGCCTTGAGGAGCGTGGTGGCATTGGCATATCGGACCACCTCTTCTTTCTCTTCGGCTGTGAACTCGCGGGCCGGCTTCCCAAAGTAGTTGTTGACAGGCATTCCGGTGGTACTGCCACTAGAGGAGGCATCAGCTTTCTTGACCAGGGACCCATCGGACATAGCTGGAGAGGTCGGGGTTCGAGGTAGTGGTAGGGATGATGGCTGCTGTTGTTGTTGTTGTTGTTGTTGTTGTTGTTGTTGCTGCTGCTGCTGCTGCTGCAGCTGCTCTTGTTGCTGTCGTTGTAATTGTTCCTCTTGATTTCCTTGTTTCTCCTGTTGTTGTTGCTGTTGTTGCTGTTGTTGTTGTTGCTGCTGCTGCTGCTGCTGAAGGGCCTGTTGCATGACGGTCTGCAGATTCTGCATGGCTGCCTGGAGAGCCTGTGAAGAGGTCACCTCCCCAGCCCCTTCACTCACAGTCTGATTGGAGAGTGCCAGCAGAGCCTCGCACAGATTCCCTGTGCTGGGAGAAACCGTCATCTCGGGCTCGAGATGTTGGCGAGCTTTCTTCGGAGTGTTGAGATACTTTGAGTGATCTGGAGAGGACATACTGGATTGAGCGTCCACGGGGTGCGACCTCTTCCTGGGGGCACCACCCTCCAAAATCCCATGGGCATTGGCCTTGGCGTCAAGCATGATAGAATGCCGATGCAGGAACTTGAAAGCCCAGCCTAGCGTGGCCACAAAAGATGGGGTTTCCCTGGATATTATCTCCTCGGCTTTCTTGCAGAGGATCTGGACGGTTACTGCTTTCTTTCCCACCTGCTTCTCCCTCACCCACGCAGCCAGCTCCTCGTCCAGCTCGTCAGAGTACTTGTCCGTCAGCATGGTGCTGAAGGTGTTCGACGTCACCTCCTCTGTCTGGACCGCGCTGGGAATGTTCTGGGTGTCCTCCAGAACTGGAGGCTGCACTGTCATGGATTTCTCCTCAATGGTGGCCAATGACGGGGAGGACTTCTGTCCCCATGTGCTCGACAGCTGCATGTTGTGGCGCTGGAGGAACTTCTGCTGCCAGCCACTTGAGGCTGTAAAGTTTGGATTCTCCTGACTGATCACAAAGGTGGCGTGCTTGGAGAGTTCGGATGGGGTCACCATAACTCCAGCCTCCTTTTGCTGTCTCAACCACTGAGAAATCTGTTCGTCCTTCTCTCGGGAGTAGCTAAGTGGCCTGCCTTGTCCGGACACATTCGCTCTCCTCTTGTTCGTTGAGAGTGCCTGGAGCTCTGCCCCTTTCTGCTGCACCAGTTTTGTCCAGCCGGCATAGGTGGAGTTGGCTATGCCGAGCATGCGGCAGACGTAATGAGCGGCCAATCCGTGCTCCTTCATCAGCTGGACAACTTCAAGCTTCTCGGCCAGCGTGTGTCGGGATCGAATCTTGTTGACCCTCATCACCCTCTTCACTGCCTTTTCTTCCTCCTGCTCAGTATCCACAGCCTCCATTTCCACGCTTTCCAATCCCTCGGGTTCCTTGATGCTGGGAGTAGCTACATCTTGCCCTCCCCCCGCAGACTGGACGTTTCCAGGAGATACAAGCAGCTGTTCCTCCACTAGAGAGACGTCTTGAGGGAGAGATGGTGCTGAGGAGTCCTTGGAGGTGGCCATAATTACTCTGTGGTGCTGAGCAAGGACGGCTTCAGTGAAAGTGCTGGCTATGGCAGTGGCGAGGGCCTCAGGTGTGATGGTGGCAGCACTAGGAGTGACAGTCTCCTGGTATGTGGCGTCACTTGATTCCTCATCTAATGGGGTCCCCTCCTCCTCCTCCACTGCCCCCCTTGGCTCTTCGCTCTCCCCCCCTTCCGCGCTATCCTTCGTCTCATTGGATGCCATTTTTCGTGGCGTTCCTTTCCTGGACGCCTTCAGTTTGAGTTTCTTGTTGATATTGAGGTCTAGGTTGTGGCGGAGGAGGAAAGGGGTCACCCAACCGACGGATGCCGTGAAGTTTGGGTTCTCGTTGGCTATCAGCTGCTTGGCGTATGAACGCAGGGATGCAAACGTCACCTTCTTGCCGTCAGCTTGCTGTGATTGGACCCAGGAGGCGAGAGCTTGGTCTGTCTCCTTGGCGTATGAAAGTGGGCGTGTACCCTGCGCAACTACCTCCGGGATGTGTCCGGCAGGGGGAAGGGGTGGGGTCTGAGTGTTGGGATTTACCTGCGTGGCCGCTGGTCCAGTCAATCCGGAATTAAACACCTCCCCTCCAGCAGCTGCCGCCCCAAGATTAAGATAAATATTCCCCGAGGTCGGCGACTCCAGCCCAGATGCAATCAAGCCAACGCCCCCTTCTTCTGATCCGCTGGCATCCTGTAGCTGCTGGGAGTTGAGGAGGTCAACCAGCGACACGGCATCGGACGTCAGTTCGGAGAGAGACGTCTGCAAGGCGGCCACCTGAGCCGTGCTCAGCATGGTCATGTCAATGTTCTCACCTGTCAGGATGGCAAGAGCCGTCTTCATGGGATCATCTACAACATTCTCCAGACTAGCCCCCATGGCAGCGTCCCGGTAGATGGGCGCGGCCGAAGTGGGTGTGATCTCGGTTGCCACGATGGAGGCATCGGAGAGGGAGGGGGACATGGAGACAAGAGCAGTTGACGATGTTGAAGAGACGAGGGAGACCTGTAGGTTGGAAGAAGAGGGGGCGTGTGTGCCAGCCGAGGAGGGGGGCGTGGTGATGGGGAAGGAGAGGTTGGGCATACTCTGAAGAGCAATCTTGTGCCGAAGGAGGAAGTTCTGTGCCCAACTTGCGGAGCCGGTAAACTGCGGATTTTCCTTGGAAATGACCCCCTTGGCGTACTTGCGAATCTCGGAATTGGTCATGTGCTGCCCGTCTGCCAACTTGCCCCTCACGTACTCGGCAATGGCCTTGTCGGTGGCGGAAGAATAGGAGAGGGGACGTCCCCTCCCCGTTTCAGTGCCGTCAGAGCTTTTTCTCTTTGGAGGGCGTGGCGTTCCAATGTCGATGGAGTGACGGACAAGGAAGCGCTGGGCCCATCCCGTTGAGGCCACAAATTGAGGGTTCTCCTCACGAATGACGGTCTTTGCGTAGCTGCAGACGTACTGCATGTTGACCTTCTCTCCCTTCGCTATCTTCTCTCGGATGTGAGTAGCAATCCTGTCATCTTTCTCCTGTGCGTAGGACAGTTTGCGCCCCTGTCCTGGGGAGTTGAACTTTGTCCTCGCGTGCGTGCCGTCCGTGGAGGAGTTCATCCATTTCTTGATTGTCGTGGTTGGGACTTTGAACCTTCGGGAGGCCTGGCTGATGGAGGTCTGTTCGGCAAATGCGATGATTGATTCCCGCTGCAAGGGATCAAAGAGAGTGACGGACGCCGACTTCACTTGAGCTGCTGCTGGAGGTGGGATCTCACTGGTCGTCGTGGTCTCAATCGTGCTGGTCTGATCTTGGATGTCAGAGCTGACCACCTGACTGATGGCATACTCCATAGGCTCCATGACTGCTTCCTCCTCTTTTTCGCCTTCTTTGTCCACCACTGCCGGTTCTTTAGCCACGCCTTCTCCAGCTTTCCCCTGCTGGGCTGCGTCCTCAGATTCAACAACCTCCATTACCAACATGTCGATGGGTGGTTCAGGAGGAGACACTGTCTTCTCGTCGTTATCGTGGCTGGCAGTGGCCATCACCTGGACATCCTTCTCTTGTTCAAGCTGTGGCAGTTGATTCGAGGAAGATAAATCCACATTGGCTCCAACAGTGCTAGCGTCCTTGCTAAAATTGTATAATAGCAACTTAAAATTTGTGCAGCTAGCTATGTATATATACATGCCTACCTCGAACTTTCACGAGTAGGGTCAGCTATCACGTCACCTCCAACCAGTTCGGTAACCATGCTTATCTCCATTTCGCTGCTCTGACTGTCAGAACTAGCCCCACCCACACTCGGCTCACTTACAGCACTCATGTTTGGCCTGGCTCTGGGGGGGGTGGAGTAGAATCTTTCTGGCAGCTGTACAATGAAATTGGACACAACAAATGAAACTAGAGTTCTCTCTAGCTTGGCTAGCTAACTCCCTGTGTGCTAGTAGTTTAGTGGACATGGCAACTTTTAAATGCGCACCAGAGCCGACATGTTAAAAATGGCGGCTCACCTAGCTTGCGTCAAGAAGATAAGGGCTTGGTCTTGCTGCGCCTCAAAGGACTTCTTGGAGATGTGTCTCTTTCGTCTGGTATCTCCCTCTACTTGCAGCCAGCTACCTCTACAGTCTGCACAGTGAATTTTTTAACCGCTCTCCTTTTTTCTCTATCACCAAGGAAGAAATTATTTCTTCTTCACTGAATAAAAAAGGAGGAATTAATTAAAAATACGGAGTTGGTGTGCGCATGCTCAGACGATTACGGAGATTGACTAAAGTGTCAGAAAGAATACGGACAGATAATAATTATCACTGTACAAAAGAAAACTACACTCTTTCAAACAGGCTATATAGGAAGAAACATCACTGCATTAAACACTGATACATGGAATCAAAAAAATATATGAGTTGTGAAGGATTTACGGACGGGACTGAAAACCCTGTATACTGGCGACATCATTTTCGTTGGCTCTTGCCGCCGCTACACTTTCGACGTAGAGTAATCTGTTGGGCGTTTGGTGCGACATGGCACTTGCCACAGATGACATCATAACTTTCCCCTTTGTTGACTGGGAAATAATCTTCTCCTTGACTTGATGTGCACTCAACTGCGGATTTTGGCTCATGACGATTGCCGCATAACCAGCTACATGTGGGGCGGCCATTGATGTCCCACTCATGGTCTTGGTACAGGTGTCGCACATATGAGAGGCGCTGGTGATCTGAGATCCAGGAGCGATGATGGACGTACACTCGCCAAAGTTGGAAAAGATGGCGACACTGTCTCTACTGTTTGAGGCTCCAACGGCTATCCCCATGGTGGCACTAGCAGGACTGTACTCACACGAGTAACCCCCCTGGTTGCCCGCTGCCCCCACGGCTACAATCCCAGCGTCTGTAGCCTCCTTAATGGCTCCATTGAGTGACTCTGATTTCTTCACTCCAAGTGACTGTGAAATGACAATGGGCCTTCCTCCGCTACCTCCCTCCTTCTTTCGCTGGATAATCTTATCGATTCCCATCACAATCCCACTGACGGCTCCCGTCCCCTCGCAGTTGAGGGCCCGGAGGTTGTAGATAGTCGCTTTCTTTGCCACACCGTACGTCGTTCCAGCTGCTGTGCCTGCACAGTGAGTGCCGTGGCCGTTGCAATCCGTGCCATGATTGCTGCTGCCTGTGAGTTGATCAACAGCGTCAAAACCAGCATACCTCACCCTCCCATTCAGCTCCTGGTGAGTGGCGCGCACACCAGTGTCTATAACGTAGATATCAACATCCTGACCGTCTCCAGATGGGTCAAAGCTGTGGTCGAGATTTCGCTCTCGCTGGTCTAGTCTATCAAGATTCCATGGGACAGCATCAGTCTTGACAGCCTCATCTTCGTGGATCGTGACTTGGGATCTCCTGAGCGCTGTGTCCTCTTCTATGTGTGCCAGGGCTGGGTGCTTTGCCATCTAAAAACAACATAATGTACAGATCAGAGTCGGTTGATTCTGAAACTACCTTTCAGTTGAATGTTGATGCAGCGTGGCTGCCAATACAAGTCTTGTGTCACATACTTCTATGTATTAAATACTTCCTACAGTTTTCCTGATGCACTAGTATGTGTGCTATTTAGCTACTTCCTCATCTTACTCACCAGTTCAACTGCCTTGCTATTGAGTGTGGCTGTGAATCCTTTTCCTGCGTATCTCAGGGCATTCATGTCGGAGGCTCGAACCTTCCTGTTGCTGTCTCGGTTCGCCTTGGTCATGATGGCCATGGTTCTGTCGAGAGTGTAGTCGTCCGTGCCAGCCTGGAACATGACGATGTAGCGCCCTGGTATCGGTTTGGTGTGCGTCCCAAACTCCATCGCGTGCTTTACGTCTTGGGACGTGACTGTGTTCTCGAGGGTCTCTCTGCCGTAGCCCTGAGCCACGACGTTTTCCAGCGCATTGAGCATGTTGAAAAGCTCCTTCTCGTTGTCTCGGTAGTTGTCCCACCCCTCGCTGAAGATACTCTGGTAGTACTCTTGGACATTCACAATGTGAGCTGTATCATCGACGACATGGTCGGAGTTGTACCTGGCATGGTAAGCACTTCTCCGCACAATGTGCTCCCAGTGGCGATGATTCGAGGCCTTCTCTACGCTGGCTACCCACTCGCCCAGGGGGAGGGCAGACGCGCCTCCCAGCACGCAGCTTTGGTGCAGTAGACACAGCAGAAATGACACCTCCCACACCAGTCTTGAAAACCTCATTTTAGAATGCCCTGAGGGTGTCTTTACCTGAGAAGAGAACGCTGGAGGGGGTGAAATGAATAATATGCTGGAGGGGTTGAGATGAATGAATACTCTTTAGAGATCCAGATTCCTTCAGAAGATCTCGCGCTTGATGAGATGATCACTTCTTCACTGGATCTTCTGTTCCTACCACTCGCTTTATAGCTGGAGGAGAGGAGAGGGGCGCCCAGCTAGCTGAGTATACACTGACTGGAATGAAGGGAAAGGACGGTACATCACAAATCAAGGGCTGAATAATAATCAGCTAGTGACACTTTCCATCCACACACAGTGAACATTTCTATTTCAGGAAATGTTAATCAACCGCACACCGGAAGCATAGATAGACCGGAAAGGTATCTATGCCGGAAGTGACGGCTTCAATTAATTACTCCACCACCCCGCCCACAGGATGAACAATTTTTCTGCAACAACATTTACCTGAAATAAATAGAACATTTTTTTTTGAGATTACAATCATAATAAAGGATCAATTAATCGAAGTAATGGTTTCTCTTGAGACACAAATAACATATACTAAATAAATGAGGACAGAAGAAGATGAACACAGCACAAAATGTACAATGCCCTTTGAAATAAAACCAACCCGATTGCCTCCACCTAAGTCAAGTCTAGTAAAATACTGATAGTAGTAGTAGTGCTGATGACAGAGTGTTATGACTTTGCTGAGCCACAGCGTAGAGAGATGAAGGGCATGCTACTAGTCCCCCTTTCGGTTTTTCCCCAGCAAGCTCTTCCCCCGCGAGAACAGCCCGCTTCCTTTCCGCTTCTGGTTGGTGCTCTCGGACTTACGAGATTGTGACTTGGACTGCATATCTGCCTGTGATTGCAAAGATACAGGTAACACATGTAATGCAAGATTGCCAAATCTGTAATCTCGTCGTTCAATACCATGCCATGGCATGCAGTAACATGGAAGTCAACAGGGGATTTCGTTTCATCATTACGTAAGGAGCAACACGTCACCCACGGAATCATTTCACGATTGTTTTTAAGCAACATTTCAAGAATCTAACAACCCCCAGGCCCGGCTAGTATGCGTTGCAAGCTTAAATCAACAAACTCATCGAAAAAAGACATCACCCCATTGAAATCTAATGTAGTTCATGCTTCGAGACTCTCCCTCATCTCTTCCCTGCCACATATTTCGACATTACCCCCCCCTTTTGCATGGTCGAAGTCTAATGCTTAGTTCATGCTTCGAAACTCTCCCTCATCCCTTCCCCGCCATATATCTTCCCCATGGTCATCCCCCCGAGCTCATACTCTTTGCAGGATTTCCTCAGCAATTCTCATGGACTCTTCGTCAGCTGCGAAAACCTCCACACCACCACCACCACCCCCACCGTCATTCCTGGGTGGAGTCATTTCTTCTAGAAAGTTGCAGGGTACCAGGCCCTTTTTGTCTTTCAGCTCAGCCTGTGGATGAATAGTCAAAGACAGACTGTCACAAGGGACTGAATTCCGAAATCACACTTTCGATCTATGTAGCTAAGGGTGTGTGTGTGTGTGTGTGTGTGTCTTCCATTTGAACTACATATACGATTACAAACTTCAGAATAGTAGTTTAGATTACAAAGTTATACTAGTTGAGATTACTAACTATCGCAAGACAGTGGACACTTTGACTGACTGACTGACTGACTGACTGACTGACCTTGAAGAAGCCGTCCACATCGGGTTTGCCAAACACAGTCACCACATCTCCCTCAGAGATGGCCAGCTCCACTTCGGAATTGTCGTTGGGAGAGTCGTGCACTGGATCATAGTCAAACAGAGCCTTCATCTTGCGCTCCCCTCCTTCCCCCTCTCCCTCCCCCTCCCCCTCCTCTCCGGGACTGCCTCCGTTGCCATTCATGTTACGCCGAGAGAGAGAGGCGGAGTCTGTTTGGTCATCGGCAGCCGCCCGGGTTTTCTGTTCTTGGAGGAGACTCTCCATCCTCGAGAGTTCGTCCTCTTCGGTTATCTCCTCCACCAGGTTGCTGGGGATGTAGCCTGCCTTGCCGTTGAGTTCGGCCATGATGAAACCATCCTCATCGACAGAACTCAAACCCTGAAGACACACACACACATGAAAGTGGAGAGATAAAGTTTGTCTTCCATCACTCTATTGGCATCCTCAAAACAGCAGCAGCAACAACAACAACAACAACAACAACAACACAGAAACAATAACAACCACAGCAGAGAGGTAAACACCCTTTCCTGGCTCAACAGCTATATATAAATCACCAGGCTTTCATCGGGCAAGGGGGGGGAAAATCTGGTTGTGAATGGGTGTTTGTGAAAACATCTGGGAAACTGGGAAATGCTTTCACAGCATCGGTATCATCAATGGCATCACTTCATGGGCTCTGATTAGCGTTTTTGTCACCTATGGTTGTTACTTCACAGTTTCCCCCATCACACCACACTCTCTGTACATAGCACTGTCATACTCACAATCAGGATGTCATTCTCAATGAAGGCCAACTCTTCATCCACAGTCTCCTCATTGGGCGACTGGAGCTGAGGGTCATAGCGCACCACTGCACGGTAGTATTTCTTCGACCCTGTATGGTAAAGGTCACCCTCTTCATAAACCACAGTTAGTACAACTGAGGAGATTCCTTACCCGTGGGTTCCTCCAGGGTGCCATTAGAGGAGCCATCCCTGACGCCATTCGACACGCTGACATCCTCCGCAGCCTCAACCTCCTCCGCCAGAGAGAGCTCCGTCCCATGCTCCACCCCCCTGCCCTCGCTCCTACCATTCACCCCTTTGGCAGCGGGACTATACACCTCCTTTTCCTCGTCGTCCTCAATGCTGCTCAGTGACGTCGCAGAGCTGGTTATCTCGGACTCGTCTGCCGTCATTTTCCCACCACTGTAGACAAACCTGACGTCCTCCTTAGCCACAACCACTGGGAGGGAAGGTGCTGACTGATAGTCACCTGACACCGCACACACGGTCACCGAGACCACGCTAGCCTGCAGCAGCTGGTCCTTGAAGTCCCGTAGGTCGTTGGCGAAGACCTGGGCACTGACGGATTTGACGGGCTTGGGGCTGGGCCCCAGTCGGACGGAGATGTTGGTGTTAAGGTAGACCGCATAGCCGTCAATGGGGTTGCCCTCTGGGAGGGGCTTGCTGGGCGTCCACTGCACGACTAGGCAAGGGGGCGTGGCAGACCGCTGAACTTTGACATTCATGGGGGCGTCAGGGTACTCTGTGTATACATTTAGAGATGGGCGAAAAGGTTTTAAAAAAAAATCGCAGGAATTTTGAGGTTTAGGTAGGAACTCACGGGGATTCAGAATGATCAGCTTCTGGGGGTCTGGGGATTCCCCTTCCTCAGTGGCTGTTCTCACAGAAACTTTCACCAGCTACAACAGAACAACATAAGATAACATCCCAACACCTTGTCCCATTCCTGATCCCCCC
>JAAGOD010024479.1_pt1 | contig 16789 bp, 2 predicted proteins | sample 8389681 | NCBI WGS metagenome assembly JAAGOD01 (sample SAMN13964374, study PRJNA552185) | sponge metagenome | biome: deep-sea hydrothermal vent fields; feature: spots directly above weak diffusing fluid; material: seawater and sediment | host: Tedaniidae sp. KZ-2020 ... | reverse complement strand
TTGGTATCCATTGTACATGACGTAGAGTCTATAGAGGTCAGGTTCCTCCAGCTGCATCGTGATCTTGTACCTCTGGGAACCTGGAGTCACCTCTGTCACTGTTACAGGGACACTCCCAACAGTGTCACCATGGCATGTGGCAGTCACCTCACCAGGTTCTTCTCCACTGAAGTCAAGAATCACTCCTTCGCGTTCAAATGATTCAAAGCTGTGGAATTCAAAGGAAGGCACAACTATACTGTACTCTTCCTTGATTCTTTTAGGTGATGTCTTCTCGTAGTAGTGCACATAGAAAGGACTTGAATTGACCTCTTGTCCATTTAGTTTAACAGTTATTGTGTAGTGATCAGGTTCAGAGGGATTGAATGCTATCACGAAGACACCATCATCACCTTGGCTTGTCGTCACTCCTTTTTCTCCTGTCGTTTCACCTCTTGCTGTAGCTTCGATCTTTCCATTTCTTTGTCTGTTTGATTGAGGTTGTATCTTGAGTTTCAGTGTGTTACCAATTTCTATTTTGATCTCTTCTTTTTGCGAACGAGTTTCCTTTGCCTCGCTTTCTTCTTCAATCTTTGATTGCTGTCTCAAGTCTATTTTGTACGGTGAGGTCTTCAACTCTTTCCCATTGTACTGAACATAGATGTAATAGATATCCGGTTCACTTGGTTCAAATTTGATCCTATATTTCTTTGAGCCTGGGGTTGTCTCGATTATTTCAATAGGAACCTGTCCAGCCACATCTCCATAGCAAGTTGCTGTGACTTTACCGGGATCTCTGTCACTCAAATCCAGAGTTATCACCTCACGTTCTGGTAATGGAAGAGTCGGAATCTCAAACTGATGAGTGGTTGGTTCAATAACTTTTCCTGGTTCAGGAGCCACGGCTGGCAAATAATGAACATAGAATGGGCTCGAACTTACTTCCTCTTCATTCAGTTTGACAGTGATTATGTAGTGGTCAGGCTGAGATGGGTTGAAGGTGATTAGAAACATGCCATCATCACCCTGAGACGTGCTCACTTTATTTGGCCCTGTTTCTAATCCTTTAACTGAAGCTTCAATTACACCATGTCTTTGTCTCTCTGACTGTGGCTTTACCTTGAGTTTCAGCACATTACCAATTGTAATTTTGATCTCTTTTCTGGAAGTTTGTTCTGGAGGCAAATCCTCCTCTTGAGTAATGGTCCTCACTTCCAATTTTTCTTCGATTTTTTGAGGTTCAGAAATGGCTGTAACATTGACTGGAGAGTCTGGTATAGGCTTACCATCCCATGTGAACTTGAGTTGATGATAGCCTTGGGACTTTGGAATGTAGTCCACTTTATAAATAGCATCTTCCCCACTCTTTTCTCGAACATAGAGGACAGAAGGGTCATTTTCACTGTCTGCTGGCTCCACTGCTGTGACTTGGAGTTCTCCCTCTCCAGCTTCTCTGGCGTCCACCAGCAAGGAGAAAGATATTCCAGTTGGTACTTCATCAGGTAAGCTCTCTTTGCCAATGATTTTGCATTTACTTGGATCTGAAGTTGGCTTCCTTAAGTCCACGATAAAAGGTGAGTCTTTCACATTTCTGTCGTTAAACTTCACATGGATGTGGTACAGATCATGTTTCTGAGGCTTGATTTTAATCTTGTACGTTCTAGAGCCAGGAACTGTCTCTATCACTTCAACAGGGATCTCTCCAACGATGTCCCCATAGCACACTGCTGTCACCTCGCCAGAATTCTTTTCACTGAAGTCTAACAGTAGCCCCTCATGCGTGGGGACTTGGAAGGGACGCACGGACATGTGTTGGATGTCGAAGACTTCTGTCACTTGGTCACCTAAAGTTTGCCTCTCTTGTTCTGGTGCTGCATAATAGTCTACATGGAATGGGCTTGAACTGATCTCCTCGCCATTCAGTTTGACAACAATCATGATGTAGTCAGGTTCTGTTGGGTTTATAGTGATGAGGAATACTCCGTCCTTATCTTGGCTTGTGTTTACTACATAAGGCCCAGTCTTTTCTCCAGTTGCTGTGGCTTCAATCTTTCCATTTCTCTGACTCTCATTCTGTGGTAGAACTTTGAGATTCAAGGTGTTACCGACAGGAACTCTTATCACTTCAGACTTGTGAGGAGACAGCACTGCAGCATCTGTTTGTTCATCAGAGATCCAAGATTCTGTTTCGAAAGACTCCTCTGTAAGCACTGACTCAAGCCGATCCTTTCTAATTTCCTCTGTGACAAATAAACTAAAGGGGGTCTTTGGGACCTGTTGTCCTGACCACTTGACGTCGAAGATGTGCTCACCAGGAACATCGGGAGTGAACTCCACACTGAATGTTTTGTTCTTGTTGTCAGTGACGAGGATTGTGGGCTCAGGTTCTCCGAGTTTTATGGAAGGTACAAAAACATTGACTTCAAGTTGACCGTCTCCAGCATCTTTAGCATCCACTGTGAATGTGATTGGATGGTCTATCACACCTCTTTCAGTGATTCCTTTAATGGTGCACTTGTCGGCTCTGATGAGGCGTGATATGAAGTTGAGTTTGAAAGGACTTCCGTTGATGCTCTTGTCATTCATAAGAACATCCAGCTCGCAAGTTCCAACGACTGTCGGTGTGATGCTGCAGCTGTACATTCCATCTCCCCTGTCCCTGAGAAGGATGTCTGTTTTTCCTTGGCCCATGAGATGTGTTTTCAGTGTGCCATCTCCTGCTTGTGTCGTGTTGATGTCAACCACAAGGGTTGATCCCACGGAAATGGTTCCTTCAAGCTGGTTGACGAATCTCTGAGGAATGAAGGCTCTGACGGCATCATAAGCCCTGATGGCAGCTCGTATTTTCAGGGGACTGTATACAACATCTTTTCCATCCTTTTTCACGTGAACAAGATAATCTCCAGGAAGTCTTGGGAGGAAGTGTAATCCATAGGTGCTCGCCAATTCATGGCTCACTTCGACATCACATGGACCAGATGGACCCGATATGCTCACATCCATGTTTTCAGCTGTCAGGGTTTCATCTCTTGGAATGAAAAGGCAAGTAGGTTTGCCACTTTCTACGTCACTTGGGATGATTTCCTTGGGATGGTGAAAATCGTAGGAGAGTATTGACTTGTCCACTGCTTTAATGAAGAAAGGGCTTCCTTGTACTTCTTTGCTGTGCATGAATACACTGAGGAGGTAGTCGTCAGCAACAGTAGGTGTGAACATGATTGTGTAGTCCAAGTTTTCTCTGTCTATGACGGGAGAGTCCTTGCTTTTTGATTTCGTGGGCTTGACTGAAACTTTGATGACATCAAATCGTTCGTGCATCCCAATGTTCAAAACTTCCAGTGAAACGGTGTTACCAACTGGTACAATGTTTGTATATGGCTCAAAACTGTGTCTTATCTCTGGGATCCGCTCTCTGACGTCCATCTTGACTGGAGATTCAGGGATAGTCTTCTTTCCCCAAGTAATGGCAAAGGAGTGGGTTCCGGTCACTTCAGGCACATGCTGGACAATGTAGGTACCGTCCTTGTTGTCTACAATTCTGAGTTCACCTTCTTTTCCTTTGACAGGAGAGGTGACCTTCACTCTCAAGTTGGCTATGCCACCTTCTCTTGCATCGACTGTGAATTCATTTTGCTCAAAGATATGGGCTTCTGCTGGTATGCTGTTTAAGGTAACAAGCTCTGCCTTGCCAGGTTGGGCATAACGAACATAAATCGGGCTTCTTTCAATCTCTCTGAACTTCACGTAGACTAGAATTGAGTAAAGACCGGGGTCTTTTGGTTTAGCCACAATATTGAACTTGTTTTTGTCCACCTTGTTGATCTTGCATTTGTAACGGACACCAGTGTCCACATTGAAGAAGAGGCAGCTCAGGTCATTTTCATTGACATCATCAAATTCCAAGTGGTAGTTTATTAACTGGCCATGAGGGTAGGTGAATACCGGCCCAGCCTCAAATAAGAGAGGAGAATTTGGGATTTCTTTGCCTGACCAATATGTCCTAACCATGTGTGTTCCTGTGGTATTGGGTACGTAAGTGACATTGATGATACGCTGGTCAATGACACTCGGCTCAGTTTCTATCTCCGCTTCACCACTCGGTGATTCTGCCTTGATGTCTAGTTCGCCTTCACCTGCCAATCTGGTGTCGACCTGGAAGAATATCTTTCTCTCCACTTGGAATATTTTCTGGGCTTCATAACCGATAATTTTGCATTCGGCAGCGTTGGGAGGTGGTTCAGAGTACCCAAGAATCACTGGTGTGTTGGGCACCTGTTCTCCATTGAGTGTGGCATTGATGCTGTAGAGACCAGCAAGTTGTGGATCAAAGTGCACTTCGAAAGTAGAGTCCTGCTTGATCATGCCAGCATGGATCCTTACTCCCGTGTTATATTCTGTAGCTATGACTTCAAACTTTCCATTTCTCTGTTCCTCTGTGCGAGTTTTGACGGAAAAAATGATCGTTTTGTCAGTAGTCGTGGCAACTGCTTCGCCTTTCCGTGGGAACCTAATAGGATGCCAATGCCCAGCGCGGTTCTTCACATAGAGTTTGGTAATGAGTCTCTCTTTGTCGAAATCTCTGACGATTACGTTGAAAGGACTCTTTGGGACTCTCTTGTCTGACCAGAGGACGTTGATTCTGTAGCTGCCGACAATGTTTGGTGTGAAGCTGACTGTGAAGGTCCTATCGTCATTGGTGTGAATATTTACAGGATACTTCTCCTTCACATTTGGTCCAGTTACACTCACCGAGAGCTCTCCATCGCCACCATCTCTTGCATCCACCTGGAAGCTTGTATCTTCTCCCAAAAAGTACCCTTCGTAGACGTCAGTGATTTTGAGGGCCTCTGGTTTGATTGGCCTCTTGTATTTGATGACGTACGGGCTTGTGGGTATCTCGTTCCCTTTGGCGTAGACATGTATGAAGTAGAGTCCGGGATTTTTGGGGCTGAAGGTGACTTTGTACTTCCCCTTGTGAATTTTGTTTAGTTTTCCCTTCGCTATAGTGCCAGCTTCTTTGTGAAGTATCTTGATGCTGAGATCAGCTTGCTTGTTCTGGTTTTCAAATTCCACGCCAACTGGCTTACCATAGGCAAATGCCAAGAAAGTGTTGATTTTGATGGGAGAGTCAGGTATTTCTTGATCAGCCCACATGAAGTGGAGATGATGACACCCATGTGAGTTTGGAGTGTAGTCTACTTCATAAATTGCACTCTCTCCACTCTTCAGGGCGACCACGAGATCAGATGGATTCACTCTGTCTGCTGGCTCATCTGCTGTGATCTTAAGCTCACCTTCTCCTGCTTCTCTGACATCAACCAGCAAGGAGACCTTCCTTCCAACTTCCATCCAGTCAGCTATATTCTCCTTGCCAATTATTCTGCATTTCAATGGGTCAGTAATAACGGGTAGCTGTTCAAGTGGGATAACATCAGGCGGCTCATTTTCAACAAGAGATTTTCTAATTGGCTCAGGGATCTCTTCTTCGATTGGTTCAGGGATGTGCTTTCTCAGGTCAAGTATGAAAGGAGAGTCTGGTACTTCGCTGCCATCATACCTGACGTGGATGCGATAGATATCAGGTTCCTTTGGTCGTATTTTGATCATGTATTTCCTTGAGCCTGGAGTGGTTTCGGTCAATTCGGCAGGGATTTCCCCAGTGGTGTCTCCATAACAGACAGCTGTCACCTCTCCAGGTTCCCTGCTACCAAAATCTAGGACCACTACTTCATGTTCGACTTTCTGAATTTCTTCAATAACCCTCTTTTCCTCCAGAGCTGAATAGCAGTGCAAGTAGAACGGGCTGGTCCTGACCTCCTCTCCATCCAACTTGACGGTGATGATGTAGTGATCAGGCTCAGTGGGATTGAATGTGATCATGAACACACCATCGTCGCCTTGACTTGTATCTACAGTGTTTGGTCCAGTCTGTTCGCCAACCACAGTAGCTTCAATCTTTGTGAGCCTTTGGGCTTCAGTCTGTGGTGTTACTTTCAAATTCACCACACTGCCAAGTTCAACACTTATCTCTTTCTTTGTGGTCTCAAGAGGAGTGGTCTCTTCAACATCAACTTTTTCGATGACCTGGGGTTTAGATTCAACCTCGTGCATTATGTCCTCCAGAAAACTCCTTCGGATGTCTTCCTTTGCGTGTACAGTAAAGGGGCTCTTGGGTACATGTTGTCCCAACCACTTGACAGCAAAGATGTGCTCGCCGGGAACATTGGGAGTGAACTCCACACCGAATGTTTTGTCTTTGTTGTCGGTGATGAGGATTGTGGGCTCAGGTTCTCCGAGCTTTGTGGAAGGCACAGAAGCTCTGATCTCTAATTCCCCGCTGCCAGCCCCCTTGATGTCCACAGAGAAAGTTATAGGGTGATCCACTTTAACTTGCTGAGGAATTTCCAGCAAGATACACTTGTCAGGATTAGCTTCATCCGGCACGAAATTGAGGGGGAAAGGGCCGCCTTTTATTTTTTTGTTGTTCATGAGAATCTCCATGTCACAAGTTCCAACGGTTGTTGGTGTGATGCTGCAGCCATATATTCCACCTCCCTTTTCTGATATGACCAAGTCTGCCTTTCCTGTTCCTGTCAGGTGGGCACTGAGTGCTCCATAACCAGCTTGAGATGTGTCAATGTCTCCTGCGACAGTGATTCCGACAGGAATGGTTTCTTCAAGTCGGCTGAGAAAGCTTTGGGAAAGAAAAGCTCTTGAGGGATCTGATACAGTCTGAGTGGCATGTATTTTGTAAGGACTGTGTTCAATATCTCTTCCTTCCCTCTTCACGCTGATTAGGTAGTCTCCAGGAATGATGGGAAGAAAGTGCAAGCCGTATACACTCTCCAGTTGATGACTGACACGGATGTCACACGGGCCAGATGGTCCGTTAAGCTTGACGTCCAGCGTTCCTAGCCTCAGTGTGTCGTCTCTTGGGATGAGAAGACAGGTATGCTTTCTAATCTCCACGTCGCTGTGGATGAATTTGTCGGGATGAAGGAAACCAGGTGACAATGAAGACATGTCAACAGCCTTGATAGAGAAGGGACTTCCTTCAATTTCTTTGTCTTTCAAGGACACGTTCAGGACGTAATCATCGATCACAGTAGGAGTGAATTTGATCGAAAAGGTGCTGTCCTTTTTCTCAACTACTGGAGCATCCTTGCTGTCCAATTTCGCTGGTTTTACTGAAGCTTTGACCAAGTCCACTCCTTCAAATATACCGATGTTAACAATGTCTAGGGATACTGTGTTACCCACTTGTACGATATTTATATCAGAGCCAAAACTGTGCCGCACATTACGTACCCTCTTCAGCGTTTTGATTTTCACCGGCGAAGCAGGAATGTTCTTTTTGTCAAAAGTGATTGCATAGGAGTGTACTCCGAGCACTTGAGGGGTGTGCTGAACGGTGTGGGTACCATCTTTGTTGTCCACGACATTAAATTCTCCTTCCTTGCCTCTCTTTGGAGCAGTAACCTTGACCTTCAGCTTGGCTATGCTGGCTTTGCTAGCATCCACTGTGAACGTAGTCTGCTCATCGAGGTAGGATTCTTCAGGCACATCACGAATGGTAACAGCTTCTGGCTTTGGTGGCGAAGCATAGTGCAGATAAATAGGGCTCCTCTTGATTTCACCACCTTTGAGGTAGATATGGAGGGCATAGATTCCTGGCTCTTTGGGTTTTAAGGACAAACTATATTTATTCTTCTCCAATTTGGTGACTTTTCCCTTGTGGCGAATGCCAGATTCCTCGTGGATGAAGCTGCATTTTATTTCGCTCTCACTGACGTTTTCAAACTCCCAGCTGTACTCGAGAGGTTTTCCGTGGGGATAAATATAAACAGGCTCGACATCAAAAGAGAGTGGTGATCTGGGGATATCTTCTCCCTCCCACAGAAATCTGATTCTGTGCTCCCCTGGGACATTAGGTGTATAGTTTATGTCAATGATGCGCTTGTTGGTAGAGTTAGGCTGAACTTCCAACTGGGATTCACCACTAGGAGACTCTTCCTTGATGTCCAATTTGCCATCACCGGCCAACCTGGTATCCACTTGGAAGAAGATCTTCCTTCCCGCCTGGAGTAACTGTTGGATACCTTCAAGATCTAAGCCAACAATCTTACACTTAGATGGAATTGGAGGTGATGCAGTGTATTCAATAGCCACTGGGGAGTTTGGCACTTGGTCGCCATTGAGTTTAGCAGTGATGTTATACTGACCAGGAAGAGAAGGACTGAAAATAACTTCAAAATTACTGCCTTCTTGAACCACGTCAACATGCACTTCTTCTCCGGTGCTTGTTTTGGTAGCAGTTGCCTCCAAGTGCCCTTTCTTTTGATTCTCAGTACTAGTGACAATGCGAAATATCGTAACATTGTCAGTTGTGGTTGAGATGAATTCGTCCTTTTGAGGAAACTGAACAGATGTCCTGTTGCCCATACGATTCTCCAGAAAGAGTTTGGTGATTAGGTCCTCATCTTCTGGTTCTTTGATGGTGACTTCCAACGGGCTGTCAGGAATTTGCTTCTCCGACCACAAAACTCTGATTTCGTAGTGTCCAGCAGTGCTTGGTGTGAATCTGACTGAGAATGTTCCATCGTTATTATCGTTGACTGTTGCTGGATACTTCTCCCTCACGTTTGGTCCAGTTACACTCACTGAGAGCTCGCCATCACCACCATCTCTTGCATCCACCAGGAAGCTTGTATCTTCTCCCAAGTGGTTGCCCTTATGGATGTCAGTGATTTTAAGGGCCTCTGGTTTGATTGGCCTGCTGTACTTGACAATGTACGGGCTTGTGGGTATCTCGTTCCCTTTGGCGTAAACATGAATGAAGTAGAGTCCGGGATGTTTGGGGCTGAAGGTGACTTTGTACTTCCCCTTGTGAATTTTGTTTAGTTTTCCCTTCGCAATAGTGCCAGTTTCTTTGTGTAGTATCTTGAAGCTGAGGTCGCTGTGCTTGTTCTGGTTTTCAAATTCCATGCCGATTGACTTGCCATAAGGAAAGATCAGAAGGTTTCTTTTGTCAAGTGCAGTGATGCTGATGGGAGAGTCAGGTATTGACTCATCTGCCCATGTGAAGTGGAGCCGATGATGTCCGTGTGATTTTGGAGCGTAGTCGACTTCGTAAATTGCAGTCTCTCCACTCTTCAGGGCGACCACGAGATCAGATGGATTCACTCTGTCTGCTGGCTCCTCTGCTGTGACCTTGAGCTCACCTTCTCCTGCTTCTCTGACATCAACCAACAAGGAGACCTTCCTTCCGACTTCCATCCAGTCGACTATACTCTCCCTACCAATTATTCTGCATTTGGAAGGATCGGGAGCAGGAATGAAGTCAGGCTCCTCTTCAACAACGGATACTCTCATTGGCTCAGGGATGACTTCTTCGATTGGTTCGGGGACGTGCTTTCTCAGGTCAATTACAAAAGGTGAGTTGGGTACTTCTTTGTCATTGTACTTGACGTGGATACGATAGGTATCTGGTTTCTTCGGTCGTATTTTGATTGTGTATTTCCTTGAGCCTGGAGCGGTTTCGATCACTTCAGTGGGAATTTCTCCAATGGTGTCTCCATGACAGACAGCAGTCACCTCACCAGGTTCCCTGTTGCTGAAGTCCAATGCCGTCACCTCATGGTCACGTACAGGAAAGGTGGGTTCTTCCTCTTCAGAGGGCACCTCAGGTACTGAGTAGTAGTGCACATAGAAGGGACTTGAACTGACCTCCTCTCCATTCAGCTTCACGACAATAGTGTAGTGGTCTGGCTTAGTGGGATTGAAGTTGATTACAAAGATGCCATCCTCATCCTGACTTGAGCTGATGTCACTTGGACCGGTTGTATCGCCATTAGCTGTGACTTCAATTACTCCGTTTCTCTGTGCTTCAGACTGCGGTTTTACACGAAATTTGAGCAAATTACCTATCTTGATCTTCATCCTCTTGATCTTTTCTTTTGGAATTCTTTCTTCAGAGGGTTGAGGCAACACTTTTTTCCTCAAATCGACTGGGAACGGAGAATTCTTTATTTCTTTTCCATTGAACTGGACAAAGATGTGATACAAGTCTGGTTTCTCTGGCCTTATCCGGATTCTGTATCTCCGTGAGCCTAGAGGTGTTTCCGTGATTTCCACAGGAACTTCTCCGAAGGCATCACCACGACAAATGGCTGTCAGTTCACCAATTTTCTCCTTGCTGAAATCAAAATCCATTGTTGTCAGTAGGCTCTCCTGGTCTGTGACAGGCTCTGAGGTTGGCTGCTCATCTGCAGGAAGATAGTGGATGTAGAAGGGACTGCCACTGACCTCCTGCCCATTCAGCTTGACAGTGATAATGTAGTGGTCAGGTTCCTGAGGGGTAAAAGCAACCAAGAACACGCCGTCGTCATCTTGACTTGTTTGAACTCGATTGTGCCCCGTGATTCTGCCGACCGCCTCTGCCTCAATTGTCCCATTCCTTTGAGCGTTGGTCTGTGGTATGATTTTGAGTTTAATTGTCTTCCCAGCAGGAATTTGAATTTCCTTTTTGTCAGTCGTGTCCTGAGGGTGTGTGAAAATCAGTTCATTCTGGTTTACAGGTTCCTTTTCTGGCTTCTTCTTTCCAATTGCAGTTATCTTGAATGGATTATTTGGAATTTCTTCTCCAGACCACTTGACATTGAAAATGTGCTCACCTGGGATGGAGGGGATGAACTCAATGTCAAAGATTCCATTCTTTTGGTCATTGACTCTAAGTACTGGTTCAGGCTGGTATGGTTCCTTGTATGGAGAAGTCACAGAAATGTCAAGTTCTCCCATACCAGCTTCACTGGCATCGATGGTGAAGGTGGTCGAGGTCTTCACGATCACTGATTTTGTGAGATTCTTGAGGATGCACTTGTGAGCTAAAGGCAGCATTGGTTTATCCACGTACAGGGACTCATCAATTTCACCAAATTCTTGCTCAACTCCTGGACGCAAGTCGATGATGAATGGTGAATCTCTTATTTGTTTGTTGTTGAACGTGACATACAATTTGTACAAGTCGGAATCTTTTGGAGTGAAGGTGATTTGATACGCCCGACCACCCAGCGCTGTTACCTCTGTGGGTATTTCCCCTCCCTCTTCGCTGTTACAGTAGGCTCTCACCTCCCCTGATCCAGCACGACTGGCATCAACAAGAAGTATGACCTCCTCTCCTGGTGTGGTGTACATTGGAAGTGTGTACTCCACAGCTTCAGGCTGTCCAGGAGGTAAGAGATCGATGGTGAACGGTGAGCCAGGGACTGGCTTCCCGTCCCAGTTGACATCCACGATGTACACATCTGGAATGGGAGGTTTGAAGGTGACTTGGCATTCGCTGCAATGGGGATCTTGGTTCACCTCCAGTGCAATTGGTCCAGTGTTTTCGCCCATGGCATTGGCACTGAACTTTCCCCAGCGGATATCTATGGTGTAGATATCAGGTATCGGAGGAACAAAGGAGATTTTATAAGTGCCACTTGATTCCAAGATCACTTTGAGTGGAAGTGAACCCCCCATTTCACCACTGGCATCGGCCTTGATCTTGCCCAGGCCAGCTTCTGAGGTGTCAAAGCTCATGGTGAAGTCACTCTTTCCCCCTGAAGGGAAAACTTCTTTGGTTTTCTTCACCTTGGAAGGATCAGGTGGGTAAAGATTGAGCAGGAAAGGTGATCCGTTGACGTGGTTTTCAGAGTAAAGGACCGAGACAGTGTAGATGTCAATCTTTGGTGGGGCAAACTTGATGAGGTATTTGTTGGAGGGACCAGCATCAATTGCCTCCACAGCTACAGGTACTTTTCCAGCCTCCTTTGCTTGAACTTCAGCATGAAGCTTCCCGTTTCCAGCATCAGAGCAATCCACCTCGAGAAGAATGAACCCTCCTTCGCCTGTTGTTTTGGGAATGTGGAATTGGCCCACCTCAACTTTCTCTGCTGCTGGTGGGATCAGAAAGTTGGAACCACCGTCACTTTTGATGAGGAAGAACTGAGATAGGTAGCTAAGCCTTTCCACTGGTTCTAAAGTGACATCTGCAAACTGCTCAGCGGTTATTATCTTTCGCACGCCAAGTATGTTCTCAGCTACGAGCATGCTTTCTTTGATGTTGGCTAGGCCTTCATTGCTGCTCATTTTTGTGTAAGATTCAAATTTCCCCCCAGATATGGCATTTACCAGGGCACCAAGAAGTGTGCCATCAATCCAATCTGTGGAGAAGTTCTTCAGAGAAGCTTGTAGAAGCTGTGTCGAGATCCACTGCAAGAGGACTTCCTGACCGAATGGGACAAAGTACGACAAGTATACCAAAATGCTTCGCTCATCTGGCTTCTCAGCTACAAAGTCCTCCACCTCAAGGAATTGAGGGATACCCAGCACGTCTGCAGCATTCAGTGCTGTGTCTACGTTGGCATAGAAGTTTTGTGGGTTCAGTGTGTTATAATCAGGAAGGGAACCAGGACTGCAGTAGTTGATAAGAGCCGAAAGCATCCGGCCATCCCTCCAATCCGTGTGGAGGTTTGTGACCCTGATATCAGTGAGAATGCAGTTGATCCACGTGAGATATATCTTTTTAACGTTGATAAAGGCTCTCTCTGGTGTCACAGGGGAAGAAGGACGGTATTTGATGCCATAGTGAATGATCAGACTCCAAATGAGATTATTCACGGCTTGCTTTTTCTTCTCAAGAATATCTTTGGGCTCTGCAGTTTTACACAGAGGCATCAAATGATTGAGACGTCCACGAATTAGAATCGTGTGAATTGGAATCATGCAGTTATCTAACTGTATTTCCTCACATTTTCACCACTGTGGCTATAACAAACCTGAGCTAGCTGATTGAATAATGGTGAGTATGACGTAGAAAAATAGTATGTGCTACAATGACAAATTGATTGATGAAAGTGTATCAGACTAGCTAATTTACAATTTTTTGCAGTGTACTAGCTGTGGTACTTAAGCATAGAGGTACGAACTTCTCGTAGCATCTTGCATTTGGCCTATCTGTCTGCAACGAGGTCTGTATGCCACAGCATGCACAACGAACAAGAAGCACTATATAAACCAAGCAATAACCAGAGTGCATCGCAAGAAAGGAATTGCTGTATGCTCAATATAAGCTGAAATGAGATATATAATACCTTAGGAACAGTATAATAACCAGCTTATACAATGCAAGCAGCTGCTTGTGAGTTTTATAAGCACTACGGCAATAGCGCTATTATTGTGTAACACATGTTTATGATTAATTTGTCACTGACACATAGCAAAGAGATCATGATTAGCAACATGAGAAGGCTAATGTGGTTCCTCTTTAAAGCACTCGTTTTTAACCACTTAATTCTCTCTTGGACCACCTTGATCTGAAAGCCATCATACCACTATGTCACAATATGCAGTAATATTGGTCTCAGTCCAATTTTGGTCTCATATCCTAGTTTTATGCTTTGAGGAAATACAGTTAAGTGTAGCTAGCTATCCTGTTCCTGATATCCACGTGACATGTAAGCGCATGTGCTAATATTATATTCTGTACAGTTTGTGCTACCTCTACATCTATTGACATTCCCTTGTATTATTAGTAGACACGTACTTAGGCAAGCGTTACAAATGAACTTATTATGCATTCATGCGGTGAGGAACACATCAAAGTGCTTACTGATTTCTCCCAGTGAGATTTTCTCCACTTCCGTGATGAACTTGAAGGCTACAGTTAGATTCTGAACCTTCTGAATCTTGATGAGGGGCTTGGCATAGTACCTACAGGGAACGTAAGTCTCAAGATGATAGGAAAGGTGTTAGTTATGTACTCTTTTGATAGCCTCGAGACCAGGCTCTCCCCCTAGGAAATAAACTAAGCAGGGGGAGAGCCTGGAAGATTTGATCACGTGCTGGACATGGTTGGAAAATTAAGCTAATTAGTGGGCGGAGTCTACCTGGGCATCTAATGTAGAGCTAAGGTAAGATAGCTCTCATTAGAACACTTATTTGGTATTTCTCGCCAGTTTCTGTGCTCTCTGAGCTGTCAAAAGGCAACTCATGGGTGGTTTGGCCTCCGCCCACTAATTAGCTTAATTGGACATAGCATCCAGCATGTGATCAAGATCTTAATTCCAGGCTCTCCCTGCTTCACTTTTTTCCTAGGGGGAGAGCCTGGTCTCGAGGCTAGCCACAGATAGTGTCCACAGGTAAGCTTCCTTAAACTAACCCACATTTTAACGATTTAATGTGTAGCGGCTAATACTATTGGAAGGAAGTTAGTTATAGTGATGGTGACAAGATGCGGAATAAAGCATCCATGCATGGAGCAGCGTTTAACTAATTCATACATGCATCCATGATAATCAGCTATTAATTGAAAGACCTGTTATAGCAGAAGTGTTGATGAGTAGGCATTTTCACTTGCTAGATGCTAATAAAGGTGTAAAGTTCATGCATGCTAGTGACAACTGGTCTTGTATCACATAGCTAACTATTATAATGGTCATGTATTTTTGTGTTGCAATGTTCACCTCTCCTTTATGAAAGCCATCTTAACCCTGATATTTTTTCCTCACAAACGGAGAGGCTACCTTTCTAGGATATTCAATAGTACCATCAGAAGCATCAAAATTCTGCAGCTTTTTATCTTGTTTTTATTTGTTTTTATGCTTTAGCCAAGAAATTGTTGTTTATTTCCTCAAGGGACTGTTCAATTACATGAGCGATCCTCATGTAGCTTGCATTGTGTGCATGAGTGGTTAATCCATAGCTAATAAACAAAAATGCATACCTTCCAGGTATTTTCTTGTCTGGGGCAAGACATTCCATGAGTTGTATCAGCATCACTCCATTTTCAAAGTCAGAATACAAGTCATTGATTCTGAGAGACTTCTTCTTGAGGGAGAGGTTGACCCAGTAGAGGAATGTCCGGGATTGGGTGGTGGTGGTGAGGGCCTCCTCACTGCTCTCGTGGGAGAGGAAAGTGAGCAGAGAGCTCATCACGAGGCCCCTCTCCTAGGGTTATTTCAAATATAATTATAAGTCATGACCACAATGTGAGGCATCAGCTTTTGCATCCTCATGATAGCAGTTGGTATGTATAAACTGGCTATACTGGTAGCTAGGTAGCTAGCTCTTACTTTGGTAGCTGGACTGTTATTGCTGCAGGATTTTCAATGTAGTTATCCAAAGATTCAAAATTGCTGATGCAAGGGTTTAACCTTGCTCTTGATGTTGGATTGGCACACACTTGCACTATAGCTAGCAGTGGAACCGAAAAATGAGATAATAGGTAGCTACCAGCAATTGCATGCCACTATATTATAGCTAGCTATGTCAATTGAACTTCCTCTGGATTGACGTTGATGCAGGCTCTGCATGCATAACTTCCTGCATGTAGATACTGCATTAGGCCCCAATTCTTTGATTAGTTTCTCATCAGAAGGGAGGGAGCTAGGGAAGTATTACCATTATGGCATTATTTACATCAAGAAAGAGTTTAAATCATCATGATAATGCCAAGGAGACAACTTAAAATTTGGAAGTTTCCTCTCTTTATTGTCAGGACATTTCTTTTTCAAGCCTGCCCTGTTGCCAGCCCGCTGATAATCCAGCCAGATGACATTATACCATCAAAAATAATGCTGACATCAGCATAATGGTGGGAAAAGTCAAACAGAAAAATTGATGAGGGAGGGTGATGAATTGGGGCCAACCCTGTATTGAGGAAATAGATACTCATTTTAACACCACACAAAATGCTGTGTACTACAGGCTCTCTGGGGATGAGGCTAATACTGTGCTGGAATTCATTGTGGTAACAATCAGCCACCCTTGAGACTGATCTAGTGTTAGCTAGTCATAAGAATTGAGCAGCTCCACAAATGCAACCATGTCAGTGTTGCATCATAGATACTGCAGCTACTCAACTATTGATATTGAATCTCCTTATATATCTTGAAGCATTTGTGCAGCTGCTCAATTAGTTACTCCACATGGTGTGTGCATGTGTTGGCTATTAATGGACTAGCTACTTGTGCTATTAACCCAACTCTGTGGGGATCACCTTACTGACCAGTGCTGCTAACCAACACCACTACCATAAACCCACGGCACCTTGCCTGCCCATGGCTATCTATACTCTGTACACATGTACAGTGTGAAACCTTCAATAGTGGCTTGCGTCATTTTACTTTCTCTATGGTAGCCATGGCAAATTGAGGAATACCTTCCATGATTGAATTTATGGAAAAAATTCCCCCAAAATCTCCACTTGTTGCCTAACAACCACCGCCCTCTCTACACTGTGGACTTAGCACACCAATTGCAGCTATATACGTGTATTACTCCAGACTCTGATTATTATTGCTTATTTCTTTCACGTAATTATTATGAGTCCTGAAGGCCACACATAATATTATCAGAGGTCATGTGACAAAATTTAATAAGAGAACACGTGTAATAACAACAAGCACATCATTATAGGCACTAAAGTTCTGCAATCATCGTTAACACTACTTCAAAAAAAAAAAAGAGAAGTGCTGAAGTGCTAGTAAATATATTTTTTGAAGAGTTGTTACCACTTCTGAACTGGTATGGACCTTGATAGTGCATGGCTCTGACCTTGGCCCTTGCTCATAGCAGACCAGGTTCGTTCACTGGCTCCGAGCACAGGAATGGGTTGTATCTGCAACACATTATCATGAACACACAATAGAAAACTGTATAATAGTGAAATCTCCGATAAAGGACACTCTGAAAGAGGACAAACCTCCCAACACTGGACAAACCAAAAGGACTGTAGTATAATAATGCACTCTCGAAAAAGGGCAACCTC